>Ga0114930_10001259_pt1 | contig 24517 bp, 24 predicted proteins | sample AnhtaG_FD_87300 | JGI IMG/M metagenome (GOLD analysis project Ga0114930, IMG submission 87300) | Deep subsurface microbial communities from Anholt, Denmark to uncover new lineages of life (NeLLi) - Anholt_01485 metaG | ecosystem: Environmental > Aquatic > Marine > Oceanic > Sediment | place... | reverse complement strand
GGAAAGGGAATTGGCTACCTGTAGGTCTGAATATTATCGCTGGGAGCAACTTATCTTTCTAAAGATGTTTAAAAAAGACCTGGCTTATAGAAAGAAGACCTATGTTAACTGGTGTGACCTATGTCAGACAGTATTGGCCAATGAACAGGTCGTGGATGGATGCTGCTGGAGACATCTTGATCAGGAGGTTACCTTAAAGGAAATGGATAGCTGGTTTCTGAAAACTACAGAATATGCAAAGGAATTGCTCGAGTACTGTGATAAACTTCCAGGTTGGCCAGGGAAGGTCCTAACCATGCAGAGGAATTGGATAGGAGAGAGTCATGGAGCCATTATAAGGTTTCCTATGGTTGATTCCGATCATGTTATTGAGGTCTTTACAACCAGGCAGGATACGATTTTTGGTGCAACCTTTCTCTGTTTTGCCCCGGAGCATCCCTATGTCAGGGAATTAATAAAAGGAGGCCCCAAAGAAAAAGAGGTGGAAGAATTTGTTGAAAGGACACTCAAGATAGACACCTTTATGAGGACGGCTGATTTTACAGTCAAAGAAGGGGTATTTACAGGAAGGTATTGCCTGAATCCTGTGACTGATGAAAGAATGCCAATCTATGTTGCCAATTTTGTCCTGTACGAGTATGGAACAGGTGCGATTATGGCAGTCCCTACCCATGATCAAAGGGACTTTGAATTTGCCAAAAAGTATGGTTTACCCCTCAGGATTGTCATCAAGCCAAGGGATAAGGAGCTGACCGAAGATGAAATGACCGAGGCCTATGTTGATGAAGGCGTGTTAGTCAACTCTGGTCAATTTGATGGGATGCCCAATATGAAGGCCCTGGATAGCATAGCCGATTATCTGGAATCAAAGGGAAGGGGATATAAAACAGTAAATTATCGCCTGAAAGACTGGGGAATCAGCAGGCAGAGATACTGGGGTGCGCCTATCCCTATAATTTATTGCCCAAAGTGTGGCGTAGTTCCAGTTCCTGAGGATCAACTTCCAGTGTTACTCCCCCTTGATCTGGATCTCAAGGAAGGAGGAGGATCGCCACTTCCTTTTGAAGTCTCTTTTTATGAAACGAAATGTCCTAATTGTGGGGAGGTAGCGAAAAGGGAGACAGATACCATGGATACCTTTGTTGAATCATCATGGTATTTTGACAGATTTGCATCTCCCAGGTATGAGAGTGGTCCATTTGATAAGGGAAAGGTTGCCTACTGGTTGCCCGTGGATCAATATATAGGTGGTATTGAGCATGCTATATTGCACCTCCTTTATTCACGGTTCTACACAAAGGTCCTGAGGGAAATGGGATATCTAAAAACAGATGAACCCTTTACCAATCTCCTGACCCAGGGGATGGTATGCAAAGAGACCTTTAAGTGCATGGAACATGGCTATCTTTTCCCTGAGGAGGTAAGGGAAGGCAGATGCATTCTATGCGGCAAAGAGGTGGAGATAGGAAGTTCTGTCAAGATGTCGAAGTCGACCAGGAATGTGATTGATCCACAGAAACTTATTGATCGATATGGTGCGGATACAGTTAGGATGTTCTGTTTATTTGCATCCCCTCCTGAGAGGGATCTTGAATGGAGTGGTGAGGGTGTAGAGGGCGCCTGGAGATTTCTCAATAGGGTCTGGCGCCTGGTTGATGAAAACAGAGAGGCCATGTCCAATATTAAACCATATGATGGCATTCTACCCCTGCCATCGGATTTAAAAGATATCCACCGGAAGACGCACCAAACTATTAAAAAAGTAACAGAAGATATAGAAGATAGGTTCCATTTTAATACCGCTATTAGTGCGATTATGGAACTCTTTAATAAGGTAAATCAGTTTTTCAATAATGGTAAAGAGATCTCTGAGATTGCCTGGTCTATTATAAAAGAGGCAGTGGACACAATGGTAATACTATTGCATCCTGTAGTCCCACATATTACAGAGGAGCTATGGAGAACACTGGGTTATGATAATAGCCTGGCAATTGTTTCATGGCCAACGTACAGGGAAGAGGCCTTTGAAAAAGAGACTCGTTTAGTTGTTATTCAGGTAAACGGGAAGGTAAGGAGCAGGATAGAGGTGCCTGTTTCATTGAATGAAAAAGAGATTCAGGATCAGGCCTTAGGAGATAAAAGAGTTCAGCATTTTATAGGTGATAAAGAAATAAAAAAGGTAATCATTGTTCAGAAAAAACTGGTTAATGTGGTGGTTTGACAGAAAGAAGTGCCTAAAGTTATAAGTGCCTAAAGTGCCTAAAGTGAGCCCAACAAACCCAACAAACCCAACAAACCCAAGATCCCTTGTTTTTACTGAAAGCTGAGTGCTGATCGCTGAACGCTTACATAGGAATTCATGAAAATTATTACAGTTAGTGACGAAGATGAAAATTTTTTTCAATGTAAAAAACTGACACTGTTATTTCTTTTCCTGTTATTTCTTTTATGCTGCATTAACCCTGGTTGTGGTTACCATTTCAGGCCAGTCGGAAGGCCAATTGGTGTAAGCCTGGACTCTATAGCCATTCCTCTATTTTCTAGTACCTCTTCTTTGATAGGATTTGAAGGTGAATTTACAAGGGTAGTTAGAGAAGAATTTATAACAAATTCCAGAGTAAGGATAGAGAGTAAAGATAAGGCTCAGGCTGTTTTAAGTGGCAGGATTTATTCTATCACAACAGAACCATTGACCTATACGGTTACTCAGCAAACTATACATAATTATCTTTCAACAGATGAAGTCACTAAATCTCGTACCTTGAAGGTAGGATTGGATGTAAAATTAACAGATACGGCAACAGGAAAGATAATCTGGCAGGATTCTACCCTCACCGGTAAAGCCAATTTTCTGGTGAGTGCAGATCCCTTAACCAATCGATACAACCAGCGCCGGGCATTTATCTCCATTGCCCAGGAGCTTGCAACAAAGATATACGCCAGGACCATGGAAAGGTTTTAATGCAAGATTTAACCCAGGAGAATGTCTTGATCTCTTTAAAAAAGGGGGCTCTCGCACCTTTTTATCTCTTTTATGGTCCTGAAGATTTCTGGATTGAACTAACCCTTGATAGGATCAAGAAAGACTTTATACCTGACTCGGTAAAGGAATTTAATTTAGAGACCCTTTATGGAGGGGAGGTTCCTTCTCAAGAGATACTCAATAGAGCACATCTTCTTCCCTTTATGTCTCCCCATAGATTGATCATAATTAGGGGAACTGAGAATTTTAATAAAAAGGACCTTGAACTTTTTCTTCCATATCTGGACAGTCCAGTTGACTTCACTTGTATTATCTGGGTATCAGGCAAGGCAGATTTGACCGGTATCTTTTATAAAAGGTTAAAGGAATTGGGTAAGGCAGTAAATTTTAAAAAATTATCTGAGCGTCAGGTATATAGCTGGATCCAAAAGAGGTCAAAGGAGTTAGGATTGAGTATAGATAAAGATGCATCTGCCTTTCTTTACCAGATGGTTGGAAGCAGCTTAAGAGATCTTTTTAGCGAGATATCGAAAGTTTCCCTCAATTATCCAAATTACCGGATAGGAGTAGAACAGATAAAGGAATTGACTACATTTAGTAGACTCTTTACTGTTTTCGATATGGTAGGTTATGTTTCTAAGAAAGATGCCCCCTATGCAATAAAATCCTTAAGCAGGCTTTTTGACACACAAGGTCGAGACTCAAAAGCTGTCTTAGGGATTTTAGGGATGCTGGCCAGACAGATCAGATTGATATTGAGGACCAAGTCAGTGCTTAAAAAAGGAGGTGAGAAGAGGGGGGTAATGGATAGATTAAGGCCTCTGCCCAATTTTGTGATCGAGAAGTGTATTGATCAGGAAAGGTTCTGGCAGGAAAAAGAGCTCGAAGAGGCCTTGAACCACATATATGATGCAGATGGATTAATCAAGGCTGGCTCGAAGGGCGATCTTGTTTTGGAGAATTTGATTTTTCATCTTTGTTTCCCTCTGAGCTCATAGCAGCAAGTTTGTTTACCTGGATGGTTAATCTGGAGATCTTCCTGCTGGCCGTATTTTTATGTATAACACCTTTAGATTGAACCTTCTGGAGAATAGAAATGGTCTTATTAAGGGATAACCTTGCATTCTCGATCCTTTTGTCTGCTATGGCAAGTCTCACCTCTTTGATCGCACTTTTGGCTTTGGTCTTGTATGCTATATTCCTTAATCTTCGTACCTTGCTTTGCCTGTCTCTTTTGATAGCAGATTTATGAGTTGCCACGTTTTTACCTCCTAATAGTCTGGGACTGGAATCTTTTGTGTGGGTGAAACACTAAACTAATCCTAAAATTGTGTCAAGGCTTTTTATGCGAGAAAATGAGCTTGTTACAAGGGCGGCTGGTGTAGTTGGTTTTTTCACCTTCTTAAGCAGAATTTTGGGATTGGCAAGAGACATCCTGATCGCCAAATTTTTTGGCTCTGGTATGTCTGCAGATGCATTTTTTGTTGCCTTTCGGATTCCGAATCTTTTAAGGAGGCTCTTTGCAGAGGGTTCATTCTCTGTATCATTTATCCCGGTCTTTTCAGAATATTTACAGAATAGATCCAAGGCGGAGGCCTTTTTATTGGCAAGGGTGGTTTTAACTTTTCTGGTTCTTATTCTAACTGTTATTACCATTCTCGGCATTATTTTTTCCCCGTTGATTGTCAGGATTATCGCCCCGGGCTTTGGAGGTATGGGTGAAAAGTATGCCCTCACCGTTGTTTTAACCAGAATCATGTTTCCCTACATATTTCTGGTTAGCGTGCTTGCCCTTTTTATGGGAATCCTTAACTCCCTTAAGCATTTTGCTGTACCTGCAATGGCCCCTGTCTTTCTCAATTTATCTATGATTGCCGCCCTTCTTTTCCTACTCCCCTACTTGAGAACCCCAACAGTGGGCCTGGCCATCGGTGTAATAGTGGGTGGGATTCTACAATTGGCATTTCAGATCCCTTTCTTGGTGGGTAAAGGCGTATCTTTTGTGCCAAAATGGAATCCAGGTCACCCGGCCCTAAAAAAGATTGGTATACTCATGGTTCCAACCATCTTCGGTTCGGCTATTTACCAAATAAATCAATTAGTAGGCACACTGTTAGCATCCCTCCTCAGGGAGGGCAGTGTTTCTTATCTCTATTATGCTGACAGACTTGTCCAATTTCCACTTGGTGTTTTTGCCATAGCAATCAGCACAGCGGTTTTGCCATCTCTTTCAAGAGAGGCGGCAGAGGGAGACCTTGTGAGGTTGAAAGAGACACTTTCTCATGCCCTGAGGCTTACTATGTTTATCACCATACCGGCAATGGTTGGATTAATTGTTCTCAGAGAGCCGATCATTACCCTCTTATTTGAAAGGGGTGCATTTGATTCATTTACCACCATAATGACTGCCCGGGCACTTCTTTATTATTCTCTGGGGCTCTGGGCATTTGCTGCCCTTAGGGTATTTGTTTCTGCCTTTTACTCACTACAAGACACCAAAACGCCGGTTAAGGTGGCGGTTGTGGCTATGGTTGCGAATATCGTCTTTTCTGTTATCTTAATGCGTACCCCTTTAGAGCATGGGGGTTTGGCCTTGGCCCTTTCCCTTGCTTCAACATTGCAACTATTTATGCTTATTTTTTTATTAAGAAAAAGACTGGGGGGCATTGAGGGGAGGGTAGTAATAGGTTCAATGGTGAGATCTTTTCTTTCCTCTCTTATTATGGGTGCCTGTATTTACCTCCTCGCCTTTAAGGTTTTAGCTTGTACTTTAAACAGCGGACTTTCTATTCTTGCCTTATGGATTTTGATCGTTGTATGTACGGGTCTTTTTGTATACTTTGTATCAGCGCATGTTTTAGGAAGTAAAGAACTGTCATCCCTTATTAAGGCATTAAAGGTATCAAGAAAGAACGCATAGATATTTAGGCTTGAATATACAAGAAAAAAATGGCAAATTAAAATAATAGTGGGGATGTAGCTCAGATGGGAGAGCGGTACGTTCGCAACTGAAGATGTGGATCTAAATTTTGTAAGGAATTTTGGCCAGTTATAAACTGGCCATTTTCATTTTTGGGTATACTCTGTATCCCCAAAATGGGGTTATTTTCGAGTTCGAGAAGGAAATTTAATAGTTATTCAAAAGCCTTTTAAGAAAAGGCAGAAATTCAGATTAATAGCCCTAGTTGAACGTAGAGCTCAGCGGCGCGGCTTGTCCCCGTCCGCTGCAGCGCCTGGTTCGGATCGTTCTATTTCGTTACCTCTATTTTTCGAGAAAACTCGTATGGCTTTCTGTCTTTTTTGAAACCATAGACAAAAATGTTTTTATAAAATTCTCCGCGGTCAGTATCTCCAATATTTATCTGAACTTGATTCAATCCACGAATTCCTTCCCAGCGACCGCAAAAGAGTACGGTTTGGGCTCTAGTCTGTACTTCTGAAGGTATAGAAGCTGCGGTCGTGGGAAGTATTGAATATGGTATGCCCTTCGCGATTAGTAGGGGCATGACTGTCTGAATAGCTCTTATGGTAGAGTCACAAACAACATAGTCAATGGACTCATTCTCCAACAGTTTGCAGGCCCTTTCAGAGAACAAGGTTCCCGCTGAATTCAATGGAGTGCCATCGCAGACTTTTGGTTCCTTATCAACCTTACCATGACGAAGTATATATATTGTTTTCATGATGTATCCTTCTCCGAACATATATATTATATAGACTCTTCTTTTTAAATAAACATCTAAATCTGGTTAAATTATACGAGAATCATATCAATAATGCAATAAGATGAAATTTTATTTAAATATTAATAGGTCCTCTCTTATCCGGTCTGCCTATGGCAGAGGCGGGATCGTGCCTACAATCTTTCTATGCACCGCACTTGTCACATGCTGATAATGCTTCATCAGGGTTTCCGGTCTGGATCCTACCACCTCCGCAAGGGCCTTTATGTCGCCTCCTTGCTCCAGGGCCCGGGTAACAAAATGATGCCTGAGATCATATAATCTTAATCTCCTGCCTATTTTTGCCCGCCTTAGAGCGCCTTTCCAGGAAGTCTTAAGGCTATGTATAGGCCTGCCTCTGATATTTACAATGTGGCCCTTGTTTTGATCTTCCTCAGCCCATTTTTTGAGATATGGCAACAATTCTTTATGTATTGGCACCATTCTCTTTTCAACCCCTCCCTTATGAGCGGAGATCACCAGGATAGTCTCATTTTCCCGGTTTACATTTGGCCAGGTCAGGCTCAAAAGCTCCACGTCCCCCGGGCGAAGCCCCAGGAAATAGGATAGCATTATTGCTCTTTTTAAATGAGGCGATGCCTCCGCAAGGATCCTGTTAATCTCTTCCCTTGTTGGCGGTAAAATTATCTCATCATCCCGCTCCGGTTTTTTATATCCACGCACAGGATTAGCAGGGATCAAAGGCGGCTTTCTCGATGCCGACCAGTTCAGAATTGCCTGTATAATGGTAAGCTCATAGTGAATGGTGGTATATTTCACGCCATCATTTCTGCGCTTCTGAACATAATTGTCCAGATGCTGGTCTGTAATATGAATGGTATGCAGGTTCCCGAATGCAGGAAGAATATTGGCATTTAGCCTGATTTCAAGATGATCCTGGGAATTCTTGCTGAAGATCTTGTTTTTGACATACTCCTCAACCAGGTCCTGAAAAAGAGGGCCAAGAGACGGCCTGGCAGATTTTCTTTTTTGAAGGTTCAGCTCCTTATTTCTGGCCCATGCCCGGGCCTCCGCACCGGCCCCCCGGCCAAAATATTCCTTCTTGATCCGGGATATCTTTCTCTCATTCAACCCTGAACCATGAACCTCTGAACCCTGAACCTGGAACCTATAATAACATATCCACCGACCATCTTTTAACTGCGTGACTGCCATTAGCCTATTTTTTTCTAATAATTGATATTCTAAAAAAAGCCAGGAAAAGATTTGGACCAGTGCCATAACGCCGACAATGAGGCGCTGGCAAATCGTGACAGCGCTTTAACTTGTCGGCTCCGTTGGCTTGTTGGGCCCCTTCTTGGCTTTTCGACCCAAGATTGCCTCAAGTCTTTTTCTCAGAAGCTTTCGGAGTTCAGTAATGTTTTTGTATTCAGGTACATTGTGCACTGACAAGTCAAAATGTAACCGTGTGCCAGAACGACGATAGAGTATCGGCTTCTTCTTTATGGCGTGTGCGTAGCCTACTTCGTAATAAACATTCGGCCTCTCAAGGCTCAGATCCGCTATCAGGAATTCCGATGTTCGTATTTCGTTCAGAACAAGATCTGTTATTCGATCTTGATGCTCTATCTCGTCGGCCCGATAGGCTGTGATTCCGAATTCTTCGCAAACCTCTTTGATTGACGTGTATACGTCCTCAAGCTCAGGCTTACTAGAATCTATTGCCATTAAGACAAATGCAGTATCGGGCTTTGTAGGCATTCCGCCTGCCGTCCCGCCACCACTTTCATCCCAGGCTGTAAAGAACTTGGCAAGAGAGTCCGGGGAAGAGGAGAACAATCTCCTTGCCATATCCTTACCGGGCGTGTACGCAAGGTAGTACTCTTCTAAGAGATCCTCTATGTTTTTGTAGTTTAAGTAATTATCGTACGCCTTATCGTCAGATAAGGTGAACGAAGTAAATTTATTTGCGCCACTTGACCATGATGAATAAAAATGCCCAAGTCGCCCGAGCATATAGAAAGCAGATGCCACATCATCTTGAGAAAGACCTGTAGCGGAGGCGATCTCCTTCACGTTTATGTTCTCAATCCCTGGTTTTTTGAGTATCAGGTCGCGAATATGGGGAACGACAACATCTATCGTCTTGAAAACCTGATGGTTAGGCGCAATGTGCCACAGCCCGATCGGCTGAAGTCGACCATTTGCATACAGACGTTTGTCGATTTTGGCAGGATCAAAACCAGCTGGGAGTTTGCCCCAGAGCTTAGCCTTCCCGACCTTTGGATCAAAGTGCTCCGATTCCGAAGCTTCCTTAAGCCAAAGCCTCTCAGCATCAGAAATTAAGTGCTGTTTAAATTTGTATCTGGCATTAGTCATTGATCTCTCCCATCTTACAGTCCAACATTATATATTATATAGGCTCTTCTTTTTAAACAAACATATAAATCTGGGATCTCAATGTTCTGTCGGTAAGCTTTCATATATTTCCTCACTTTGAGATACCAAGAGTTTTAATGATTCGATCATGGATTTTCTTTTTTTTTGAAAGCTCCTTTTCTTTCTCTAAAACAAAAATAGCCATCTTCAGCCCTTCAATCAGCGCATCGTTCACTTTCCGCAACGCCCATAAATGCTTTGCCGTCTCATCATCCATGCCTATTCCTTTAAAAAAGTTAGACAATTTCTATTCTTTAAAAAAATCTTTAAGGCTCAATTCGGCTTTAAGAGAAAAGATTCGGGAGAGCTTTGAAATTAGCCCTTCTCTTGGTTTGAATCTAACTTGGGCTCGAAAGGTTTTAGCATCCTCAGTCAACTCAAGTCCTATATCACCCTCGACTAATAATCCCCTATCTTGAAGAGCTTCAATAACATTATCTAATTTTGAAGATCTAGTAATAATTTCAAAAGGTCCAAAGGGATGCCCCTCATTCGGGGTATGTTTGAGCTGGTCTAACAACACAGAAATAGATATTTCCTTGCCATCAACTAAACCCAAAGTAAGCTGATCAGCTGGAGGGAAAAAATATTGCATGATGTCATATCTGAGCAGGATTTCACGTGCATGTTCTACATTTGGTTTCGATTTCAAAATTTCCATATCTTTTTCATTAATTTCATAAAGCGGAATAGAACACACCCCCAATCTTCTGTCTGCTTCAGCCGGATCCAGTACAATCAGTCTTGATAAATCGAGGGTATGTGCTTTAGATTCATTATCTTTCACAGCTGTCCTATTTTTCGTAACATCTATGAATGAGAGTTGTTGTACCGCATCCTTTAATACAGCGATGAAATTCAAGCTGAGAGCAGAAAACGGACTTGCTATGAAATTAACAATTTGATCACCAATTTTACCACCAATTTCTTCAGATTTTTTCTTAAACTCCTCCTCGTTTTCATTAATCCAATTAATTTCTTGCATTCCAATTTTAGTTTTGCCCAATACTTCCGAAATTACCTTTGCCAACTGACCAAGATTTACTGCCAAAGGCCGAGCCATGACGACTTTAACTGAGGGCATCGCAGCTTGTATATCCCCCTGAGCAAGAGCGGCGGATCGCGCATCTGATTCTCCAGAGATCATTACTACACGGCGTCTACGTTCATCAACGCCAATGGCCACTACAGGATGAGAGAATCCAGATGAGCCTCGGATTGAAGTTGCTGTCCGAGGCTCTGCCTCAGCAGCTCGTATGACATTATGCCAAAATTCTGATTTTTGATCAGTTTTCATGCGAACTCCAAAATAGTCTGCCTAACGAACGCCGTAGATCACCGGCTGCCAGGGCCAGGTGAACGCTAATTTTGTACGGCCAAGTGGCCCTGGCGGTCCGTGTGGATTAGCTTGTTAGGTCCTACTCATTGGTTTCATTTCTTTTTATATTTTCTGGGAGTATCTCAGAAACCATTGCACGTTTTAGATTTTTAAAAAGTTCAGAATATTCATTCAATTTCGCTGATTGTATTGGCTGTCCATGATCCAACAGATCAATAATAGGATTTATTTTTTCTGCAAATATCTTAGCTTGCTCACTTATTTTTTGAGAAAAAAAGAAAATATTGTCTTCAAGGATAATGAGGTCTTCACAACCTCTTAATTCATTCTGACTAAAAATAGCATTCTTTTGTTCAATGCTTGGTGATTTATTATAGCGTAATAGCAAGGTGTATAAATGGGCAAAGGAAGAAATTGTTTTTTGATAAGCTAATAATCTTTGATGAGACATTTCAATATGCATTGATCTGCGAATATCTATATCTAACTTATATTCCTCCAATTGCTGAATGAGACTCGTTTTATATGCTTCTAAATCTCTTTTATAAGACTCTTGTGTTTCAATTATTCTTTTTTGAAAATATGTTTTTATATTTTCTTTAAAGATTAAGACGACTATAGATAAAACTATTACCAATATTAGGGCAATATAACTAGGTATCCAGGAATTTTGTTTCAAAAATTGAATGAAATACTCTATCATGAAGGTATTTCCTTTTTATATAGTTAGATTATAAGTATGATAATAATTATGCTTTTTTTAAAGAAGTAAGCCCAGTCTCGCTTAAGTATCCTGTTTCCAATCCTCCAGCCTGATGATTTTTCTATCCGGGCGGTGGTTGTCCCAGAGCCGGATTGCATTGAGCCTGATGGCATGAAGGCGGGCAATGTCATCCAGCTTCCATCTGGGGATCCGGCGGCCTTTTTCCATTTTATAGAATCTGTCCAGCATACAAAGCCAGAGAAGGCCCAGAATACCCATAATCTTTATTTTGCACTTTTTCAGGAATCGAATGAAGGGGTTGGATTTATCGTCAGATATGCTCTGGACTGCGGTTATTACGGCCTGTGTATGATTTGCCTGTTCAACGGGAGAAGAGTAATCTTTAATATTTTTTACATTGGTTGTAAGAAAGCTGCAACCTATTAAGATGAGAAACGGAATGATGAGCAGGCCGCCATAAAAACGGTATTTTTTCATTGGCGGGCCTCCGCTTTTTTAAAGCATTTACTATGTATTGTCTTCCTACATCTCTGCAATTGCCTTTGTCAAGGTTTTTATAGTTTTTTCCAGTAGTTCCTTTCCCCTTTTATCCTTCCTGATCTTTCTCTCCCTCATGGTAGCGTTAAATTATTCATGGCCTACTTAGGCGCACTTGTTATGCTTTTTGGGCTTTCCGGTGCTATTCTTGGCATAACAACATAGGGCCGAAGCAAACAAAAAGAAAAGATAACTCCATTTCTACCTGTGCTTTAGTATTGCAATAACGATCAAATTATAATATCTTTGATTAAGAATATAAATATTGGCTATACAAAATAAAATATAGCCAGAATTAAAACCCGCAAATCCAGTGGGGATGTAGCTCAGATGGGAGAGCGGTACGTTCGCAACGTACAGGTCAGGGGTTCGATTCCCCTCATCTCCACCATAATGTTAAAGTATAAGGATTTATTAGATGGAAAGAATTGGTGAGGTTAAGCGAAAAACAAAGGAGACAGATATTCAATTAAAGTTAAATCTGGATGGAAGTGGCCTATCCTCTATTGATACAAGTATCCCCTTCCTTGACCATATGTTGAAGTTGATGGCAGCCCATGGTTTCATGGATCTTAATGTCAGGGCAAAAGGAGACACAGAGATAGATTATCACCATACCGTTGAGGATATTGGTATCTGTCTGGGTAAGGCCATAAAGGAGGCCTTAGGAGAAAGAAAAGGAATTCAAAGGTATGGTCAGGCAATGGTTCCCATGGATGAGGCCCTGGCAAATGTGGTGATTGATATCTCCAATAGGCCTTATCTTTCCTATAAAGTATCTTTAAAGAAGGCCTTAACTGGGAAATTTGATGTAGGAATTCTTAAAGAGTTCTTCAGAGCCCTTATAAATTATGCAGGTATTACAATGCATATTGAGCTTCTATCTGGTGATGATGCACATCATATTGCCGAGGCAATATTTAAGGCCTTTGCAAGGGCAATTGATCAGGCATCTAAAAGAGAAGAAAGGCTGGATGATGTCCCATCCACAAAAGGCCTTTTATAATAAATCTTTTTCATTAGTTAAAAAACCACTCAAGATTATTTTTCCCATTTTCTCCCTGATCTTCCTCTTTAGCTGTCACATAACTAACCACCAGAGTCAAAAGAGAGAATCTTTTCCCAGGAGTATTGAAAAAATTGTTGTTGTAGGATTTAAGGTGGCCCTTTCAGAGGGAGAAAATCCGGGTCTTTTTCGCTGTCCAATCTGTGGAGCAACTTTCATGGCAGAACCTGTATCAAAAACAATCGCAAAGGAGATGACTGCTGATCTCTTTAACTATCTCAAAGAAATTGAAAAATATTCCCTTATTACACCTGGACAGGCGAGGGGGGTATGCTCAACCATTTTTTCTAAAAATGTCACTCTCGATATAATAGAAATATTAAAAGAGACAGGTAAATCCTTTTCCTCTGATGCGGTTTTATTCGGATATATTTACCGATGGAGAGAAAGGATAGGAACAAAATACGGTGTTGACTCACCAGCATCTGTAGCCTTTGATCTTCATCTGGTAAGCACTGATAACGGTTCTATTTTATGGAAAGGTAGTTTTAACAAGACCCAAGTTTCCCTATCAGAGAACTTGCTCGATCTTTCAACATTTATAAGGAGTGGGGGTAAATGGCTTACAGCAAGAGAGCTTGCTCAAATCGGGTTAGAGAAATTGATAAGAAAAGCTTGCCACCAGTTTTGAGCGTTATTAATTTTTTGCTTGACATGAGCACAAAAATATGTTCATATTTTGAACGCTTTTTGATTTCAACAGGATTATTAAAAAATCCTTTAATATCAGCATGTTATAAACATTCTTAGGTGTAAATCAAGGGGCGGAGCTGTATCTACCCTTAGAAACATCACCTATATCCCAATACTCCCTCCGGGGCGTAGGCCCTACCATCCGGCTGTAAGTACTACGGGCAGGAAGCGGGGCCGAGGCCAATTGGGACGAATCCCCTAAGTTCAGCCCTTCCTAATAATGATGGACCCGCAAGACATTAGATCCCTTCAAATCCTTGAAGAGATTCACAATAACCATAGCCCAACCCAGAGGGATCTGGCCAGAAAGCTGAATATATCCCTTGGACTGGTAAACTCCTTTATGAAACGCTTAGCCAGGAAGGGATATTTAAAAATCACTACTATACCCAGAAACAGGGTAAGGTATATACTCACACCAAAAGGTTTTGCGGAGAAGAGCCGGCTTACCTATGAGTTTATCCAGTATTCTTTCCATTTCTACAAAGAGGCACTCAGGAATATTCAGGACTTACTAAAGGAATTTGAAAAAAAGGGAGTAAAAAAAGTGGTTTTCTATGGTGCAAGCGATCTGGCTGAAATTGCCTTTATCTCCTTAAAAGCTACTGATATTAAGTTTACCGGGATAGTGGACGATTTAAAAGAAGGGTCGAAATTTTTGGACTATAACGTAAAATCTGTAGAAGAATTGAGCAAACTCGAATTTGATATGATTATTATAACTACTATAGACTCAAAGGAGGCTATATTTAATAAGCTCCTGCAAAGAAAGATTCCCATGGAAAAAATCATCATGCTTCAGTAGATAAGTTAAACCTTTATGAAAGATTTGGCTAAATAGCATCTGTCTCCGAAGCTTTGCTTCAGAGTTATTCATGAAAGAAACTTTAAGCCGAGCATGGAGATGTCTTTTTTTGTTTTATGCCCTTGAAACAAGGTCCCGTGCTGGGCCCCGATCATCGGGATTTATAGCAACTCGACAATGCTATTATAAGCTCCGCCTATTAAATCCCGATTATCGGGGCCACTCCTATGCATTTATGAGGGCATAACAAAAAAAGACATCTCCATGCTCTTTTCCACATTTAGTTTCTTAGGAGGTCTTAATGAGGATGGCCTCATGAGAGGAGGTATAAGATGAAACAACAGAAAAGATTTCTCATATCGTGTGTAGCTGTCATAATTTTGTTGATATTCCTTCCAACACTATGGGCTCAGGACACAGAAAAGATCAATATCAACAAGGCTTCAGTAGTGGAGCTTACTAAACTGAAGCGGATAGGCCCTAAAATAGCTCAACGAATTGTGGAGTATCGGGAGAAGCATGGTCCATTTGAGATCCCTGAGGATATCATGAAAGTTAAGGGCATAGGTCCCAAGACCTTTGAGTTAAACAAGGACAGAATCATTGTAGAATAATCGTTTAAAATCCATCAGAATTTTAACTTATTGAAGTTAAAGGGACTTTTAAAGATGTTTTCTTTTGCCTCACATATGGAATAATGGAATTGTGGAATAATGGAATGATGATTCTAAAAGGAAGCTTCTTGTTTATTAATTTCCTGGTCAAGAGGATTTTGCCAATTTTGTCAATAAATCACTACCCCATTTTCTTAGAACCCATTACTCCATTGTCCCATTATTCCAACATTCTCCCGCATAGCGGGATGAGCAAAGCGAACTAATTTCTAATTAAGAGGCATTTATGATCAAAGATATTGGCAAGACATTTATTATTTCCATGTTCTTTTTTGTCTTTTTCTCCTTTTCTCAAGCACACTGCCAGGGATGGTCAGATACGAAAATTAAATCCTTACATGATTCATCCTTTGCCTTAGTAGAAATCGACAAAGATAGGAAAAAGGTCAGACACCTTCCATTTAGGGATATAGGTGGCAATATTGATATAGAGCAGTTAATCTATTGTCTGGGTACATTTAGCCATGAAAAATGGCTAATACCTGAAAACAAAGAGATTGCAAGGAGAAGCCTTGAAGAGCACTACTACAGGTTCAAGCTTAAACAGACAGAAGAGGGAATAAAAGAACCTATAGATATTAATAAGGCCAACTTAAAGGATTTGGTCAGGCTACCAAACATTGGCCCTGTTACAGCAGTTAAGATATATGGGTTTAGAGGCACTCATGGGCCTTTTAAGAAGGCTGAAGATATAAAAAAGGTCGAAGGCATTGGACCTGCTATATTTGCAGGCATCAGGTATTACATTAAAGTCCATTAATACCATATTATAGGCTTTCAGGAAAAAGATCTGCTCCTATTCCATTAAGGTTATACGGATGAGACATAAAATTTTGGTCTGGCATGGGTGTCTTTTTTCAGGCAATCCGCTGGAGATGGACCGGTAATGCATGCTACCTACATACAGTGGCGTAAGCCAGAATCTAATACCTTCATTGAGAATTGCGGTTTGGATAGATAAATGATGGAAGGTCATTAGGTGTCTATATAAGCTAAGATCTTAACATTTATCCGCCTGAGGCGGATTTATGTCAAGCTTTAAAAGGAGCATGGGTATCTCTTTTCAGGTATGAAGAAGCGGATACGTGTAAGCCAGCTAATGGCACGGGTAAAGGCGGGCGGGAAGGCCTTAGAGAACTTACCCGTCACCTCTCCCTCTGGAGTCTAAGACTTAGATGGCCGCCCGCCTGGAGCATCGGTAATGGACGAGCAGAAGTTATTGCCCAGTTCATTACCTGAAAAGAGATACCCATGCTCCTCACAACTTGTCGGTTTGAGGCGAAGCTTCGTTAGATATTTTGGCATTAAAATTGCTTATAGACATGAGATTAAGTCTTTTAAAGAACAAAAATGAAAAAAGATAGATACAAGGAAGAGTTGAAACCAAAAGATTATCCTTCTGAACCGGTTCCTGTAGAATCCCTTAACATTAACTTTATGCGTTATAATAAGTTCTTGCCGATTAAAGCGGACAATGGCCTTGTAGAGATAGCCTGCACTGATTTGAACAATCCACATTTAAGCGAGGCTATCTATTATGCGATAGGGAGAGAGGTTATATTCAGAAAAGGAAAAGAGGAAGATATCCTTGATGCCATTGAACGTCTCTATGGTGAAGGCGCTTCTTCAATGGATAGGATTGTTAGTCAGATTGAAGACCTTGGGGAAAGGTCTGGTGCTGAAGAGGACAATATAGAACAATTAAAAGACCAGGCATCAGAGGCCCCGGTTATACGATTAGTAAACCTTATTATCTCCAGGGCAATTGAAGTTGGTGCTACAGATATTCATTTTGAACCCTTTGAAAACAAATTTGTTATCAGGTATAGAATCGACGGTGTTTTGCAGGAAGTTGAATCTCCGCCTAAAAAGCTGCAATGGGCTATTATTTCACGGGTAAAGATAATTTCCAAATTAAATATTGCAGAGAGGAGGTTGCCGCAGGATGGGAGGCTGAAATTAAGGGTATTAGGAAAGGAGATTGACTTCAGGATATCTACTATTCCCACACAGTTCGGCGAAAGCCTGGTAATGCGAATACTTGATCAGAGCAGGCTGGTCCTGGATTTAGAAAAATTGGGATTCCCTGTCGATACCCTGGAAACATTTAAAGAGATGCTAAATACACCCTATGGTTTGATTTTGGTCAGTGGGCCTACTGGATCTGGCAAGACTACTACCCTTTATTCGGCTCTTCAGAGGATCAATTTGCCAGAGAGAAAGATAATAACAATTGAGGACCCGGTAGAATATCAGTTGAGTGGAATCAACCAGATACAGGTCAAGCCTCAAATAGGACTCACATTCGCCAATGGACTCCGCTCCATTGTAAGGCAGGATCCGGATGTGATCTTAGTAGGTGAGATCAGGGATGCAGAAACAGCAGAAATTGCAATACAGTCCGCATTAACCGGTCATCTTGTCTTTTCAACCCTGCATACCAATGATGCTGCAGGTTCCATAACCAGACTTTTAGAAATGGGAGTGGAGGATTACTTGCTGGCATCATCTCTTGTAGTAGTTATGGCCCAGAGGCTTATCAGAATACTTTGTCCTTATTGTAAAGAAAAGACAGAAATCGAGCCTGAGTTTTACCGTGAAATGAAGTTGAATGAAGAGAGAGCTAAAAAAATTGAGGCATACAGGGCTGTAGGATGTGAGGAGTGCAGAGGTACGGGCTTCAGGGGAAGGACAGGCATTTATGAGTTGATGCAGATTTCCGACAACATAAAGGAGCTCATTTTGAGCAGGCAGTCATCCTCCAGGATAAAGAAAGCAGCCCTGGAAGAGGATATGAGGACCTTAAGGGAAGATGGTTGGTCCAAGGTAAAACAGGGCATAACAACAATCCCTGAAGTCTTAAGGGTAACCATGGTGGAGTAAGTAATGAAGACCTTTGCATATAAGGCTACAACCCAGACAGGGGATCTTGAAAAATCCTATATGGAGGCCAATACAACTGAGGAAGTCGTAAGCCGTCTTCATGAAAAGCATCTAATCCCCTTGGCCATAAGGGAGAAAAGAAAAAAAAGAGACTTATTTGAAAATATCGATCTCAAGTTTACCTTTTTGGGTCTTTCCCAGAAAGAGATTTTAGTGCTGACACAGGAGCTTTCCACCCTGCTTAATGCAGGTTTACCTTTAGACAGAAGCCTGCAAATATTGATTGATATATCAGACAGCGAAAAGGTGAAGACAACTGTAGGCAATTTATTAAATGTCATCGAAGGAGGAGGGTCCTTTTCCAGTGCGCTTGCCCAGAGTGATAAAAGGTTTCCCGAATTATACATTAATATGGCGAAGGCAGGAGAGGAGGGAGGGGTGCTTCCCCAGGTGTTAGAGAGACTGAGTGAATATATAGAAGACTCCATCGAGCTTAAAAACGATGTTATAAACACCCTCATATATCCTGTCATATTAACCCTGGTGGGAGGTTGTTCATTAATATTTATTCTGATCTTTGTTATCCCAAGGTTTTCGGTAATATTTGCAGATATGGGGGCATCCTTACCCCTATCAGCCTCTTTTATCATCGGAGCTGGTCATTTTCTTCAGAACTACTGGTGGGTTTTGTTGGGAGCAGCCGTTGCACTTTTTTTGATTTTCAGGGCTTGCATCAACATACCTTCAGGAAAAATGGCATGGGACAGATTAAAATTGAAAATCCCCTTGTTTGGAACCATAATCAGCAAATTGGAAGTAGGAAGATTTGCCAGGACATTAGGGACACTTATAAAGAGTGGTGTCCCCATTCTTTCTTCTATGAAGATAGTAAAGGATACTATACAGAATAAGGTGATTGCCCATTCAGTGGAGAACATTGCGGAGAGGCTAAGAAAAGGTGAAGGGATTGCATCTCCCTTAAAAAGTACAGGAATTTTTCCTCCCCTGGCAGTTCACCTGATAGAGGTCGGTGAAGAAACAGGTAGGATGGAGGACATGCTTTTTCAGATAGCAAAGGCCTTTGATCGGGATGTCAGGGTGCAGATAAAGAGATTGATCTCACTTTTAGAGCCGGCACTTATTCTATTTATGGGGGTTGTTATAGGTTTTGTGGTTGTTTCCATGCTGATGGCCATATTCAGTATTAACCAAATTTCATTTTAGGTAGTATTGGAGGAGCAGCCCTTCGGGATTTAAGGAGCACTTCGTTTGAGGAGCGTTTCACTTGAGTGTTCAGGAAAAAATAAAAAAATCTTGTTGATCCCTGGCCCAGACTTGGATTGCAGTGGATTGGTTACATTGCCTCATCTTTGGAGATATCGCAACGACATCATTGAATTCCAAGTAAGTCGCACCAGGGCAGGCGTGTTAATCCGCCATACTTCTGGCGGATTAATCCTGCCAAAAAGTTAAGCTAGGGGTAAAAACCGGTCCAAAACATGTGAAGACGGCTATTTTTATTCCTTAATAACTTTAGGCACTTTAGGCACTTTAAACTTTAGGCACTTAACTTGATGGAATGTATGAAATGAAAGATAAAGAGACGATAGAAATAAGATTGAGAGGTGTTTCAGGCTTTACCCTAATTGAATTACTGGTGGTGATGATAATTATAGGCCTACTGGCTGCCCTGGTTGGCCCTCGGCTGTTTGGCAAGGTTGATAAGGCGAGGCAACAAGCCACTCAGGCTCAAATTGAACTTCTATCTACGGCCTTAGCATCCTTTCGTTTGGATGTGGGAAGATTCCCAAATGAGCAGGAAGGTTTGAAGATCTTGATGGAAAGACCCACGGGTTTAGAAAAGTGGGATGGTCCCTATCTTTCTAAAGAGATTCCCAAAGACCCCTGGGGAAATGATTATGTCTATAAAAATCCAGGGGAGCATGGTCCTTATGATCTGATGTCCTATGGCATGGATGGGGTCCCAGGGGGAGAGGGTAACGATTTGGATATAGTAAGTTGGAAAAATTTCGAATAAATTTAATTGGTTATGAAATTCCTTTTTTCAAACGTAGTGCAGGGCTTCAGCCCTGTCTTATGATGGTAGAGCTAAAGCTCTGCATTACAAGTTATCACCGAAGGTGCGACTTGTTCAAGAGAGGTTTTACCCTCATAGAGATGTTGTTGGTCCTGGTAATCCTTGCAGGTGCTACATCTCTTGTGCTCCCTAATTTATCGGGTTTGTACGAAAAGACCCGGTTTAAGGCTGAGGTAAGAGGGATTTCAGCTATTTTCAGGCAGGTCAGGAATAAGGCCATAATTGAGAAGAAGATCTTTTGCATTCAGATCGACCTTGATAAGCGGATTTTAAAATATGGACCTTATGACAGGGCCTTATTGAGGAAAAATGGATTGGGCAGTAGCTATGAGCTGCCCGGGTCTATAAAAAGGATCAGTTACTTTGCTGAAGGCAAAGAATATTTTAATGGAAAGGTCTGGTTTGCATTTTACTCTTTTGGCAGTAGTGGTGGTGGCGAATTAAGGTTTTATGGGCCAAAAAGATCTGCCTTTGATATGACTCTAAAGCCTATTACAGGAGCAGTTATTCTTAATGAAGAAAGGACATAAAAATAAAGGTTTTTAGACCTTTGCATAACTCAGCATTAAATAATATGATGACTATTTATAATAGGGCATGGGTATCTTTTTTCAGGCACGAAGAGCCACGTGCACCTTTGCCGGCCAATAGTGCAGATGAAGGCGGGCGGATAATCTCATCAATAATGCCCACTATCTCTCAATTACTGGTTTTAGACTTAGACAGCCGCCCGCCTGGATCAGCGATAAAGAGCACGCAAAGCAGGCTTCCCGGTTCGTTGCCTGAAAAAAGATACCCATACCCAACGAAAAAATTCGGGTTATGAAAGGTTTTAATAGTAAAGGTTTTACCCTGCTTGAAATTATCGTTTCTTTGGCCATAATGGCTACTGCTGTTACTTTATTGATACAGTTGTTTGGCGGAGCATTGAAATCAGCCTCTATCTCAAAAGATTATAATGAGGCCGTTTGGCTTGCAGGCAATATCTTAGAAAATGCGCTTAATGATGATGATCTTGACGTCAATTACAAAAAAAATGGCTACATTGATGAAGAGCATAGATGGGAAGTAAGGGCCCTCGAGTACCTATTGCCTGAATTTTCTCAAAAAACAGAAACCCCGATGAAGCTTGTTAAGGTAATAGCTATTGTATGGTTGGGAGGAAAAAAGATAAAACTATCATCTCTGAAATTGATTAAAAAATGATAACTATTCGGCCACTAAGGCACTAAGTCACCAAGTTTAGACAATTTAAAATTGATAATTTTTTATTAGCATTTAATATCCTTTGTGTCTTGGTGACTTGGTGGCTACCTAAACAGTTATAAAGAATGATTTCACGGTTAAGCCAGTGGATGGCAGAAAACTATTGTTATTAAATGGTTTATGCGATGAGTTGTAGAAATTTAAAGACGTTATTTAACAAAAATGGCTTTACCTTCCTTGAGCTCATCATCTCCTTTAGCATTCTCACACTGATCTTGATAATTGTGCTTGGCGCCTTAAGGCTTAGTTTTCGTTTCTGGGATAGGGGTGAGGAGGTATCTTTCAAGGCACAGGAGCAAAGAATGGTCTGGAGTTCTTTGAAACATCAGCTTGGCTCAATTTATCCATACTGGGTTAGGATAGGAAACAATAAGGTGCTTTTGTTTAAGGGGGAAAAAGATAAGATAGAATTTGTTTCCCTCTTCAGTTGCTACCTTCAGGATAAGGGTGGGTTGAGATACTGCCGATACAAAATCGAGGAGGATGAAAAAGGGAAAGGATTTTCTCTGAAAGTATCTGAGACCAAAGTGTTAAACGCTGATCTTGGCGAATTAGATATAGCAGATGAAAGATTCGGGATCCTGGTAAGTGGGCTTCCTTCTTTTATATTCGAGTACGCTGATCAGAATAAAACAGATGGACCTGTTCAATGGTTTTCTACCTGGAAGGGCAAAGAAAGGGAAAGATTGCCCGTAAAGGTCAGGTTTGCATTTAAAGAAAAGTACCACGATATGGAAGAATTATCTTTTGCTTTCCGGTCAAAAGGATATGTTTTTTCTCGCTAAGACAGGCTCATCAAAGGGTGTGGCACTTATTATTGTGCTGTGGATTGTGGTTATCCTTTCGGCAATAGCCCTTGAATTTAGCTATTCTATGAGGATCGAGACAGATCTGACTGGGAATTTTATTAATGGACAGAAGGCTTACTTTGGTGCCAGGGCTGGAATAGAAAGGGCTGTGAAAGAGATATTACGTTCACAAAGAGCAGTGACGGTATTGAAAGACACAGAAAAGGAACCGCTCTGGAATTTAATGGGAAAACCCAATCATTTTACCATGGAAGACACAGAGATCACCGTCACAATAGAACCGGAGAATGCCAGGATAAATATTAATAGTTTATCTAAAGAGTCATTAAAGGAGATATTATTGGGCGTGGGATTGACAGAAGAGAGGGCTAATAGCGTTATAGATTGTTTTTTCGACTGGCAGGACGGAGACAATCTTCATCGAATGATGGGTGCAGAAAAGGACTATTATCTGAAACTGGATCCCCCTTATCAACCGGCTAATAGTAATATTGAGGTGCTGGAGGAGCTGCTAATGATAAAGGGAATAGATAAGAGGCTTTTTTACGGGGATAAGGCTCTGCCTACTTTAGCTGATTTTATTTCCGAAAAAGAGGATGAAGAAACAGAGTTTCATATCAGGGAAGGATTATCTTCTATTTTTACCATCTTTACCGTGTATGGTAATAGACGATCAAAGATCGGTTTAAATTCTGCTCCCCGGGCTGTTCTTATGAGTCTTCCCCTGATGGATGAGGAGGCGGCTCAAGCTATTATCGATGCCCGAAAGCAAGAACCTATAACAACAATAGCAGATCTGGTCAATCTCATTGGATTGCCCCTTTATAAAGGTATTGAAAAATACATTACCCTTAGGGATGGAATCCACAGGTATTACACCATCACATCAACCGCCTTTTCAGGGGGAGAGAGGGTGTCTCACTCTATTATGACAGTGGTTGATATATTACCAAGAATGCTAAGAATGCCAAGAATGCCAAGAAGGAACAAGAAGGACATGCCTTTTAGTTTCATCAGATGGGAGGATTGTAAGATTTAACCTTGTTTGCAGGTTTGTTACTATTTATCCTGAGTCCTCTGTGTCTTGTATGGTTATATAATTTTTACCCCCGTGTTAGTTATTGTTTGGGTGAGGAATGATAAGTGAATTTTACATTTAAAAATATTATGTCTATGGATATCAGGCATGGATCGTTTTCTATTACAGCAGTAAGGAGACATTTTAGGCACTCAACAATAATGGATGCTCGTAGCTATCCTATGAAGGGTTCTCCTGCCAGTGAAAAGGCAAGAAGAGAGGGACTGATTTCGGGATTGGAAGATTTTTTTGAGCGGAATGGCACAAACTGGGATGAAATTATAGTTATGCTTTCCAGAAAATCTGTCTTATATAGGCAGGTTTGGTTTCCCTCGACTGTAAAAGAGAATTTAAGCACAGCTATTGAATTTGAGATAGAAAAATTTTCTCCCCTTAAAAAGGAAGCTATTCTCTATGACTATAAAGTAGTGGAAGAGGCTCCGGATAGATCCAGAATATGTGTGCTATTTAACTTTGTAAAGAGAAAATACTACGAGGATTTAGTAGATATTTTCGGGAAATTTGCTTTAAAGCCAATGGCAATCATAGGCTCTCCTGCGGTATGGGAGGGAGCTGATTGGCTTTTCAGTAAAAAAGGCCCCCTTGATACATTTCTCATCGTGAAAGAGGGAGAAGATCTCATTGTAAACAGATATTCGTCAAAGGGACTGAGAGATTCTGTCTTATATGAAAAGCCGGCGCATTTGCCAGAAGAGGTTGCAGAACTATGCAGAGGGGAAAATGGTTTATCGCCGGTGTTTTTATGGGGAGAAGGGCTTGAAGAGTATGAGAGCGTGCTAAAAGAAAAAGTAATAAAAAGCTTCACGATTCTTCCTTCTCAATTTTATGAACACTTCACATATAGTAATGCTGAAATTTATAATAATGAGTTTATTCCTGCCTTTTGTGCCAGTGAAGTTATAGAAAAGGCACCTGATGCTCTCAATTTGATACCCAAAAAAGATAGGCCTCGAAAAGGAAAGCTTATTTCCTATACCTTTTGGGTATTGATTGTTTTGATTTTTTTATCTCTGGCTTTTTTATCTGTAATCCCTTTTCTCAAACAGGCTGCCACTATTGACCACCTTGAAAAAGAGCTTAATTCCCTGTCTGTCAATGTGGATGAGATATTTAACAAGAAAGCAGAGATCGAAACCCACCTCTCCAGGTTGAATGAAGTAGAGAAAATCCACGATAGAAGTCCCCTTGATGCATTGAGGGAGCTGACAATGATTTTACCAGAGCATACCTGGTTGAGCTATTTTCGGCAAAAGGGGGAGGAAATTGAGGTAGGAGGCATTTCAGAATCTGCTACCTCTTTGATCTCCATTCTCGAATCATCGCCACTTTTCAGGGATGTTTCCTTTTCTTCTCCAGTTGTGAAAAGAAAGGAAGGAACAGAGACATTTCGCCTAAACATGTATTTGGAATGACACATGG
>Ga0114930_10001258_pt1 | contig 24536 bp, 26 predicted proteins | sample AnhtaG_FD_87300 | JGI IMG/M metagenome (GOLD analysis project Ga0114930, IMG submission 87300) | Deep subsurface microbial communities from Anholt, Denmark to uncover new lineages of life (NeLLi) - Anholt_01485 metaG | ecosystem: Environmental > Aquatic > Marine > Oceanic > Sediment | place... | reverse complement strand
GCATACCTTTGAACAGTAGGGCAATCCCTTGGTCAATCCTCGACCTGCGCATTGAATCCAGGCAATCTTTTTGGCATGTTTCTTGTCTGATGGCCGTATGATCTCTCCCGCGGTTGGACCTCCAGCATTCATTAATCTCTCAAACTGGATATAGGTGATTACGTTATCGTAAATATTATACCCATACAGCCCCGTATCTGGCTCCGCAGGTTTTATGCCTGTAGCAACAATGATGCTCTTGACCTCGATATCCATTGGTTTATCAGACTGCCAGAGAAGTACTGCATCCTTTCCCTCATCTTTGCAGGCCTTCACACAAAAGGCAATGGGGCATTCCCTGCATTGGCTGCAATCCACAACACACTCACCTATACAGGCGCCTTGATCCCGCATCTTTCCATAACGGCACCTCGGGTCAATTACAGAAACATTTGGCACGGCCTGTGGGAACGGCATGTAGATCAGTTTCCTCATGCCACCAATCTTTCCATCAAGTTCATCAGGAACACTAACAGGACAAGCCTCTACACATGATCCACAGCCAGTACATTTTTTTTCATCAATCCATCTGGCCTTTTTCAGCAGCCTGATTTTAAAAATGTCATTTTCCTTTCTTACCCTTCTAATTTCCGTATCCGTTAGAATCTCTATCCCTGGGTGATTGTCAACCTCATACATCAGGGGAGATTCTATGCATATAGAACAATCATTGGTGGGGAAGGTCTTATCAAGTCTTGCCATCATTCCTCCTATGCTGGCTGTATCATCAACTAGATAAACATTGCAGCCATAGTCAGCCGCATTTAATGCCGCATTTATACCAGCAATACCGCCACCTATTATTAAAATTTCATCTGACATGGATATTTCCTTTGTTTGTTTTTGTGTAACTGCTCAGATTCAACGTTCCGGGGTTCATGGTTCAAGGTTAGACTCATGAATAACTGCTTCGATTTCGAGACCAATTCGGATCTCATCCGTAATTTCTCAATAAGTTGGGGTAAATTATACAGGAAAGTAATTTTGGCCACATATTGTAAAGTGTAGGGGTTCGATTTATCGAACCCTTCAATATCGGGCTTGATAAATCAAGCCCCTACAAAACTCCAACTTATTGCGAAGTTACTCTCATCCGATTCCTCCAGTATGCCAAGCTGTCTTGCGCTCAAATTAGGAGCAAATTCTATGTCGTCCAGGAAATATGATGAATATAACAAGGCGATTAACCGTGAACTGTGAACCTGAAAAGTTTCTTGTGTCTGCCTCTTCAGTCCATAGTCCTTCGCAAACCCTGAATTATTTGTTAGACGATACACTTTACGAGTCAAGTTGCGCGCCAGTTGACAAGCCTCAATATCTTCAAACCGTTTATTTTTTATCAATCTAACCTTGAACGGTGAACCCCGGAACTTTGAACCTGAATAGTAACGATTATATTTCAGTTATAATAATAGCCTTCATATTGCAAACAGCTATACATGTTCCGCAACCTGAACAATTCTGGGGATTTATAGGAACGGATTTACCTTCTTTAATCTCAAAAACATCCACCGGGCAAAATTCTATACACTGGCCACATCCATTGCATCTTTCCTTCTCAATCTTTATTAGATAGACAGTATATTCCTTTTTTACCCGTGCCATGTAATACTATTTTTTTAATACCATTTTTGTCTTGACAAGGATTTTGTATACAGTATACAGATTGTAGTCAAGGAGTTATTTCTAATCTATAATACTTTTAACCTGTCATAGACAAAGCCTTGTTATTTATTGAAGGGGTTACCCTGCTAAATAATTTTGTTTAAAAGTTTGAGGTTTCTATAATATCCATAATTAACAGGGTGAAACAACCAATAAGTTTTGACGGGGTATAAGGCCTCATTCAAAATTTCTAACAGGGTTCATCGCTTATTTAGAAAAGGAGAAAATTTATGGATCAGAAAACAAAATTATACCCTTCATCATTTAACCCCTTATTTACCAAACCCACCCGCCCTCTTCCAAAAGAAATAGCTATAATCGGAGCAGGGACTATTGGGCCTGATATTGGATATTATCTAAAAAGTGCCATGCCGGGTATCAAACTCTATCTGGTAGATGTTGTGGAAGAACCTCTCTCAAAGGCAGAGAAGAGAATTTCTACTTATGTACAAAAGGCAGTAGACAGAAGGAAGATGAAAGAGGATCAAGCTCAAGCAGTCCTCAGCAATATTGTCTATACGATGGAATACAGTAAAATTAAGAACTGCGATCTGGTTATCGAGGCTGCAACAGAAAACGTCCCCTTAAAACAGAAAATATTTGATAGCATTGAAAACATAGTGCATGAAGATACCATCATTACCTCAAACACCAGCTCCATTCCTGCTGATAGGCTCTTTACAAAAATGAAGAAACCAGAAAGAACCACTATTACCCATTTCTTTGCACCTGCATGGCGGAGTCTTCCTGTTGAAGTCATTACCTGGGAAGGGGGAAGTCAGGATGTTATTGATTACCTCTCCTGGTTTTTTGCATACACCGGTAAGGCTCCAATCATTACGGACAATGCTATTTGTTTCATGTTAGACCGGATATTTGATAATTGGTGCAATGAGGCAGCCTATTTGCTGGACCATGCCTCTGTAAGCCAGATAGATAAAGTGGTTGAGGAATTTGTATTTGCAGGACCCTTCTTTGTCTTAAATATGGCAAACGGTAACCCTATCATCATCGAAACAAATACACTCCAGATGGAAGAAGGTGCACATTATAGGCCGGCACCAATCTTAGGGTCAGTTGAAAAGTGGCTTACCAATCGTCCTGGCACAAAGATGGAGGTCCCTGAGGATATAAAAAATACCATCAGGGACAGGATGCTGGGTATCCTCTTTTCCCAGTCATTTGATATCATTGATAGGGGTATTGGAACAAAGGAAGATCTTAACTTTGGTTGTCAGATTGCCTTGGGATTCAGGAAAGGGCCTTTGGATGTCATGCGGGATTGTGGTGAGGCAGAGGTAGAGCGGATCATGCAAAAATTTCAGGAGGAAAGACCAGCTTTTCCTCAGGCAAAGAAATCGCTCTCTGCATATCAGGACTTCAGACGTTATATCTTAGTAGACGAGATGGATGGTGTTAAGATTATCACCATCAGGCGTCCTCAGGCAATGAATGCTATCAGCGATGAGATAAATGACGAGATCCTGACCGTGTTAAAGGAAAATATAGACGATCCTAATGTTAAAGGGTTTGTCATTACAGGATACGGGAATAATGCCTTTTCAGCAGGCGCAGACATCGGCAAATTCCCTGCGACACTTGGAAACAAGAATGCTGCAGCTCAATATGCAAGGGATTGTGCTGAGGTGCAATTGTTTATGGATCAGATGAACAAACCGATAGTTGCGGCTATAAATGGTATGGCCTTGGGCGGAGGCTTAGAGGTGGCCATTAGGTGTCACAGTATGATAGCTACAAAAAATGCAATCTTCCAGTTTCCAGAAATAACCCTCGGTATACAGCCTGGAATCGGTGGATGCATTGTCCCGTATCGAAAATGGCCCCAAGGGGCAGATATATTTCATGAAATGATCTGTCTGGCTAGGCGTATCACTGCTAAAGAAGCAGTAGATATTGGAATGGTTAGTAAAATAACAGATGATTATTCTGAGATGATCAGGGAAGCAGTAGAAGAGGTTAAAAATATGCAGGGAAAGATAAAGAGGATTCCTGACCGATCGGTTGATATCCCTGAGATAACTATTCCTGATCAGCCCATGGCCGGTAAATTGGCCTTAAGCAAAGAGGCGATTTCCATAATAGTAAAAACCATTAAGGCCGGGGCTGCTGCTGATACCTTTGCTGATGCCCTTGAAATTGGTTATCAAGGATCAGCTGAGATTGCCTGTACAGATGCTGCTAAAGAAGGGATCTCGGCCTTCTTGGAGAAAAGAAAGCCAGAATTTAAAACATAAAGAGAGTGTCTAAAGTGAGCTAAAGTGTAAAGTGCCTAACTAAAGTGACCAATTACACAAAGGTAACAAAAAGTTTAAACCAATAAACACAACAAACCCCATGAACACAACAAACTCAAAAATGGAAGTATTTGAAGATATGACTATTCTTTCACTTGAGCAGGCAACAACCCTACCATATCTTACCTATAGGCTTGCCCAGGATGGGATGAATGTCATCAGGGTAGAACATCCCATATACGGTGATCCTAACAGGATGGTCGGTGAAAACTACCTTAAGGAAGAGAGGATGAATGCCTATTATCTCTGTATAAATGCAGGGAAAAAGGCAATCACCCTTAATTTAGCAGAAGAAAAGGGCAAAGATATCCTAAAAGAAATGATTACTAAATTAAACGTAGATATCTTTGCTACCAATCAACTACCAAGGAATTACGACAAATTAGGAGTAAACTACGAGACATTAAAAGGGACTAAATCAGATATCATCTGGTTAGGTATAACAGGTTTCGGCCCTGATATTAATGAGGCAGCCTATGAGCCAATTCTCGAGGCGAGGTCTGGTTTGATGGACTTAACCGGTGAGCCGGAAGGCGATCCCCAATCTCTCGGTATACCATTAGCCGATATGGGTACAAGCGAACATGCCTATGGGCTTTTGATGAAGGCCTTGTTAAAAAGGGAAAAGACAGGGGAAGGTTCCAGGATAGATATATCCATGCTTGAATCGGCAACATCCTGGCTTACAGTACCAATAACATTAACAGCCACCTTTGAACAAAAAATAACAAGACATGGAAATACCCATCAATTCTTTGCACCTGTCTCAGTATTTAAGACCAAAAATGGTTATGTCTACATAGCAGTTGGTAATGACCGGCAATGGAAGGCTATGGTAAAGCTCTCCCTCTTTAGATCCTTGGATAAACCGGAATATGAAAAAAACGAAGGAAGGATAAATGATGTGGTCATCCTGAACAAATCAATCGGTAAGATATTTTCTGCTGTCACCTCAGAGGAATTAATAGAGCTATTTAATCAGATCGGGTTACCCATAAGCAAGATAAATAGTATTACCGGGGTATTGGAAGATTCCCTAATTAAAAGGAGACTTCTTAAATCCAGGGATTCTAAATCAGGCCTTGAGCTCACACTTGCACCACCACCTTTTGTAACGCCGTTTCTCAGACATTCAGATAACACCCTCTCTTTCCCTCCCAGGTTCAGTGAGCACAACAGGGAAATATATTGCAATATGCTTGGTTACCCTGAAAGTGATCTGGCCAAGTTCAAGGAAAAGGGGATTGTTTAGGGTTTAAAGGTTATGGAAAAACACGGAATAGATCCAAGCAGATTGGATCTACCTTCATTAAGTACCTTAAAAAAGGAAAACCTCGGCAACCAGGTCTTTGAACAGGTTAAAGGAATGATTTTAAGGGGTGAAATCCCTCCCGGGAAACGCATAATAGAAAGTGAGATAGCTAATTTCATGGGCATAAGCAGGACACCGGTCAGGGAAGCGGTACATAAACTGGAAGCTGAGGAGTTTCTAAGGGCCCTTCCTAAGGGAGGGTATGTGGTCAGGGGACTGAGTCTATCTGATATTGAAGAGACATTTGACATAAGGAGTATCTTAGAGAGCTTTGCTGCATACCTTGCTGCTATAAGATATAGGGATGAAGAACTACTACCCTTAGATGATAAGATAGAGGAGTTTCAAAGACACCTGGATAGACAAGATCTTAAGGAATTAACAAGCATAAATACCGATTTTCACGAACTCCTATATGCCTTGAGCAGGAGCCCGAGATTGATCAAGATGATACATGGCCTTAGAGATGATATTTTCCTTTTGAGGAAGGTTATACTAAATTCAGAAGAAATGGCCCACCTATCAAACAAGGATCATAAAGAGATAATAAAGGCAATAAGGAAAAGAGAGGCCAAAAAGGTGGAAATGCTTGTCAGGGAGCATATATTGAGGGGTAAAGAATTTGTTCTCAATGAAATCAAAAAGGGGAATGTAAGCGTGAATAACTCATATGAAAAAACAGGGTAATAGTTCACCCCCTACTCCTTTTTCTGTCATTTCGGCCCCTTCGCTTCTGTCATTCCGAGCGAAGCGAGGAATCTTAGTGTTCACGCTCAGGACAGGCTCCGGGAGAAATCTTATGATATCGTGACTATACGCTATGCTGGATAAGATTTCTCACATTCGTTCGAAATGACAATGGGGTTGAAATATTATAAACAAGAGATAGAGGGGAGTACATAATGTCGACCAAAAAGATCAGGATTCTTATTGCAAAACCAGGCCTTGACGGTCATGACAGGGGCGCAAAAGTTATGGCCCATGCACTCAGAGATGCCGGCATGGAGGTAATATACTCTGGGCTTCATCAGCCTGTTCCTTCTATAGTTAAGATGGCTATCGAAGAGGATGTGGATGTTATTGGCCTCTCTATCATGTCAGGGGCCCATATTCCAATCTGCAAGAAGATAATAGAGTTGATCAAAAAAGAGGATTTAGATAGGGTAATTATTGTTGTAGGTGGGGTAATACCAGCCAAGGATATTCCTATCTTAAAAGAAATCGGTGTTACTGGGATTTTCCCTGGTGGAACACCTTTTGAGGAGAGTATAAAGTTTATCAAAGAAAACGTACGTAACTGACAATAGGAGAAGTATAGATGGGAGTAGCCAGATACATAAAAGAAGAAAAAGACAGGATTAAGGATGTAATACTTCAATCTGGAATCCATATAAAACCTCTTTATACGGAAGATAATTTAAAGGAAATTGGATTTGACTACAAAAAAGATCTTGGCAATTCCGGAGAGTATCCCTTTACAAGGGGAATCCATAAATTGGGATTCAGGAGCAGGGAATGGACAACACGCCAGTACACAGGTTTTGGTACACCAGATGAAACAAACAAGAGATTCAAACTCATGATCAGCCAGGGCCAGACAGGCCTTAATGTCGCCTTTGATCTGCCTACACAGATGGGTTATGACTCAGATGACCCTATGGCAGAGGGAGAGGTAGGTCGGGTAGGGATGGCAGTGGACTCCCTTAGGGATTTTGAGATTGCTTTTAAAGACATTGCCCTGGATAGAATTGGCACCGGTCTAACTATAAATGCTGTTGCCTCAATCATGCTTGCCATGTATCAGACAGTGGCAGGAGGGTATGGATTCTCTAAACAACAGATAAGCGCCACCCCACAGAACGATATCTTAAAGGAGATAGTTGGCAGGGGGGCATGGATATTTCCGGTGGAGCCAGCTGTTCGCCTGATTGGTGATGTTATTGAATACTCTATAAAGGAAATGCCCCGGGCCAATCCGGTCAGTGTCTGCGGCTACCATATCAGGGAGGCAGGGGCCACCCCTGTTCAGGAGATTGCTTACGCTATACAGATTGCAAATGCATATATAGATAATGTCTTGGAACGGGGATATGCTATTGATGACTTTGTCGCCAGATTCTCCTTTAATCTTGATGTATTCGGAAATCTATGGGAACAGGTGGCAAAATTCAGGGCAGCAAGAAAGCTATGGGCAAAGAATATCAAAGAGAAATACGGAGCAAAGAACGACAGATCAATGTTTTTAAGAGGTTTATTTGGAGGCGGAGGGGGAGGGCTGACAAAGGAACAGCCCGAAAATAACATTGTCAGAAGCGCCTATTACGCCCTGGCTGCTGCCTTAAGCGGTGCTCAAACCATTGCCCTGTGCTCCTACGATGAGGCCTATACTATCCCCACCCCCCATTCTGCTCTAATCTCTCTAAGGACTTTGCAACTCTTAATGGATGAGGTAGGCCTAAGGGACACAGTTGATCCCTTAGCGGGTTCATACTTCATCGAGACCCTTACCAAACAGATGGAGGAGAAAATTGTTGAAGAGATGGCCAAGATTGACAAGTTAGGGGGAATGGTTAAGGCAGTCTCCTCTGGCTATATACAGAAAGAAGTATCAAGGCAGGCATATGAATTTGAAAAAGGTGTTCAGGGTGGAGAACTGATAAAAATAGGTATTAACAAATATACTGGAGGGGAAGAGGGAGAGGTAGAGTTACATGAATACACCGATGAGTCCGCAATAGAGCAGATAAAAAGCCTTAAAGAATTGAAGAGGGCAAGGAACAATAAGGAGGTCACCCGAACACTAAAGGCATTGGATAAGGCAGCCAGAGATAAATCAAATGTTATGCCATACTTAGTAGATTGCTGTAAGGCATATGCCACAGCAGGGGAGATGACAGGTGTCTTCAGAGATATCTTTGGAGAATTTGTAGAGCCAAGTATATTTTAGAAAGATTGTACCAGAATCCCACAAATTTTAACCCCCGTATCAATATAATCCATTCCCAGAAATTCTGTGTGCTTCGTTCTTTCAGCTTTCTATTATATAGCTCAATTGCCTATAGACACTTTGCATTGCTTGGCATTGAAAAGATGGTGATGGTTTAGAGGCAAAAATAGGATGTTATGAAAAGGCCTTGATCCATTTGATAAAAGATTTTGGAGCAATGAGGAGGTTAACAATGTTTCAAAGAATTTTCTGTTTACTAATCTCGTTCTTTTTTCTTTGCCTTTTGCAAGGGAAAGATAATGTTCATTCCAAAATGAGAGGAGGCAAAAAGATGGAAATAAAAATTACAAGCACTGCCTTTTCTGAAGGTAGCATGATTCCAAGGCAGTATACATGCGACGGGGAAGATGTTTCTCCCCCTTTGTCATGGACTGGGGTTCCTGATGGCACAAAGAGTCTTGCCCTTATCTGTGATGATCCTGATGCGCCAATGGGGACATGGGTACATTGGGTACTCTTTAACATACCGGCAAGCATAAAGGAGTTGCCTGTTAACATTCCTTCCGAAAAGATCATTGAAAATAGCGCGAGTCATGGAAAAAATGATTTTCGAAAGTTCGGTTATGGGGGCCCATGTCCTCCGGGGGGAACCCATAGATATTATTTCAAACTCTATGCCCTTGATACAGAAATTAATTTAGAGCCTGGTATTACTAAAGCACAATTGCTGAAGGCCATGGAAGGTAATATCTTGGCCGAAGGTCAATTAATGGGAAGATATAAGAGATAAAGACATTAGGCCAGAAAGAACATCGCCAGACTATCAAGCCTTAAAGGCAAAGGCCTAAAAACTTCCTATTCTCTCTGATCTATATTACTTCTTCATATGAGAGAAAATATACTTCATAAGTCTAAACATGGCGTTTTTTTAAGCAGTTTTAGTTTGGTTTTGCTGGAACATTGCAAGAATTAAGTAATGTGGGGAGTGGATTAGGGGGTGATCCTATATTTTTCTTAGAGCACGTGGCAAGTACAATCCCTTTCAAGAATCCAGCCGATTTAGCGCAAATGATGGACGCTCTGCACAAGGCGAGGCTGAAGTGAGTAGGATTGGTATGACTTCTTTTAGAGTTCCTGTTTATCACCGCGCAATATAAAACTCAACGCAAGAAATTAAAAGTCCTTAGCATCATTAATTGGGTTGACACATGAGATCACATAAAGTATAATGTGGTCACATTATTTGACTGAAAGAGGAGAAAAGATATGGAAACAGTTGGTATCAGAGAACTGAAAGAGAACTTGAGCAAATATCTAAGGAGCGTAAAGTCAGGACAGAGAATCATCGTTAAGGATAGAAAAAGAGAAGTAGCAATCATTGTGCCTTTTGGAACGGAAACAGACGAGGAGAAGGTTCTTGAATTGATTCAACGAGGTCTTGTTCATTGGTCCGGGACGAAACCAATGGGCATGCGATCTCGGATCAAATCAAGAGGTAGAAGCGTCTCTGAAGCAGTTCTTAAAGATAGAAGATAACAAATGATCCTTTATCTTGATACCAGCAGCCTGGTAAAATTATATACTGAAGAAGAGGGATCCCCGGATGTGGCAAACTTGGTTAGATCGTCGAAGGTGACAGGCACTTCACTGGTCGCCTACGCTGAAGCAAGGGCAGCCTTCGCCCGCAGATTCAGAGAGAACGCCTTCACGCAGCGTGAATACGGACGTTTAATTTTGTCTTTTGAAGAAGACTGGGACAATTATCTGATAATAAGGGTTACAAAAGAGCTCGTTCGTCTGGCTGGGGGCTTGGCCGAAAAACATGGATTGAGGGGTTTCGATGCCATCCACTTGTCGTCTGCTGTAACTTTGCATAAAGAGTTAGATACCCCAATTATCTTTTCATGTTTTGATGAGAAGCTTGAAGCAGCTTCACAGCTTGAGGAGTTGGATCAGCCTGAATAACACAGGAAATTGTGAAGTTATGTCTGAAAAGGGGGCACACTTTGCAGGGCCATAAATTGCATTTTTGAAATAACGTTAGTTTGAACATTTGAAGAATTGAGTGATATGGGATATGCCTTGGGAGATTGCAGAAGGCATAACGCAAGTAAACTTCAATTTTAACAATAGGGAATCCCCATAAGATATAGTATGTATAGATTATGTTAAATATTTCAGAGTAAAGCTAAAAAACTTGATATCTTTTTCTAATATTGTTAAATCGAATCATATATTAAAAGATATCTACATTTAATGTTCTTTGGAAATAAAATATAGCCACTCTTTGAGGTGTTAATAAAGCGCTTTCCCGTCTTGCTTTAGTCTTCACGTGGGCGATCATGATTTTATGCCAAAGCCATTTCTACTACGATATTCGGTTATCTTGAAATTGGCTTAAAAAACCCACCAAGAGATTCACTCTTCTGGAACTTCTCCCCTATGCAAATTTATCCATTTTCTAAGCTCTTTTCTGCAAATAATTAATAGGCCCTTTGCGCTGCTATAAGGGGTTTAATTTAGTTAAAGAAGTTGATTGTTTCTCATTGCCCATAAATCTATAACCCCTAAAGTCCTTTCGGGTTCAAATGGCAGTGCATTGTTGGGCAGCGCAGGGGCGGTCATTCGACTCTTTTTTGAATTGACCAGTTGCATCTCTTTTTCACAGCATAAAAAATAGTCCATTCAAATGCCAGAGTGATCTCCGGCATAATGGTATTTTATTGCAACACTTCCCAGATGCTAAATGTCCTAACTTTAAGATTACTAAAATAGCTATTCTACCTCTTTGACCATTAACCTTTTAGACCAATTTGCTGTGACTGTGATCCTTATAAATAACAAAAAATATTTACGGGAGGTATTTATGGATCAAGTAAAAAAAGGTGATACTGTAAAGGTCCATTACACTGGTAAACTGGAAAGCGGAGAAGTATTTGACACTTCAAAAAACCGTCAACCAATTGAATTTATCGTTGGAAGTGGAACCCTTATGCCAGGTATTGAAAAAGGCATTATCGGGATGGAAATTGGGGAATCAAAAACTATTGAAATTCCACCTGAGGAAGCATTTTGAAATAGGCACGAGGAATTAGTTGTAGAGGTCATGAAAAGCGAATTTCCGGATTACATCGCACCCAAGATCGGACAGAGACTACAGATCCGGCGACCGGATGGTCAAGATATCTCCGTAACCATTACAGGTCTGAACGAAGACACTCTCACGCTTGATGCGAACCACGCTTTAGCCGGATACATATTGTTATTCGATATCGAATTAGTTGAAATCGTATAAGACAGCGATTTGTTTGAACAGTCTTAATCTGACAGCCATATTTGGAGACACCCTATTCAATGTTTTGTTTTTGATCACGTTATCGATTAAGCTAAAGAAATTATTAAAGACACATCAACCAAAGGTATTCCTATATAATATTATAGGCTTATAAGGAGGTCGGAATGAAAATCTATGTAGGTAATTTGTCGTACGAGGTTACAGAGGAAGACTTGCGAGAGGCTTTTGAGGCTTTCGGTCATGTCGAGTCTGCCAAAGTTATCAACGACATGTATACCAATAGATCAAGGGGATTCGGATTTGTGGAGATGACCGATGAAGCTGAAGCCCACTCCGCGATCGATGGCATGAACGGCAAAGACATGAAAGGACGATCGCTTAAGGTTAATGAGGCACGTTCTCGTTCAGGAGGCTTTCGAGGGGGAAGAAATCGAGACCGGGGAAGACAAGGTGGTGGACGGCGCGGCGATCGAGGATAAGATTAAACTCATCTACTGGCCCAATTAGGAGCTCTGTATGGGCATTTCATTTTTTAATCTGGAAAGGAGAAATTAGAATGCAGGCAAAACCTGGAAGATGGCTTTGGGCGCTCGTAGCTGCCTCTGCTATTGTATCGATTGCTTTAATGGCAATGGCATTAGAAAAGCAACCTTTAGAGGGCAAAATTGCAGTGGTTAACGGATCAGTGATCACCAGGGCGGATCTTGATAGAGAAGTAAGTCGCGTTCGCCAGAGGCTTGTCCGCATGGGTAAGTCTCTCAGTGATTCCCAACTGCGGGAAGCTGAAAAGAAGATCCTTGAAAGTCTTATCAACCGCGAGTTGCTCTATCAAGAAAGCAAAGCCAAAGGGATTCAAGTTGAAGAGGCAGCATTAAATGAACAATTAAAGAGGTTGAAAGAGAGGTTTCCCAGCGAAGAGGAATTCAAGAATACATTAATCGTAATGAATCTATCGAAAGCCGATATCAAATCGCAGATTGAAAGAGATCTGACGGTCCAACAGTTTATCGATATCCAATTTGCTGAAAAGGTAACGGTATCAGGAAAAGAGTCCAAGGCCTACTACGATAGCCACAAAGATTCTTTTAGGCAGCCTGAACAGGTGCTGGCCAGCCACATCCTGATCAAAGTTGAGCCGCAGGCGGATGGATCAAAGAAGGCTATTGCTCGAAAAAAGATAGAAGAAATCCAAAAAAAGGTAAGAAAGGGCGAAGATTTTGCTTCTCTGGCCAAAGCTTTTTCCCAATGTCCCAGTAGTGCTAAAGGTGGGGACTTGGGGTACTTTGGGCGCGGGCAGATGGTGAAGCCTTTTGAAGAGGCGGCTTTTGCTTTAAGATCGGGCGAGGTGAGTGGTATTATTGAAACCAGGTTCGGTTACCACTTGATTAAAGTCATCGAAAAAAAGCCCAAATCTACGATCGGATATGAGGAGACCAAAGACAAGATTAGCCAATATATAAAGCAGCAAAAAGTCCAGGAACAACTAAATCAATACATCGAGGAATTGAAGGGAAAAGCAAAAGTTGAGAGATTTCTGACGGAAGGTCAGAAATAACTGAAAATCCATCTCAAAGTCTTTTCCCCTGCCCTTAGAAAAAAGAGACTTTTTATCAATAATAACTTGATTTTTGCCAAAAATAGGCTATTATATCTATGATCAATAAAGGCCCGTCTTTATTTGGCGGGCTGGTTTTATTCTGAGGGGAAGATCCATTTGTCAAAAGTGGCGACCTGAAGTTTGGAACCGTGAGAATTTATTTGAAAGGAGGTTGTTGCTATGGCTAATGGAAGCGTGAAGTGGTTTAATGACCGCAAGGGCTACGGCTTCATTGAGCAAGAAGACGGTCCTGATGTATTTGTTCATCATTCAGGAATAAATGGGGACGGCTTCAAGTCTCTCAGAGAAGGCGACCATGTTACCTTTGACATAGAGCAAGGGGAAAAAGGCCCTGCTGCGGTAAATGTTACTGTAGTTTAGCTCACTGTTTTCAACAGAAGAAAGGGCATCCCATCGAATTGTGATGGGGTGCCCTTGTTTATTTTGATAAAATAATCGGCGATTACCGGATGTAATTTGCAACGGAACTGTTCAGTCGACAGGTAACGATTTAAGCAAAAAAGCTGGAGGGTGAATAGGTGCCAAGCATGAAAATGTTATCTTCAGATAGTCATCACAGCAGACTAAATGTGGAATTGGTCCTTATATTCATTGTGATAGCCTTCATGATGATATTAGGCTTTGCCAAAAGCAGCAAAGCGGTTGAGAAAGCCTTTCCTTTCTATCCTGGTGAAAAACTGACTTTTCAAGTAAAATGGGGCTTTATTCCGGCCGGAGAGGCCACTCTTGAGGTACATCCTATTGAAACCACACATGGTGTTAAAACGTATCATTTTGTGATGATTGCAAAAACGAATCCATTCATAGATCTTTTCTACAAAGTCCGAGACAGAATAGATGCCTATACAGACATAGAAATGACCCATTCAATCCTCTATAAAAAACAAAAAGAAGGGAAAACCAAAAAAAATGTCTTGGTGAATTTCAATTGGGCAAAGCAAGAGGCCCAATATTCCAGCTTTGGGGAAAAAAGGAAACCCGTTTCTGTATTGCCTGGTTCATTTGATCCGTTGTCTATTTTTTATGCCTTTCGCCTTCATGATCCCAAAGAGAATGCAGAGATAGAAAAGCCGGTAACTGACGGAAAAAAATGTGTAATGGGGAAAGCAAAGGTCATAAAAAGAGAAAAAATTAAGGTGACAAGCGGAACATATGATACCTATTTAGTGGAGCCTGACTTGAAGAATATTGGCGGCGTATTTAAGAAAAGTAGAGATGCTAAACTTGAAATATGGATCACAGCAGATTCACAAAGGCTTCCCGTTAAAATAAAGAGCAAAGTAATAGTTGGAAGTTTTGTAGCAGAGCTAATTTCAGTTGAAAAAATTGGCCCGGATGTAAGCATTTTTGAGAAGAAAAATACTGATATATAAGTAAACCCTATAATCCCCACTTAAAATCTTGTGAAATGTGAAAACCCGGCCGCATCATTCACAATCTTTGGATGAGGTAGATAAAAGTTGGGAGACGGCTCAGGGTTTTTACTTCATTGAATTTCCTCAACATCTCTCTTTTAGTTTCTACATCTTTAGTTTCGCCATTGATTAGCGGTGATATATAGATGGCCCCTTTGCTGTAAAAGCTATCTAATCTGTTTCTGGTTAACTCAACAAAAGAAGATACATGATTTTGAGGAAGATTATCTCCAAAGATGAAGTTTGCGGTTACTTCGATCTTTTCATATCTTCTATTTATATCCAGCATCCTGGAGAAGGCCTCGCCAACCATTTCAACAGTAATAGGCTTTTTCAAGACAGTTAGGGTTGCCGTATCAGCAGACTCAAGGCCTATATTTATATAAGTAGAAAAAGGAAGACTGTTTAATGATTCAAATAGAGCATCTTCGGAATTTATCAAGGAGTCAGGACTACCAAAAAGAAACAGATGAGCACCTCTTAGATTAGAACGTTCAAATTCAAATATTTCATAGGCATTTATTGCTGCAAACTCGAGGAGTTCTGAACCTGCGCAAAGGGCGTCAAGTTGTCCTAAAAAAATTGCATTATAATTGCTCAGATCTCGGGCATAAAACTCCTTTAATTTTTTTATCTGCCCTATGATATTTTTTTTGGTGCGAGGCTTAAAATTTTGCCCTGACTTCACTCGACAAAACTCACAGTTGTATAAACAGCCATCAGCCACAATCACGGGAATGACATCATAGTCCACATGTCGGGTATCAGGTGGAAGAACGGTCAGCTGCCCTCCAATCAGATCATGTAAATTGTGGGATCTCAAAGTTAGAGTCTTTGTATTGCTTTCGGTTACAAGAGATAGGAAATCTTTGAGGCTCTGTGGAATAAAGCCTGAGGTTAGTACTTTAATTTTTGTTAGCAATTGCTGCCAGGACTTTATTGCGCACCTTACTGCATTATCTTCAAAAGGGTTGCCGCCAATGATGGAGTTGCTTGGGTATGAGAGACACGGAAGATAATATTCACCAATGAAACCATAAACTCTGCTGTAACTACTACCGGATGAGTAGTATATCCAATCATTGGCCACGGTACGCTTCAGCCATTCTGCCGGGTGCGGCCAACTTTGACCTCGTCCTTGAATGTACTTTATTTCTCCATTCAGGTTAAACTGAAAGATACAATCTGGAGTTTTTATCTCTGCAAAACGGCCATACCGGATTGGATAACTGACCTTGGAGAATTCCCGGGATCCTTCTTTATTAAGGGTTATGCTGAGATTATCAAACTGATAGGATTCCATGCGATATAGATAAGAATGCTCTGTTAATAGTGAAGATAACGGGGACTTAGCATTGAGGCAATATAAAAATGCACATATCGAGCATAACCTCGTTCATTCCAAAATTGCTTAACTATCCTGGCCCCTTTTAATCATATCTTACAACGATTTTTTTGATTTACACAAATGCATATTTCTTTTAATGTTTTTTTAGTACGTCTTTTCATCGTGATATCGAATCCCTGACTACTGAGGTTCAGCAAAGGGAGAGCGCAGTGCCGGATATTACACTCTGCATTCGTAGGCCCTGAAACCTAAAGCAGAAGGCAACATGCAAAAGAGAACTCTTGGTAGAACCGGCTGGGAGATTTCTATGATAGGCTTCGGGGGCATCAAACTGCCTCTGGTCTCCCAGAAAGAATGCGAAATTCTTCTGAACAAGGCCATAGATGGGGGAATTAACTTTGTGGACACTGCCGACTGCTATAGTGACTCTGAGGAGAAGATAGGGTTTGCATTGAGAGGAAGGCGCAAGGAATTCTATCTCTCCACAAAGATAGATGAACGCGATGGCCTTGGGGTACGGAAGAAATTGGAGCGCTGTCTTCGCCGCCTCGGGACAGACTGGATAGATCTGGCCCTCTTCCACGATGTTCGAGGTTCTGAATACGACAGGATATTTGACAGCGGTGGATTGGAGACCCTGGAAAAGGCCAGAAAAGAAGGAGAAATTTTGGAAATCGGGATCAGCATCCATCACTCTCTTACGATGATGAGGAAGGCCATTGAATCTGGAGTATTTTCGGCTCTGATGGTAGCTTACAGTGCCTTTGACGAAGATCGCTTGGCTGCAGACATTCTTCCGATAGCTCATAAAATGGGGGTGGGCTTAATAGCCATGAAGCCCCTGGCAGGGGGAGTGCTGGCGGAGCGTCCTTCGTTTCCCAAGAAGAAAAAATTCATCCAAGGAGAATCCCTCGCACAGGTTTCCCTGCACTACGTTCTTTCAAATCCAAATATCACCTGCGCCATCCCTGGGATGACGGAACTATATGAACTGAATGAAAACCTTCAGGTTGGCAGGCAGCCAAGGAAGCTGGATATAGAAGAGATTAAAGCGCTCATGGAATGTGTAGGGGAGGCAGGAAAGGGGTTTTGCAGAAATTGCGGGTATTGCCTTCCTTGTCCGGAGGGAATACCCATCCCTGACATTTTCCGCTTTGAAAGCTACTATGATCGATATAACCTAAAAGAATGGGCGAGAGAACAATATCGATTGCTTGAGGTGAACGCTAATGCTTGTTCCGGCTGTGAGCAATGCTTGGAGCTTTGTCCTTACGGTGTCTCCATTCCGGAAAAGTTGGAAATTGCTCATCGAACCCTGCAATGATCATCATCCCGGTTTTTGAACCAGTCAAGGCAAATCAAGGGCTGATCGCATCTCCGTGGTTCAAAGGGAACCATAGTCGAAATAGAGGGAGAGAAGATTAAGATTTATAAGTGATTTTTTTAAGGATATTGCAAACTTTATCTTTTATCCCCACTTTTAACCTTGACCACCTTTTTTAAATTTAGCATTATTCGGATGGTAATCTCAGGCTTTTCAGGATAATTAGTTTTCAGTTTCAAAATACCCCGGTAGTTTCCCGAAGGGCCGGGGATGCTGGTGAAATGAACCCTAAATATCCTGCCTGGTTCAACTTCTTCTATCCTGTAAGTCACTTTTTTGCCGATGTTAAAATAGCCCGGTTCAAGTTTCAGGGGTTTGTTTTCTTCCGCCTTGATTCTAACGGCTTTGGTGATTTTTCGTCCAGCCAGTCCCTCGAGGCGGACGTATCTGGGAGATAGATAGATGGGTACCTTGACAAATGCCCTAATTACTAATACTTCAAATTTTTTATATGGCTCATTGGTGTAAACTCTGGCTTCTTTTTTGATCTCACCCTGGTAACCTCTGGTATTTATCCTTAATGTAATCTTTCCCTCCCCTCCGGGGGGGATGGTCCTGTCAAAATAGGCTAATGCACAGCCTCAACCAGGGCTGACCCTTTTTATTTCAAGGGGACGGTCTCCCTTATTAAGAACATTAAAGGTATGCTCAATAATCTCGTCTTCTTTTACTTGTTTGGCATCAAAATATTTTTCCTTTAAAACCATTCTTGGCCCAATGGCCTGCTGAGCCCAACCTGTGGTGAGGTTGACCATGATCCAAAAGATCAGAAAAGGTATCCCATATAATAACTTTTTCATCCTACCACCCTCCTTGATATCAGAGATATCGAAAAATCCGTTTTTCCTTTATTATTGAATTTAGTCCCTTTTTGTCCAAAGGAGTATAGAGAACAGAGATATGAGTGTCAAGCAAGAAAGCCCCTGAACATATGGTGGTTCAAGGTTTTCCTTTTGTGTGAGGGCTTGTTTAATAAAAATATCCTGACCGCTGATTCAGAAACTCATGAGTGCTAAGCGAGTAGGTGATTGTATCATGAATAAAGATCTGGTCCTTATATTCCTGGTTGAAAATTCGCGTTTTTAGGACCTATTCCTAAATTCAGGGCAGATAGTCTTCCCTGACAGGGGAGAAGACCGCCACAACCACTGAATCCTCAAGGACCTCCCCTGTGTGCTCCACATCACCTGGGATACACCAGCTATCTCCTGGTTCGGCATCAAACCTTTTACGCCCGATGATCAGCTTCAGCCGTCCTGATACCAGATATTCTGTCTGCTCATGGGGATGCTTGTGAGAAGGAATCGCTTTTCCCTTCTCTATCCTGAATTCACAAAGCAAGGTCTTTTCACCATAAACCAGCGCTTTAAGCAGTATCCCCTCCCTTACCACCTTGTATCCTGTCTCATTCTTTTTATAAAACATTATTCATTCCTCTTAGTTGGCTTCTATTTTTCCAGATTACATGAAGTTGATTGAGATTATCATAGATTTTAGCTGATAGGAAGTTTTTCAGTGGTTAATAAGTCCAAGGAAAAAATACTAACCTTGCATGTTAACTGATTACACTCACTTTTCTGTAAACCAAAAAAAATATTGCAGATAAGACCGAATTCCTCCCCGCTGACCATAGCTAACAAGTTGCTTTGGATCTAGCATACCAATCCTATCTAAATGTAAAATGTCTGCCCTATAAAATGCTTTGCATATTTCATCAGCGTTGATGTCTGATCCTTTTTTCGATTCTTTACGCCTATGAGCCATTATTTGAAGGCCACTAACCTTGAGTTAAGGGTTTTAAACACACGAAAGCAAAAAATCTTGTACCCCCTGTGGTAAAAGATATAAATAATATATGGGGGGATGATGCAAGAGATGGGATTCTTTATAGTTACCAAGGAGCACATTCGGAAAATTAGACAGAAATTGATGAACCATGACAGGCGGGCTGAAGCTCAAGACGATCTTAGGCAGATACTGAAAATAAAAGACACTCTATTCTGGCGTGGTGATTCGCCAGGGGGATGCGCAGGTGTTTTCAGTTTATCCGGAGAATTACTGAGGCAGGTGGAACTGATAGAAAATATCCTTCATGATCTTGCCAGGAAAGATAATGACGGGGCGATCTCTAAAATGGTCTGGTACGAGGAAAATGGAGTAATCCCTAAAGATGAAAGTGAGATAGAGATTGTCAAAGAAAAAATGATCAAAGAGAGAAATAGAAATTCCTCCTCCCCTCAGGATCATGTGGAAGAGTTATTGGAATTTAAAGAATATTTCAACTCCTACAAAAATATCTCCTAACATCCCCCTTTAAAGGCATCAAAGGAGAAGTTTTGAACCCTAATTCCCTTTTAATCATTTATCTGGGTGAGGAAATCTCCAGGAAAATAGGAAGTACTGGCCATCTCGATCTGGTTCCTCACCAATACGGATACCACGTGGGCGGCCGAGCACCCGGTTAACTTCTGAGACCACCCACTCGGCCTCATCCAGGTACTGCTTTTCACCAAGCTTCCGGTAGAGAGAAACAAGAAATACAACGCCAAAGGCATCTGTCCAGAGGTATCGAAGACCATTCGGCCAGATTCTTTGCTCACGCATCCAGCGCAACTTCTTCAAGACCTTAGGCATGTCTTTCAACATTTCGGTAAACTCCAAAGGCATAAGAGTTTTTATCTTGAGACTTCATTACCGCATAAAGGTAGAGTATGTAATTGGGGTCAGATATAATTAATGATTGAGACCTCTATCAAAAGGCCCGAAAAGTCCAATTGCGTTCTGTGAGGTGCGCTCTGCAACCTTTTTAAGGGACAGTCCTTTAATTTTTGCCACTTCTCTCAAGGTAATTCGAACATCAGATGGTTTTGAGACATGTCCCTGGTAGCTGACCGGGCAATCGGTTTCAAGGAGGATTCTTTCAAGGGCTGCTTCCTTGACAGCTTCCTGATGTTGTGGGCTATACCTTAGGGCAGGGGTTGCCGATATATAATGCCCTGAATCAATAATTTTCCGGAGCAGATCCAGTGAACCCGAATACCAGTGGAAGATAGCTCTTTTTACTCCCATATCCGAGATCATGGAAAAAACCCTCTCATGAGAGTATCGACAATGGAGGATCAGTGTCTTATGGTATCGGATGGAGAGTTTCACAATTTCCTGAAAGACGTCTCTCTGCAGTTGTTTTTTTACCTTTGCCTTATAATCTAATCCAACTTCCCCGATAGCAACACAATGTTTGACATTCTCTTTAATAAAGGCAAGATTCTCTCTGATTTCCGGTTTTTTGATTTTCCATGGATGGTAACCGATTGCAGGAAAAACGAGTGTTGGATTTTCTTTAGCTATTGCGAGGATTCTCCGGTTAGATTCCAGACACATCCCCACACCGATAATAACCGATATCCCCTGGCGCCTTGCCTCTCTAAGATCTTTTTCCAGCTCTTCCAGTTCATTGAGATGGGCATGCACATCAATAAGTGGAAGATTCCGGTTCACTGTCAACACTCGTCTCATCACCATCGCAATGGACACTAAACCATTGGCATGGAGAATATAGGATATCCCCTAAATTATTTTAGTTTCCACGCTCGGGGCTTACGCTTCTCAAGAAAAGCACTCGTACCCTCTTTTGCATCCTCCGTAGAAGATATAGCTACAGTAATGTTCTTCAAGTACTCTATAGCATTAGAGATTGGCATATCTGCTGCTTTATAGAATGAAAATTTACCTGCCTGAAGTGCGAGAGGACTTTTGCTTGCCAGTGTCCCCGCCATATCCATAGTTGCCTCATTTAGTTTGTCATTGGGAACGACATTATTAACCAGCCCAATACTTAGAGCTTCCTGAGCATCAATAATTTTTCCCATATATAACATCTCAAGGGCTTTCTTCCTTGGCAATCCAAGATCTAAAAATGCACCTGGTCCTGTACAGAAAAGACCGATATCTATTGCATTGGCTGCGAATTTAGCGTCCTCAGAGGCTATAGCCAAGTCAGAGGCTGCTACCAGCCCACAACCAATAGCAGTTGCATATCCCTGTACTGAAGCAATTACAGGCTTTTTCATCCTGCTCACGAGCAGGACTGTTAAACCTCATGTCTTATCAAGAAGGTATTCTTGCTCAGTCGGACTCCCTTCGAGCATCGATTTGACATCTATCCCTGCAGAGAAATGTTTTCCTGCGCCTTTGATGACCACTACCCTAATCTCTTTATCTTCTTCCATCTCAATAAGGGCGTCAAAGGCATCCTCACCAAGTTTAAGATTGAATACATTCATCTTATCGGGCCGGTTGAAGGTTAGTATCCCAATATGGTCTTTTTTCTCTGTCATCACTGTTTCATATGTTTTCATGATATCCGCTCCTTTCCTTAGCATCTAAATCTGTGGTGGTATAATGTCTCTGAAACGCTAAAATTTATCATAATGTAAAAACTCTTTAATCTCCCTGCGATCGGGTGCCTTAACTTCCTTTGCAGGGTAACCCAATGGGACAAGCACTACCAGTTCATATCCATCTGGCACCTTTAAGATCTCTTTTGCCTTATCTTGATCAAAGAGACCAACAATGACTGTTCCCAGGTTCAGGTAATGGGCAGTCAGGCAAAGGTTTTGTGTAGCGATCCCAAGGTCGAACATAAACCAATCCCCAAATTTGGTCGCAGCTTGGTCTTTTTTATAGCCTGCACTCTGAAGTTTACCGCAGAGGGCAATCACCACAGGTGCTTCCCCTATGGCCTTCGTGCTTGGATTTCCTGTGGCCATAGTCTCCTGTAGTTTCTGTTTGATTTCTGAATCTTTAATCACAATCACTTCACAGCACTGGGTGTTGGCCCAGGAAGGTGACCACCTTATTGCTTCAAGTACTTTATTGAGCTGTTCTTCTGTGATCTCCCGTTCTTGATATCTCCTGATGCTGCGTCTTCCTTTGATGATTTCCATAAAATTTGCCATGCTATCACCTCCATAAAATTAAATTTTTTGTAATACTTTAGCTCTTTGAAAATTTAGTACTCCTGGCCTTTTCCTTAGGCTAAGTATTTATCATTAGCAAGAACAAATGAGCATGGGGATCTTTTTTTTCAACGAACTAGGAATATGCTTTTAGCTGGCTCTTTCCCGACCCGCCCGCCTCGCCTGAGCGAGAGCGATGGCGGGCAGGTAATCCCGGCCTCCGGCTCGTAGAGCCTACGACTCGGAGAGCGGGCGACTATCCAAGGATGAGATATCCACATGCAGGGAAGAGGGCAGTCTTCTCAGGGGCAGCGCGCCCGCCTTAATATGAAGCATAAGAAAGCATTACAGCATGGGATCTTTCGTTGATAAAAAAAGACCCCCATGCTCATTAACCGATTAGTTTCAAAGAGCGAACGTGTTACAATTTTTTCAATTTGAGAATGAATATGTTAAATTTTATTTGTTTTTGTCAACCAATTTAATCTTTGAACATGCTTTATAAGTTTGACTTGTTATGAAATGCTCATCACCTTTCACATATCTGCTTGACTTAAGAACTTTTTCTTTCTGTATGATCATTAGAATAAATAATCATGTTAAATCATAATGGTGTCTTAGTAAATAAATCTTCTTTTTACATCAAGGTATTATAATGTTATCCTTTTAAAAACCAAAATAGAAAAGAATTAATTAAGACAAGGAGAATCTTATGAAATTGAGGCTCTTTTTTGTGCTTGTTATAGTGCTTTTCTCTTTATCTAATACTTATGGTGAGGAGTTCAAAGGAGTGCCTTTCCCTTCCCTGATCTCTTCTCTTAAGCCCTTTGCTCCTCTTGAGTTCTGTGACGAAAGGGTCCCGATTGAGATCCAGGAAATTAGGGAGAGGCTTGAAAAGGAGCTCCTTCTTGCCCTCTGGGATCGTCCCCAGGTGATCCTCTGGTTAAAGAGGTCCCGTCGATATCTGCCTTATATTGAAAAGATGCTTAAAGAAAGTAATATACCGGACGATATCAAATATATTGCTATTGCTGAGAGCGCTCTTAGGCCTCATGCACGCTCGAGAAAGAGAGCAGTAGGGTTCTGGCAGTTTATGATACAAACGGGCCGAAAATACGGCCTCATTATCAATGAACACATTGATGAGAGACGAAACCTACTTGCCTCTACCCAAGCAGCGATTCGGTATTTAAAGGATCTTTACGAGATTATGGGATCATGGACCCTGTCGGCTGCTGCCTACAATATGGGTGAAAATCGTGTTAAGGCGGAGATCTTGGAGCAGGGAACCGATAATTATTACCAGCTTTATCTCCACAATGAAACCCAAAGATTTATCTTTCGGATTCTTTCCATAAAGCTGATATTCTCCAACCCGGCAAAATACGGCTTCTACCTCTCTGAAGAAGATTACTACCCGCCATTGGAATTTGACTGGATTCAAATAAACTGCCTTCAGGATACCCCGATAAGGATTATCGCCCAGGCAGCTAAAACCCATTTTAAGGCAATCAAGGACTTGAATCCAGAAATTCGGGGTCATTACTCAGTAAAGGGAAATCATACCATTCTGATCCCAAAAGGTTCAGCAAAAGGTTTTCAATACCGATATCAAGATCTCTTTAAAAGGTGGGTGGAAACCAAGAAAGAGAGCGTCTATATTGTCAAAAAAGGGGACAACCTCTCTTTAATTGCAGATCGGTTCAATGTGCCCTTAGTGGCCCTCCTTATCTGGAATAAGCTTGATCTAAAGGCACCAATCCATCCGGGTGATAGGCTGATCATTTATAGGAAAGAATTAAAGCCTATGAAACTGAAAAGGTAGTAGCGGGTGAGGGTAAAGAGAACTTATAACCTCTCCAGGAAAACCTCATTACCAAATTTTTCCTCTAAGGCCCTGGTTAGTTTTCCATAATCCTCTTCTGATTCCACCTCCACAACCAGATCTTGCTCACCCAGCACCTTCAGGTATCCATGGGGTTTGATGGCCTCAATCACCTGCTTTACATCCTTTGTAACCCAGCCTTTCATCCTTAGGACCAGCTCTTCACCGGTAAATGCCCGTTCAATAGTGAGTTCAACCTCTCTTTTCTTTGCCTTCCACCCCAGAACCGCCGGTTTGACGATAATAGGTGTTACCGGGTCAAACATAGCAGCACACGTAAACCAGAGTTTTGCTCTGATCATATTAACCTCTTATCTAAGTTTATTATGTTTCTTGTGTTTGTTGGGCTCATAGG
>Ga0114930_10001257_pt1 | contig 24545 bp, 18 predicted proteins | sample AnhtaG_FD_87300 | JGI IMG/M metagenome (GOLD analysis project Ga0114930, IMG submission 87300) | Deep subsurface microbial communities from Anholt, Denmark to uncover new lineages of life (NeLLi) - Anholt_01485 metaG | ecosystem: Environmental > Aquatic > Marine > Oceanic > Sediment | place... | reverse complement strand
ATTACGGTTCGGTTTCTCTTCCAGCATAATATCCGATTTTATCTGTGCTTCTAAGGTGTACCATCTCTTAGGCTTGACCGGAACGTCTTGCCAGAGCCAGCTCCAACCTCGAGCTGCCCTCATGGCCCTATCTCCTTGATAGACCACTTCCTCGCTAACCTTCCATCCCCCGTGAGAGCCCTCTTTCCAGAACTTCGGCTTGTCCGATCCATTTAGAATCTCAAAGCCCCCATTACCAACTGGACCCGGAGGGACTTCCATCAATTCAACATCATCAAACCAAACCGATCCTTCTCCCTGTCTCTTGGCCAGTTTCATCCGGATTTTCCTGGTGCCCGCAGGGGTAGAGATCAAGTTTTCCTTCAGCTCCCAGGAAGAGGTAGCATTGACAATACCCCACTCTCTTTTGATAACTTTTTTTCTCCAATTAAGACACTCCAGAGTGAGAAAAGCATTGTAATAGTCTTCCTTCTCAGGAATAGCCATATCCGACTTTACGTATACCCTTAAGGTATAGTATCTTTCAGGCCTAGCCAGGATTTCCTGAGAAAGCCAGCTCCAGGCGACGGTAGCCTGCATTGATCTTTCCCCCTGGTAAGGCCCCTCGGTATCAGGAGTCCATCCCCCGTGAGAGCCCTCTTTCCAGAACTTCGGCTTGTCCGATCCATTTAGAATCTCAAAGCCGCCGTTAAGAACCAGACCCGGAGGGGCTTCCACCAATTTAACATCATCAAACCAAACCGATCCTTCTCCCTCTCTCTTGGCCAGTTTTATCCTGATCTTTCTGGTGCCTGGAGGAGTGAAAATTGTGTTTTCCTTGAGCTGCCAGGAAGAGGTAGCATTGACAATACCCCACTCTCTTTTGATGACTTTTTTTCTCCAATTAAGACACTCCAGAGTGAGAAAAGCATTGTAATAGTCTTCCTTCTCAGGAATGGCGATATCCGACTTTACGTATGCCCTTAAGGTATAATCTGCCTCAGCCCTCACCGGTATCTCCTGGGAAAGCCAACTTCCCTCTACAGTGGCTTTAAGGGAATTGTTTCCCCGGTGAGAATTTGCCATCTCCACCTCCCATCCTCCTTTAAGATCTTCTTCCCAGGCCTCTGGTCTGGATTCACTGATGGTTTCAAAGCCACCGTTAGAAACCAGATTATCTGAACTGGCTCTGGTGGCTTGGGCTTCAGCTCTTAAGGCACTATGAACAAACATTGCCAGCAGCACTATCGTAGCAGCCAATAGGATTTTGCTGTCCTTCATGCCTTCCTCTTTCTAGCCTGAGACTCCGACAGTTCCGTATATTCTAACAAGGTTACCACCCCTTGGCAGGCCGCAAGAGTAATATCTCTCAGATCTTGCTCATACAGAACCGGGGACAAGGGATAAAGAGCATCCGAATTCCTGGCAATATCACTGTTGAAGATTACTAGGAGTTCCTTTTGGTTTAACTCGATAAATCTTAATGAAGTCTATCTGTTTTATCAACTCCAGATGACGAAGCATTTCCTCGTAATTGGCTAGATATATATAATAAGGGTACAATCTCCAGTTCGGTAAGTATCTCTCATAACCAACTGAAGCCATAACGTAGCTCACCCTTCGTTCACGATACCAATCTATGTTTCTCTTGGCGATGGCCTCTATCGCCACTACTTTATAGCTTCTTTTGCTATCAGAGGCATTAAGGGGAGCAGTATAGCGCTCCTTGGCAATTACTGTTCCCTCCGGAATGTGGCTCTCAACCCACTCTTTGGCCAGGGTTCTTGGATCAATTCCATTTGCCATCCTGTAAGTCCAATTCCATACGTTCTTTGCCGGGGTAAATAATAGCCCAGCAATTAGGAGCACCGGGATCAAGATTTGCAAGAACCTTCTTTTCTTGACAAAATTCCTCTTTGCCCACCAATGCAGCAAATAGCTGAGAAAAAAGGCAGCGAACAAAGACAGGAATGGCAGAATAGGCATCAGATTTCTAGCAAAACGCGCTCTGGCCGAATACACTCTGGTGAAGAGGACAATAACAAAAGTGAGAGCCAAAAACCTCTTTTCATTACTCTTAACAACAACAAGAACCAGGCCACAAATGGACAGAATAAGAATTCCTCTGCCCATTCCCTCTCGGTAAAAATAGGTCAGATACCACCACCAATTGGCGGTGCCTTCAGCACTCAAATGTCCCAGGCTATAATGGCCCATTATCTGGTATACATCATGTAGAAAAGTTGGTGCTTCCTTTAAGGCGTATGGTACACCTATCAAAAAACCACAGCCCAATGCAATAATAGAATAGAGAATCTTCTCATACTCTTTTTTTCCAGCTAGTAACCTCATAACATAAGCAAAAAAGATGCACGAGAAAACCAATGCTCCCTGATACTTGATAGCAGTAGTCAAACCGGCCAAAAGACCCCCCAGGATATAATATTTGGCATCCCCCTTATCTAGAATCGAACAGGAGAGTAAAAAAGTTATGAGCACGAAGAAAGCCACCGGCACATCTGGGGTAATGTAGTGCGAGCTCTCAACATGGAGCAAAGAGAAGGTCAAAAACAAAGCTCCCAGGAGACCTACCCGTTTATCGAACAGCTCCTTTCCCACCCAATAAGTTAGTCCCACCGTTATTGTCCCCAGAAGGGCAGTGGTAAATCTTCCCCATAGATAAAAACCGGCAAGCTGGACATTGTCGAAATTGATGGCTTGGGAAGCACTATAAAGATAACGCAGCACATAAACCAGTGCCTGAACATAAAAATATAAGGAAGGCCAGTCGAACCAATGGGGGCTGAAATCTCCGCTATGAATCATAGATAAGGCACGTTTCACTATGGATGGCTCATCGGGATGGTATATATAGGGCAACCCAAAGTTGATCCCATATACCCGAAAGAAGAAGGCGGCCGCTAAAATAGCCAATAACGAGAGACCGGGCCAACCAGATACCATGGCCTTCAGATAGGTTGAATCTTTAAATCTCTTAATCTTCAATAGTGCCGATTTCATCACCGGAGTGCTTCCCAACCTCTTTACCTTTCTTCTCCTCCATGCTAGCAATGCAGTAGGTTATGGCCATCATCATAAACAAAAATGGTGAATAGAGTACGCTGGTAGATAGAGCAATGATACACGAGCAGACAAAGATCCCGATGGATCCCAGTAGAGCTCCCTGGTAAAATCTATCTTCCGATCTTAAGTAGAATTTTACTGCATCTTTCAAATACTTAATAGCGAGCATCAGAAACACTATTAATCCCAATATGCCTGTCCTTATAATAAAGTCAAAATAATTGTTGTGAACATAATGTTTTATACCCCATTCTAATCCTCCTTCGACCAAAGTGGCGCTGTAATATTCTCCTCCCAATCCGTTTCCCAGAAGAGGACTGGGAACTAATACCTTAGAAGTTATGGACTCAAGTTCCAGCATTCTAACTCCCATTGGATCATCTGAACCAGGCTCAATAAGAGAACTGAAACGAACAAGGGACGCTTTAATTATATCTATATCAGGACCTATAGTGGTGAATATTAAATTGATTGAAACAACCACTATCAATAAAAAAAGCATCAAAACAACAAATCTCATGATGCCCGCAAAGAGATGCCCTCTATTCTTATAGAAATACAAAAGAAGGATAAAAACCAAGGTAGGAGGAATAGCAATATAGCCGGTTCTAAGAAACGAGAGAAGAAAACTGATGAGAAACCCAAGGCCTAAAATTCCTAGAATGGCTTTTATTATTATTCTCCTTTCATGTAGAATCAAAGAAATGGCTAGTATTAAGGCAAGAACCGAAGAAAACTGGGCTGCTGCCCTCACCCTCGCCAGAAGAACACTACCCACCAGATACCATCTCTTAAAAAAGATCATGGAGTCAACCGCTCCCAACATAAGAGCAAGCATCAAAAACCCCCAGATGATGAACCGGATCTTCCTATCATTTCTGACGATGAGTGTGGTCAGCCAGAAGACCAAGAATATTTCGACAAATTTGTATAGATCCCCCATGAGATACCTGCCATTATTATGTTTGAAAAAGAAACCATAGATGAAGGAAAACAAGATAATAATGGACCAGATAACAATTATCTTATCAAGAGGAGTTGAGATACGGGTGATAACTTTTTTTGCTCCTAACTTCAGTAATAATACCAGGGCGATGATGAATAAAAACAGCCCTCTTATCAAACCTTCTGTTACCAGAGTACTGGAAAAATATCCGGCGCCAAAATAAGCAGCCACCAGCGCCAGCAGGATTACCTCCTGGCGGGCCAGAAAGAGCCAGGGTACAAAGGGTAGTACTGCAATTACCATCACTAATTCAAGCGATAGAATCCCCAGAGAGTAAAGGATGCTGAGGCTGAGGCAGAAAATAGCCGCTGGCACTACCACTAAAAGCAGACCCTGCTGGGAAAGCCAACTATTTTCTTTGCTTAAAGTTTGCCTCATGAGAGTTTTCTTAGGACAGACCGGCTCCCTTCATAATAAACTGCCTGGATAACTTCCATACCCTGCCAGCTTCTTCAATCCTTAAGACAAAGCAGGCTGCCCCATAACTTAGTGCTCCTACTAGCAAGAAAAGAGCCGTTTTCACGAGAGGAGAATATATCTGTATTCTACTCATGACAATGAGTACGAGACCCATGATAATTGAGGCAGTTACTATTCTAAGAAGGGGGCTTAATAAATTAATCCTGCGTAAATCCTTCACCTTTAATTGTAAAACCCTTATCAGCATAAAAGTATAGCAGATAGCAGCCAGAGAACAGCCTAAAGCAAGACCACCGTGGGCAAGATACCGTCTAAAGATAAAATTGAAAAGAATATAAAGTCCGATGGTGATTAAACCAACCTTGAGGGGAGTTATGAAATCTTTAAAGGCATAGTAGGTTCTGATAATAATATAATTAGCTCCGTGGAAGAATAAACCAAAAGAATAATATAATAAGGCCGCAGCGGTCATCCTGGTAGAGCCGGCATCAAATTCACCCCGCTGAAATAATAATTGAATGAGCGGCACTCTGAGTATTATTAAAATTACCGTCGCTGGTATAGTAATGAAAGCGACCATTCTCAAGGCCGAGGCGAAAATTTCCCTTAACCTCAAGCCCTTCTCAGCAATGATCAGACCGGCAATGTTCGGAAACACCACTGTGGCTATGGCCACCGCGAAAACCTCAAAAGGCATTCTCATTAGCTTATAGGCAAAATCAAGGGAAGAAATGCTTCCTTCCGGCAGTCCCGAAGCCATGATCCGTTCGATAAGGAAATTGAGCTGAACTAAAGTGACTCCCAGAATCACTGGAATCAGGACCTTACCCATCGTTTCAATCTCGGGATAATTTAAGTTGATAGTCAGCCGATAGTATTTTTTCTTTTTCCACAACCCTGATGAAAGAAGAAAAAACTGAGCCAATGCTCCGCCACTCACTGCCAGACCCAGGGAAAATATTCCTATCCGGGAATGAAAAAGGTAAACAAAACTAATAATAATTGAATTGTAGAGGATAAATCTAAGAGCTGGCAGAGCAAATCGCTTAAAGGAATGTAATATGGCCACCAAAAGTCCTATCAATCCGCCCCCGATAATAATAGGAGAAATAATGCGGGTTAACTTAATGGCCAAAGATATGCTTTCTTCGTCAAATCCCGGTGCGACTAAAGGAATAATCCAGGGCGCTAAAAAGGCATAAGCTATGCACACTGTGCTTAAGGAAAGGAAAGTAATATTCATTAATGAGCTGACCACCGATCTGGTGTCCTCGGGCCTGCCCCGGGCTAACAATTTCATAAATACAGGGACGAAACTGACCAGCATAGCTTCGGCCCCCACCATAAAGATAAGATTCGGGATGACTAACGCTACCAGGTAGGCATCTTTGATAAAGGTGGTACCGAACCAGGCAGCCAACAGAATTTCCAGTACAAAAACCAGTAGCTTGGTAATTACCACCACCAGGGCCACCATCATGGCCGCTTTAGCTATCCTGTTGTCATTGGCTGGCACCTTTTTTCCCCTCTCAGCCCAGTCCTGTATTTTGGTCTTATCTACTAATCCCTCATTTTTGGGCTAATCCTGATTGCCTCATCATTCTCCTATTTATTTTTTCCTGGCAGAGGTCGCTTTTTTTCTAAAGATCATCCTCAAAAGCGAGAGAACCAGTATAGCGTATATTGAAAAATAAAAGATATAGAATGGTTTGTCGCCCCAAAGATGAGGAGGATAGCGATGCCTGATCATCTCAAGATCATCAAACCAGACGCTTCCCCCTCCCTGTCTTTTAGCCAGCTTTATTCTAATTTTCTTGGTCTCCGGAGGAGTAAAGATCGAGTTTTCTTTAAGTTGCCATAAGAAAGTAGCGTTAGCGATGCCCCACTCCCTTTTGATAAGTTTGTTTTCTTTATCCAGACACTCCAGAGTAAGAAAGGTATTGTAGTAATCAGCCTTGTCGGGAATAGCGATATCCGACCGTACGTATGCCTTTAAACTATAATATGTCTTAGGCCTAACCGGGATCTCCTGAGAAAGCCAACTCCAGGCGACAGTTGCCTGCATTGATCTCATTCCCTCATGGGGTGCCTGAGTGCTCATTGACCATCCTCCTCGGGGATCCACTCTCCAGAACAGGGGCCTGCCGGAAGGGTCAAGCATCTCAAAACCAGCGTTGGCAACTAAGCTGGGAGGCATTTCCACCAGGCTAACATTGTCAAACCAGACGCTTCCCTCTCCTTGCCTTTTGGCCAGCATTATCCGAATTTTCCTGGTGTCCGGCGAGACGAAAATCAAGTTTTCCTTGAGCTGCCAGGAAGCGGTAGCATTAACAATCCCCCACTCCCTATTGATGACTTTTTTTCTCCGATTAAGACACTCCAGAGTAAGAAAGGTATTGTGGTAATCTTCCTTCTCAGGAATGGTTATATCTGATCTCAGATAGGTCCTCAAGATATAATATCTTTCAGATTTGACCGGGATCTCCTGAGAAAACCAGCTCCAGGCGACAGTTGCCTGCATTGATCTTTCCCGCTGGTAAGGCTCCCTGGTATCCAGTGACCACCCCCCTTGGGGATCCTCTTCCCAGAATTTCGGCTTCTTCTCAGTTATCATCTCAAAACCTGGATTAAGAACTGAACCCGGGGGGACTTCCATCAATTCAACCTCATCAAACCAAACCGATCCTTCTCCTTCTCTTTTGGCCAGCTTTATCCTGATTTTCCTGGTGCCTGGAGGAGCAAAAATGGTGTTTTCCTCGAGCTGCCAGGAAGCGGTAGCATTAACAATGCCCCACTCCCTATTGATCACTTTTTTTCTCCAATTAAGACACTCCAGAGTAAGAAAGGTATTGTGGTAATCAGCTTTCTCAGGAATGGTTATATCCGATCTAACATAGGCCTTTAAAGTATAATATGCCTTAGCTTTCACCGGGATCTCCTGAGAAAGCCAGCTCCAGGCGACAGTTGCCTGCATAGACCTTTCCCCCTGGTGAGGCTCCCTGGTATCAACCGACCATCCTCCTTTGGGATCCTCTTTCCAGATATCTGGTTTGCCCGACTCATCAAAGGTCTCAAAACCAGGATTAACCGCTAGATTTACCGAACTCGTTACCCCTGGGGTCTTTACTCCCCAAATGATATAAACTAAAGTCACCAGCACTGCCACCGGTATGAGCAGAAGAATAGTCTTTTTACCCTTCATTTCCCTCCCTTTCTTTCTGTAAGAATCCTTTAAGAACCAAATATATCATCCAAAATGAAACTGCAGAAAAAATGCTCCGAAAAATGCCCAGAAAATCGCCAAAGGCAAAGTACTGCCCAATAAACTTCTTGGGGTTTACGACATCAATGGCAAAATAGGGAAAATGGAAGGGAGTGAAAAGATACCCGAAAAAATGTCTATCCCACTGAAAAGTATAGACAATAAAACATAGAACCTGAATCGCGAACAGCCGACTAAATCTTCGATCTTCCACAACCTGCAAGGTCAAGAAAGGAATGAGCCACAGAAAATAATGAACATGAAAATGGCAAGTTGCAAAAAAGAGGAGCAGCACCACCAGTATCGGCTTCCATAGCCTCTCAAAAGAATACTTTGCATAAGAGGAGGAAAAGAGCAAAATCAGGACATATCCCACTACAAAGACAAAAACAACATCCGAGTAAATGAGGGGAAACTTCATTTCCAAAAAATACTTCACGTGACCTAGTCGCACAAAGGATCCTTCCACGCTAGGCTGATGGAAAAACCTGGTTAAAATTATCAGAGCTCCCAGAGGAAGAATCCCCCAGAATGCGAGCTTAAGCCTTCCCCATACTTTCCCTCCCCGCACCATTATGAAAAAAGGCAGTAAAATCAGAGGATAAAATCGCAGAATGATGCTGGTTCCTAAACTCAAGAGAGATCTCATCGAGGAATTATTTTTAGCATAATATAAACTCAACAAGATAAAAAATATAGCCACCGACTCATACCTGGCCGCAATGTAGGTGGCAAAGATGACAATGGGATTGGTTATCCAGAATTTATATGCACCTAATCCCTTTTTAGTGTCCTTAAAGATATGCAAAAACAGGAAAGCACATCCCAGATCAAAAACTAGATAAGGCACTTTAAAAAGAAAGAGGGTTCTAAAAACATAAGGGTTAGTGACAAAGATCTCAAATGTCTTGTGATCAACAGCGAAAAGTGTCTCTGGATCATAAGGGAAGATAGTTTCCCAATAAGGCATTAACGGTTTAAAAATCCATAAAACAAAGGTATGAAAGTAATGAATGGCTATCTGGGACGCACCAATCCAGTAAATTCCATGATAAATTGGCCAGGAGGATCGCCAGTAAATCCCCATAAGATCCGGGAAATATATGGCGAAAGGCATAAATGCCAACCTAATCAAAAGTCCAATCAAAAGCCATTTATAGATAGCAGTTCTTAAAGTGGGATCCTTGCCATATATAGATGGGATTACCTTTGAGAAGAGACTCTTAATTATGCTTACCACTTGGACCATTTTAGTCAAAGTACCTTTTTCCCTTCCATTCTTTAGAAGTTGACTAGTTTTCTCCTGACAAAATATCTCTCAAATTGTTGTCCCTGAAGGATTCTTCAAATGCTCTGCTTAGCTTTAAGGCGCATTTTCACCTCTGCCGGGCACATCAGCCGATCGCTGCTCTGGTAAGAAACTTTCCTCCGTAGTTACCAAGGCCACAAAATAACAGATGATAGGCACAAACATCATGAATAGCCGAGTAGGGGCGCTTCCGAACGGTGCCCACCCACGAATAGTTATGAAAAAGTAAGTTCCTACCCCGAATAGAACCAGATTTGAGACAACCAGTAGGAATAAAAAAACATGCTGTCGGATCTTGTCAAGGTAAAGGAAAATTATCGGGATCAATAAAAAAAAGGGCATTCGAAAACCGGCGACCCTTGACCGTAGAAGCGTGGCGACTCCTTTCCAGCGCATAAAGTCAAAAATTTCGTGCCACCGTCTCAGAGATGCCAGAAGATAAGGCATTGCAGTAGCCGATCTAATGCTCAAAATATTTAGAGTATAAGTTCCCCACAAAAATTCAATAGAAAAATAGGGAATGGAAAATAAAAGAGGAACAAAGAATTGTCTACGAGGAATACTGTAAACCAGCACGATAACCAGATATCCCAAAAAAAATAACAGTGACTCCCGCCTTACCCAGGAACTTAGTCCCAGGAGAAGACTCGATAAGGCTAAAAAGCCCCTCTTTTGAGTCAGCATCCACCGATAAAGATATAGGGTTCCCACGCCGAAATAAAAGGCAAAAGGGAAATTGGTGTAGGCATTAGTTGCGTGCTCGTACATAAGAGGAATGGTCATTAAGATCAAGGTAAAGAGGAGGCAGTGATAGCGAGGGCTGTAATCCCTCAAGCAAAAATAAAAGATAGCGGCAAGAGAGATGAGAAGAAGAGGATAGAAAAATTTGGGACTACTCCACCCGGAAAGGTACAGCCAGGTATGCACCAGGGAAGTCATGGGAGGATACTGGAAAACAGGAATGGTATACCAGGGAAGAAAAAAATTATGTCTCATTCGAAGAGCAGCTTCGGGGATAAATTTTGTCTCGGTAAAGATCCGGGCTCTAAAATCGTAGGTGCTCAGAGAGTCCCAACTATGAACCGGCCAGTAAACGGCAATGACCACATTGGACAAGGCAAAAAACCCCAGGAGCACAATCATAATTATCTCAAAGGATGAAAGAGGAGCACGGATACCCTTCGTTCTTTGAAACGGATTCAGTTTTCTCAAAGAAGAATAGTCAAATCGATTCTTCCACTTCAGATAGACTAATGATAAAATGAGAATCCCGGAGAGGAGGACTATTGTATTTAACAGGGAAAATTCAATCCCCAAAACATTTAGCAGGAACATCCCCAGAGTCAAAAGTCCGTATCCTAGACCGTAAGCCAGAGCGATCCGCTCCAGAATCGCAATCTCAGGACTAATTAACAGAGAGATGATAAATCCTAATACTATAGGAAACAGTAACCCCAAAATTAACATCTTCTAACCCTTAAAGAGGCAATCCTTTTTAGAAACTTCCAGTCCGTTCATATTTTTTACACATCTCCACAGCATGTTTAGAGTAGCCACTATAAGTGCCAAACCGTGAGCCAGCCTTAAAGTGCTCATATGCCACCTTATATCTTTTCCTCTCTCGGTACAGATCCCCCAAAAGCACATGGGCCCAAACCCCTGAAGGATCAAGTTCGACAGATTTCTCCAGGTATTTTGTGGCTAAATCACCTCTTTTTACTTTTTTATAAACCTCGCCCAGAGCAAAATAAAACCAGGCAACGTCGGGTTCCCGCTCGATCGCCTCTTGATACTCTCGTACAGCCTTGTCCATTTCTCCTGCCTTCTGGTACATCTCCCCCAGATTACAATGAATCCAGGCATTTGCCGGATCAAGCAGAACTGCCAATTGATAGGCGACTATAGCCTCTGATATCTCATTTTTCGCCCTAAAAAAATTACCCCGGGCAAGAAAAACCGGGGCAGTCTCGACTTCAGGATCAACAGACTCTGGCAACCCGCCTTGCCCTCTCTCCACTTCGATGAGCCCATATTTTTCCAGATATGGCATCCCCAATGGACGGCCCGTATTTACCCCGATCCTGGTAATCCACATCTTCTTTGCCCTCCAACCCCTGGCTAGAGCATATCTCTCAGCCTTTTCATAAAGGTCCTTAATTGACAAATCCTCCCAATACCCCACGTTCTCATTGGGCGGGGAGCAAAAAATGCCTGATTTTCTGTTATCGTATTTAACTTCGGCAATGAGATTAACGCTGCGTTTAACCCCGGCCGCTACCCTGCCCTTGACCTCCATCCCCCTGACAAGGGGGATCTCTATTCTTTTCATCCAATAATCGTAATTGCTAAAAGTATAGGTTAGATCAATCAATTCTATTTGGCGATTCTCCGAGCCCTCTATTAGCTGATGATAATTAACCTCTTTTTTAGAGTCAGAAATGGAGTTTTGTAAAAGTAGTGCAGGATACGGCGAGCTCTCCCTTGAAGGTTCTGGGTCAACTCTCAACCCCTCAACCGAAACAGTCCTTTCTGTTGGCAAATGGGAAAACTTTCTCATGTTAACTGGAAACTTGGGCCAGCCGTAGAAACTCCTGGGGCTGCCCCACCATGTTCCCCAGGCCACCATAACATGGGTGATGCTCTTATCAGACTCAATCTTTCTTCGATCGGCTTTTAAATGCTTTCTTGGGTAAAGGAAATACGGAATCAATTGCCCATTTGCCAAAATATTCCAGGGACGTACTCGAAATGGGGCTACTATCACTGCTCCAGGCGGAGTATTATCTTTGACAAACTTAAAAAGATCGTACTCGCGGCCCCATTTCAAGCTCATTTTTTCATGGTAGGAGAGAAAAGGATCCTTTAAGATGAAATGTAACTTAGAAATGGCAAATTGACCTGTTTTTACTACATTCCCGCTAGCCACATACAGAATGAGCACTACCACAATAGCCAGATATCGAATCTTCTTTATTAAAAAATATTTAGGTGGATTTAAATTCATTCTTGTTTATGGGGAGAATGATTCTCAATTCTGTCCCGGAGTAAAGCCAGTTCCTGAGTAACTTTATTAAGTTGGTCAGTAACGGTGGAGATTTTTACCGAAAAATATAGATTAATTAGGATCAAGAAAAAAACACCAAAGAAAAAAAGAGTTGAGGCCGGTAAGACAATTCCTATTAGACGAGTTATAAGCACCAAAAGATCGTACCAGACAGCCAGGATAAAAATAACCGTTCCAGTCAACATCCATAGCCAGGAGTACTCCTCCCGGAGTTTCCTTCTGCGAACCAATTCAAAGATCAGAATGATAAGCCCGATACTTAGCATGATAGCAAAAACTTTCTGTCGAAGAGGCATTTTTCACCTCCCTCTTTCCCTGGATGGTTTTTCTCGTAACAAGGTAACTATGACCGAGAGAAGCACCTTGAAGCCATAATAGATAAATCTAGCGCCGCCGAGTAAAGACTTTCCACTTGTATCCTTGTACATAATCACCGGTACCTCTTTAATACGAAAACCAGCAAAGTGTGCTAGAGTTATTACATCTGCATCCTGATAATCAGAAGGATAATCAATGTTGGCAAGGAAGTCTACCACCTTGCGATTGAGGACTCTAAATCCCGAGGTAGAGTCAGTAATCTTCTGTTTAACTATTAGAGAAGTTAGGGCTGCAAAAAAGCTCATCCCTATCTTTCTGATCCGAGAGGGCTTGTATCGCTGACTTCCTAGAAAACGGGAGCCAATCACCAGGTCGCAAGATTCATTTTCGACAGCCTTCAATAAATCCCTAATAGATTTAGGATCATGTTGTCCATCCGCGTCCAATTGAACAACTAATTCATAGGAATGCCTTAGAGCGTACTTATAACCGGTTTGAGTAGCAGCGCCGGGGCCAAGATTGACGCAATGGGAAAGAACCCTAACTCCCGCCTTTCGGGCAACTTTGACTGTCTCATCTCTGGAACCATCGTCAACAACTACTACGTCAACACCGGGAATGTTCTCTTCGACTTTTTTTATTACCCTGCCAATGCTCTTTTCCTCATTATAAGCCGGAATGATAACCAGCACTCTGGGCTTATTCATTAGTTCCGTTTCCCGACCACTATATTAACAGAATTGCAGGGGGAGGTCAAATTCCTTGTTGTTTAGAAGGAATTTCTATGGGTTAGAAAGGGAGGTAATCAGTGGTAAGATACCACAGGGAATCATGCCAAATGGTGATGGATCTCAAGGAATTGACTTATAGTATTGGGCTAGCCACTCTTTCTTATTCCTTTAACTCAGCCAATTCTTGAATTATTGTCCAGAAATGGATCTCATGTTCCTTTCCATTAGTGGACACCTCGACTGAGATTTTCTTTTTTTCATAACGATATTCAGACTTTACTACCTTGCGTATCAAGGTTATCTTTCCGTGATCATTGGTAATGGTTTGCTCTTCTTCTCGGATATCATACCCTATTTTCCTCCCCTCACTCTTTGCATCGCATTTACTTGTATAGCTGAACTGGAAGCTATCTTTCGAACGCGGATTAATCTTTAAAAGCACATGGCACCCTGTAGTTCCATCGTAGAGGAACTTGATTGGGAGAATGAAATTGCCGTCCTCAGGCTTAAGAAACGGAATTGATTCAACAGTCTTTCCCTCAGGCATCGACTCCACGGTCTTTCCTTCAGGCCAGGTAAAGCCTGCTATATTATCATCCAGCTTAAAATGACTGGTATATAAGTCGGTCTTACTATCCACCAAAGCTATGCTTGACTTATCTGGAACAAACTCTACATTTGTTGTCTTTTCCCCCTGTGGCAATAAAGCAAAGCTCCCTTCTTTAATAGTCTCGTGATCAAATTTGACGGCATAGTGGTAAGAGGATTTATCACCTTCATGCGAGACCACAGTGAAGGCAAAACTTTCCTCTTCCCCCACTCTTATTTTACCTGGTAATTGTTCCTGGTTCTCAAAATAAAGCTCGGAAAAACTTTCATTGACAGGCGCATATCTAAAGATAAAAAATCCAACTACAGCGATCCCTACTATGCACATAGCTATTACTACATAGAGAATGGTTCTTTTGCCATTCATCATCCCCTCCCTCACTAGTTGATGAAAGGATTATATCAGCTTTGAGCCTTCCCGTCAACGAAACTTATGAAAAACCTTTAACTTGCTTTGTTCCCTCCTTTTGCTATACTGGCTAAAGATCAAGGTCTAACTCAAGCAAATTACTTTATAGAAGGTAGAGTACAGTATATGAATCCAGAACGACGAGTGCCAAAGGACCTCATAGCTATAGTTATCTTCGTGGTAATATCTGTAATTTTTATAGTGGTTCCGCCATTAAATGCCACGCCGGTAAGGATAATAGTAGGCTTCCCTCTGGTATTATTCCTGCCGGGATATTCCCTCATTTACGTGCTGTTCCCCAAAAAAAATGAAATGGATGGAATAGAAAGAATCGCTCTCAGTATGGGATTGAGTATAGCAGTAGTAGTAGCTATTGGCCTGATGTTAAATTATACTCCCTGGGGAATTAAATTGGGTCCAATTTTATTGGTAATATCTTCGCTCACATTGATATTAGCCGCTGTAACTGCCGCAAGAAAAACGAAATTAAGCAGAGAGGAGAAACCTGATTAGTGAAATATCTTTCGTCAATGAAGATAGCATTTGTCACCTTTGAGTATCCACCGTTTATTCAAGGTGGTGCTGGAGTTGTTGCGGAAAAACTAACAAAAGGTTTGGCAAGATTAGGTCATAAAGTGCACGTTATTGCAGCGCGCATCGCTGGCAGTGAAGAACACGAAATTAATGATGGCGTCTTTGTCCACAGAATCAATTTCATCAATAAACCACTTTTGAGTGCACCTTCTTACTGGATAAGCCTAAGGAAAAGATTCGGAGCGATTGAGAAGGAAATTGGTAGCTTCGATATTGTGCATGGGAATAACGTAAGTGATTTTAGCCTGACTAAAAAATTAACGAAAGCACCTCGGGTTCTAACTACTCATCACCTAGCACACAGTGTTTTAAACACTATAAGACCTACATACTTTAATAGAATAAAGAATCTAGGCGGAGAAATAGGTATAGTCCCATATATTGAAAAAATATGTATTAACCGGGCAGATAAAATCATCGCAGTTAGTAATTACACTAAGAGAGAATTGATTTTAACATACAATGTTCCAGGGACAAAAATAGAGGTAATATCTAATGGGATAGAACAAGAAAGCTTTGATTTCAATGAAGAGGAAAGAAAAGAAATTGGAGACAAATTTGGCATCCATAAAAAGTCAACCGTTATGTTTGTGGGACGACTTGAAGAAAGGAAAGGACTGTCACTTCTCTTACAGGCGTTTAAGCAAGTACTAACCAATATAGATGCCCACTTAGTTGTAGTAGGATCTGGGGACCAAAAGCCTTACCAAGAGCTTGCCTGTTCTTTAGGTATTATGAATAGGGTTATCTTTACTGGTTATGTAGATGAATTGAGCCTGAGAAAATTGTATTCTATATGTGATGTTTATGTCTTATCTTCAAGACTGGAAGGTTTCGGTTTAACCATTGTAGAGGCAATGGCTGCTGGCAAACCCGTTGTAGCAACGAAAGTAGGGGAGATACCTGAAATTGTAAACAGTGGAGAAAATGGAATCTTAGTTGAAGTAGATGATTTAGATGGCCTGGCAAATGGAATGTGCACATATTTAGGAGATGAAAAACTGGCCAAAAATGTCGGAAAAAGAAACGCAAAATATGTAAGAGAAAGATTTAGCTGGGAAAAGAGTGCAAAAGAAATGGAAAGGGTGTATAGGCAATTAATATTAGCAAGAAGATAGAGATTATGAGCTTTAGTAAGAGATATATGTTGTGAAAGCAAACGAGAAGTTAATAACTACAGCGGCTGTTACATATTTATTGTTGATCTTCATAGGAGGTTACTTTAAGTTTTTTCCAACAATTATCAATTCAGAAGTTACTAATTTCGTCATAGTTGGCTCAACTTTCCTTTTGATTTCCTTGTTGGTCTACGGAATATTCTTAATAAAAGACCCTATAGGCATTTACCTCATTCTGCCCCAAGCATTAATTTTCATTGTCATCGCCCGGGCAATACCACATTTAAGGCTACCATATCCACCCCTCCATGACCCATACTATTACTTTGTCACCACTCTAAATATTGTCCAACACGGAACACTAGAACCGATTATGAAATGGTGGTATTCTCAAATAGATATGCAGTTACATTATCCAACGCTACACATATTAACAGCGAGTTTAACTAAAGTAACAGGCATAGATCCAATGCTATTTGCCCGTTTTCTAATGCCTGCCCTGGGTTCGCTGTTTTTCTTGGGAGTCTATCTGCTAGCAAAGGAAATCACAAAAAATATTAGAATTTCCTTGTTAGCAGTTCTTTTTTCATCTCTGATCGATGTTCTAATATTCTACCAGTCTGAATACCATCCTCAGGGCCTAGCTTTCACAGTCTTTATATTTTCCCTTTATGCATTTATAAAGTTTCATAAGAATCACGATTTAGCTCATTTATTATTATTTGGAATGTTTATGATACTCCTATTACTTACTCATCATTTTACATCAATATTTGTAGCATTAATACTCATACTTTATCTTGTGCTGCTTGTTGCCTATAATTTAGCATTTAAAGAAAACGTAAAATTATCTAGCATCATAAATATTTATAAAACTGACATATTAGCGATCGGTAGTTATTTAGTATTGATTTTAGCTTATAATCTCGTCTATTATAAACAAGTGGCAAGAAATTTTTATACCATGGCCGCGAGACCATTTACTTATTCCTCAATCCTTATAGTGCTAAGCATATTGTTTTGTATACTCTTAATCGGTGGTATAATACTAATCAGGCGAAACAAAGAATTCCTAAGAAATCTTTTGACAAATCGCTCAGTTATCACCGTCATTATAACAATTGCAATAGTATCTACTTTATATCTATATTATAGAAATATTACCAGCCCACTGCATTCCTTTTTTATATATAAGGTATTTCTGTTTATGCTTGCATTTATTTATATCATAAGATACGGTTTATGGGTTAAGCAAACTAATCTAAATCGGTCTATGATATTATTTCTCTCTATTATATTAAGTGGTGTTCTCGGCTTTTATTCCATTAATAGGTTTCCAGTAGACCGCGTCATCGGGTTTTCAGCTCCCTTCGCATCTATATTTGCCTCTATGATCCTCTATAGATTTAGTAATGGAGGCAGGATTAATAAAGGCCTACTATCAAGAAGTAGAAAGTTGCTATTGATAACCCTGGTTACTTCCGTACTCTTCACTGCCTCATTTTTCAACTCACAGATACCTGCTTTTTTCTTCAAAGATTCTAAAATAGACACAAGTTATTGGTACTCTAATACATTGCCATCGATGGAGGAGTATAAAGTTGCAGGAGAATGGCTCGGCAAGCATACTTCATCTAAAGCGAGATACGGAGTAGAATTTGATACGAGAACAATTCCATTTTTTTATGGAAAACGCTCAACGAGTACTATTACTTATGAGCCTACGTCTTATTCGGATGATTACATTTTGGTAAATCCAAGTAAATTGTATAACTATAAAGGGTGCATAAAATCGAGATTTGAACAAGATCTAGATGCAGTATATTTTAATGGTGAACTTAAGATATATAGTAGACTACCCTTCTAGCCAACAGGAACAACCCCCTTTGGAACCCCCAAAGTGGTTCACTAACCACAAAGGATAGGGTACCGATATTTCATTTGTCTGGCAATGCTGATACTGTGATAACTATTACCTTCTAACTGTTCAACGTCAGCACCTATGAGACAGTTTTCTCGTAAAAATAAAGTTCGGTCTGAAACTGTGCAGCTGCCATAAAGTTGTCTTGAACTCGTGATCGAGTTAAAATAGAGGATGAGGAAAATGGGCTAAGACATGCAGATAGCGAATCAATCTTTGACGAGTAAAGGGACAGCAGATCTGAAGGATCAAGAGGTCTACCCCAAAAGATATACTCAGTCAAGTCCAGAATTTTCTTAGAAGACTCCAAGAGGGATAATCCAGTAATTGTCATCTGTGGACCAGAAGAAATCCATCCTAGCTTGTGCTGCAGACATCTCCAAGACTTCATGGAGGCAGGTAGGAAAGGACTCAAAAGAGGGACTCTAAGAGATGCTGCTTAGTAAAAGACAGAAGAACTCAGAGAGGAAAATAGTGAACCCAGCCGGTCGGTAGCGCAATTCAGCCTCGAGAATATGGCACTTAAGAAAGGTCTTGAGGTCGAAAATTGATCCTGCAGAGTCCAAAAGAATGAAAACTTGGCAAAGCTTCAAGTAACATTGCCCCTTTGAGAAAAAAGTAGTTTTCCCTCCCTAATCCGACTACTCCTTTATTCCGTCTTTTACAGCTTTAATTAATTCCAATGCTCTATCAAAGTTCATTGATAGTACATTGTATATAAGGCTCCTCGGAAAGATATACAGAAAAATATACACAAAAAATAAGAATCGCTTGCCGAAACGATAGTGCCTTCTCGCCACTATCATCCTGTTTTTGACAGTAAAGTAACCTCGAATTAACTTGGTATAGACACTACCTTTATGGTATATCTTTGCCTTCGGTGCATAGGATATCTTAAACCCTTTCTTTGCGGCCTTAAGACATAAATCTAAGTCTTCTTCAAAAACAAAAAAATTAGAATCAAATCCTTCAATATTACATATTAATTCTCTGCTAAGGAGGAGCGATGTTCCTGTAAGCCATTCGGAATATTCTAATTTTTCATGTCTTTCCCCTTCCCTTTCTCCTTCTCCTACTTGATAAGCTACTCCAAAGAAATTAATTTTCCCACCTGCTGACGCTATTATATTAGGCCTATCATAGTAATAGATCTTCGGCCCAACAATCCCAATTTTCTCATCGCCTTCAGCAACTTTAACTAATTCACTCAAAAACTTAGATTCAACAACAGTATCATTGTTAAGAAGTAAAATGTAATCAGGATCTAAAGCTCTCAAAGCATACCTCATTCCAATGTTGTTCCCCTCAGCAAACCCGTAATTTCTTTCGTTTCTGATAATAATCATTTTTCTATCAGAAGATAACTCCTGGATTTCTTTTCTCTCCTCAGTTTCTACCGCTTCTCTATTATATTCCATATATCTTATAGGCTTATTCATTGGATTATACTCGAAGAATTTTGACTTAACTTCTATCTTCCCATTTGCCCATTCCTTTATTTTCTCAATAGATTCATCTTTTGATCCATTGTCAATTACTATTATCTCATAGTTCGGATAAGTTATCCGATATAAAGATTCTAAACACCCTATCGTATCATTCCAGCCATTCCAATTAAGAATTATAATTGAAACTTCGGGCCACTTTTTCACAGTATCAATCTCCAACTTGATATACTAAACTGTCCGTAAGCATATGACAAAATCCTTTGAGAGAAAAAGAGCTGTTTTTTTGCCTTCTCCATTTGCTCTTGTCGATCTCATTGAACGCATACATCAGGACAAACTCCATTCTACTTATTTTTACAGTAGGCGAAAGTCCGGGCAAAGACAATTACCGCTATTCTGCCTTCCACGCTTAACTTTACCTAAGATATTCATTTTCTAGCTTCTGTAACGTGATTGATTCTTTCATTTTTACTGCTGTTTTGTACAGTACTGGGTCAAACAATGATAGAAAAGCCATCACCAAGAGCTTGATGCTAAAGGGATACGCTTTAATAGCCTGTAGAATATATACCCTTCCGCGTTTTGTCTGTCCCTGCAAACAATAGACATGCCCAATATCAGAACAATATCTTATCAGTAACTTCCGATTCTTCTTAATATCTTCAAAATACTTTTTAAAAATGAATTCCAGAGCAACTACTGATGCTTCGCTGTTGTAAGAGACATTTCCACAACCATAATAGACATTTACTAACGATTCCTTAATATACTCAAAGTGATAATGCTTTGAAATTCTAAGCCACATTTCCCAGTCTACAAAGTCACGCAGTCTTTCATTGAACATTCCTACTCTCTCAAAACATTCTTTTCTAATAAGAGTAGCTGGGGTTCCTATAAAATTGATTTCGAGGAGACTATTATAAATATTACCCTCCTTTTGATCTATTGCAGAAGAAGGAATATAAATTTTCTTATCACCTTGTAGCTTCCAGAATCCTGTATAGACGACCCCCACTTTGGGTGAGACATTGTGAAAAGTCTTCATTTGCTTCTCCAGCTTTTCTGGCAACCACTCGTCATCACTATCTTGAGATGCTATGTACTTACCTTTAGCGGCTTTGATTCCCGTGTTCCTAGCTGCAGCTTCTCCTTTGTTTTCTTTATGCCGAATATACCTGACTCTTCCATCCCCAAAACTCCTCACAATTTCTTCTGTATTGTCAGTTGAGCCATCATCAACGACAATGATCTCGAAGTCCTGATAAGTCTGGTTTAACACACTGCGGATAGCTCTCTTTAGCAATTTGGCCCGATTGTAAGTAGGTATCACCACACTAACCTTTGGCATAAAACTCACCCTTAGTCATAGAATGTAACTCCATCTATGTTCGTGACGCTATGTTTCCTAAGTATGTCCCTGTGTGTCCTAGGAGCCAACAATGACAAGAAAAGGTGAATGTAACTACCTACCTGAAAGGCTTTACGCTTAATAGAATTCAACATGTATTTCCGGCCGTTTACCACATCTCCCATAAGGAAATGCAGCGTTCCAAGTCGTTTTAAGTGCATGCTAAGAATCGAAGGCCTCTTGGAAAGATTATACATATGTTTTGCTACTATCTTCTTTCTCGCTACAATTCTTGCGTTCAAGTCGGCCGACATCTGACCTGCGTGAACATGATGTTTCGCTAAGATATCTGGAACAAAATCAAAGTCGTAATGCTTGGAGAGTCTTATCCACATATCCCAATCCTCGCTACTTGGCAATGTTTCGTCAAAAAAACCAGCCTTCTGAAAACAATTCTTTCTGATCAAAGGTGTGGGACTTCCTAGGATACAGCGTTCAAGGAGATGAACGTACACGTTCCCTCGCAAGCTTGGGATAACTCTTGATACAGTTTTCCCACTATTCTCTGAAATATAACAGAACCCGCTGTAGACAACCCCAACATTATCCGACAACCTCCTGAATTTATCAATTTGTTTTTCTAGCTTCTTTGGTAACCACTCGTCATCGTCATCTAAGAGACCTATGTATTTCCCTTTCGCGACTCTTATCCCGGTATTCCTAGCAGCTGGTAGACCTCTATTTTCCCTGTGCCGAATGTATCTAATCCTTTCATCATTAAAGCTCTTCACGACCACCTCAGTGTTATCTGTTGAGCTATCGTCAACGACAGTGATTTCAAAGTCTTGATAGGTTTGATTTAAGATACTCTGAACGGCTCGGCCTACCAATTGCGCTCTATTATACGTCGGAATAATTGCGCTTACAGTTGGGTCATTTTTTCTTTTTACCATAATGTTAGTCTCTCATCGTTCATCAATTGTTTTCACTAAGAACTCCTTCACATCCGTTTTTATCCGTCTTACACTACAGATATAGATTCAACACAATGTTCGATTGTCGTTCCCTTAACCTAAACCAATTTCCTTAAAGACTTTCCTAAATCGTTTTTGCCAGGTGTGCTCACACGTAGCTCTTCGATAACCCGCCTGCCTTATCTTTTCGCGCTCAGAATCATGTCTTAAGTAATAACGTATTTTCTCAGCAAGATCATTCTTGTCTTGATAGCAAACGAGTTCTTTGCCAACCTCAAAGAACTCTTTCAGTTCTTCCATATACTCCACCATATAGAAACCGCCGCTCATAGGCACCTCAAAATCCCGCAGCCGTACCTGTAAAATCCGCCTTTCGGTTTCATGAGTGTTGCCGCAGGTGGAAAACCCTATGTTGATTTTAGAGCGGCTGTACATCCGAATCATCTCTTCGTCGCTTAAGATTCCTCCTAATATAGATGCGGGCAGCGTTACCCCCTCCGAACATCCTTTGGCCGTCTTGTCGGAAGAAGCTCCAAACAGATTTATCAGCCGCCGTCCCACCGCCCGCCAGCCAGCAGGTGTCAAGAGCACTTTGGCGATACGGATGGGCCGGCCTAGAGGATGGAATCTATTGCCTGCCACTTCCTCCCGCGAAAAGTTCTGCCAGCGCCAACCCCATACCCGCACGTCAATCTCGTGATCCAGCAGGTACTTGATATACGCAGGTCGGTCTCCATAAGCCTGCCCGACAAAGGTGACATCAAATTCAACAGGTAAGTCATACGGCTTATATATATTGGGATTAGCCGCCTCTTGACAATAAATTGGTCGAGCACCCATCGCTATGTAGTCTTTGAGTCGAAACTTTTCTGGACATAGACACCAATCATAGTGAGGAGAGATTTCCTCGACAAGATGTAACAGATATGATCCGTTGCAGTACCAGTTAACGGTCTTAATCCCCATTTTACGGATTTCGTCAATCGCTTCGGGAATTATACATGCATCGGTAAGATAGCTAAAAAAAAGATCGATAGGCTTCGTTGCATGAACGGCTTTAATCTGCAGTAACAACTCCTTGGTTACTTCTGGCCTGTTTTGGTCTATGAAAGCTTTCTGTTTTGGATCTGCTGGATCGAGATTCTTGAAAGTTTCTCTGAGATCATACTTAAATTCAACCACATCGTGCCCTAAATCCACTAGTGGCAAATACAGGTTACTACGCCAGATATTCGAATTAAATGCAGCGTTTGGGGTAGTGTCGGAAGCATAAAATATTCTCATAATTTCTCACTTAAAATTAGTCCAGAGAGTATAGACTTCACCAACTGGCGCGACTGACCCTCTTTTTTGTGTCGATTGTTTGACTTTTTTGAAACCCTCACACCAACTAAAAGCTTTAGTCATAACCTCATCACTCAACTCTAATGGTTCTGTCTCTGTTTTTTTATGATAGTGAGTATGGATCCTAACTTTTCCTCCTGACTTTAGAACTCTTTTCATTTCCAAGGCTGTTTTATAAATATCATCTACATGATCAATTGCATTAACGGATAAGACGACATCAAAAAAATCGTCCTCAACCGGAATGTTTTCCGAAAAACCGTATACGAACTTGACTCGTTCATAATAGTGTAAAGGATACCCTGCTTCTATGTATTCTGGCAAAAGTGGATCTAAACAATAAACCTTGCAACCTTCAAATACAAGAGCACTAGGTAGTGGCCCCGAGCCTACATCCAAAACTCTTAACCCGGAAAAAACCGTTTTATCTAACATCAAATCTTCTAAATATTTAGGTTCTTGATGAAGCTTGAGCCATGTCAGTATAGCACTATGCTCAACGGAAGCCGCTATAACCTTCCGATCTTCTCGAGGAGGAGACATCATGTAATGTGTCTCTAGCTTTCCTTTATACCATTCCACATAATTTTCGATTTCCTTTTTCCAAAAATTAATCTCTGCTTTGTATTTGGAATAGTTCTTTGTCTCGTAATTAGATTTATTTTTGAAAAAAGATCTTTTCAACTTTTCAATCATCACTTTCGACCTGTAGGTATTTCTTGGCTGCAGCCTTGTTCTAACTTCCCATAGTCGTATTTCAGGGCAACATACAGAATTAACATTTTTCAATCACTCGCTTTTTAAGGAGAATGACTTAGAGGCAAACACTCAATATTTAGACCGAAAACAAATAAATCAGCTGCGTGATAAGCCACTATTCCATCTTTACGCCGCGGACTGAGTAAAAGCACGTTTACGTCCAAAGAGAGCACCTTGATCCACCAAGTACGCCTTTTACAACCAGGTAGACAATGCTTAGACTTGCCATAGACAAACCATTAGCCTCACCCAATAACATGTTCTTGAACGGCTCTCATGCCTTGCCCTATTTTCCACACAATAAGTTTAAGCAAGTGCCTATAGATCACATAGATAAAGACAATGGACACGACGGGCTTAATATAATATGAACTAGCTTCAATGCACCAAACAGCGCGCAGGATGTCAGTCAGAGCAGCGCGATGATACGCATACAGGCTAGCAATATCGCGCAGCAATGCCCTGATAAACCGTGCTGCCTTTCTTACACTGAAGGATTCTCGCATGCCGCAGCATCTCTTTTCTGAGTCAGCCGTCGGCCCACCTCCCTTGATGCCTCCACTTCGTTCAGTTATGTCCCCAAGGAAAGGGGTAAAACCATATTCCCTGGCCGCTTGAATATACGTCTGTAGACTGGTGGTTTTGTACATAAGAACTCTGGGGTAAACCTTTATGCCGCCTTGAGCCGTTATCCAGACAAACAGAGGGATTTCATTAGCGAAATTCATACGGCTCAATATGGTTTCATCGCCTCGTATTAAGGCATATCGTCTGTATATACCATATATCAAGTTGCCGTAATTGTAACGTGCAATCTGCAACAATCGGCATAACTGCGACACTCCTTT
>Ga0114930_10001256_pt1 | contig 24563 bp, 20 predicted proteins | sample AnhtaG_FD_87300 | JGI IMG/M metagenome (GOLD analysis project Ga0114930, IMG submission 87300) | Deep subsurface microbial communities from Anholt, Denmark to uncover new lineages of life (NeLLi) - Anholt_01485 metaG | ecosystem: Environmental > Aquatic > Marine > Oceanic > Sediment | place... | reverse complement strand
TCGAGGTCCCAGGCGTGGTCAGGGGATGCGAGGACGCGGGAAATTCCTGCTTCAGACGATCATTGCTCTCGGCGCGGCTTTGATCCTGAAGTATGGTCTACAACCACCGGAACTAATCCTTCCCAATCTTCCGGTGGTCATTGACCTCGGTATCTGGTATGTGCCGGTGGCGATGTTTGTGGTAGTCAGTTCATGTAACGCGGTAAACCTGACTGACGGGCTGGATGGTTTGGCAGGCATGATCTCGGCTACCGCGTTTGCCGCATATGGTGCCATTGCCTTGCTGCAAGGACAAATATTTCTTGTACGTTTCTGCTTCACGGTGGTAGGCGCCCTGTTTGCCTTCCTTTGGTATAACGCCCATCCGGCTGAGCTATTCATGGGGGACACCGGGTCACTGGCGTTGGGGGGGACCTTGGGAGTGGTAGCGTTGATGACCGGGCATTGGGCTCTATTACCGTTGATCGCCATTATTCCCCTCAGTGAAACGGTGAGTGTTATTTTGCAGGTGGCGTATTTCAAGTTGACCAAAGGTCGGAGATTGTTCAAGATGGCCCCGATTCATAATCACTTTGAGTTGAGTGGCTGGAGCGAGACCCAGATCGTGCAACGTTTCTGGCTAATAACCCTGCTCGTGGGCATGCTTGGGGTTGCTCTGGCTCTGGTCTAAGGAGGGAGTAGAGATGGAAATTGGAATGCTCTGGTTTGACGATAGCCAGCTTGACTTGGATAAGAAGATCAGTCGAGCGGTGGCGTTCTACGGTGAGAAGTATGGTCGTTCGCCAACGCTTTGCCTGATTCATCCGGTCACATTGGATGGGGGAAAGGAAATAGTGGCCGGGGTGCAAATCCGTCAGGCAAGCTCGGTGATGCCGGACCATTTCTGGATTGGCATCGAGGAAAAGTCAAAGCGTATCGCTCGAACAGCGGATCATGGTGAAGAACATCCACCAACCCGTCAAAGCGAGCAGCTTTCGGCGGTTGTAACTGAAGTTATGAGCGAGAAAGCAGCTTGACGATCCAGGATGTTAAAGTGGGATTTCGTGGAGTTCGGTTGATATCGGAGTGGAAGGGAAAACGGGTGGTCGTGCTTGGTTTGGCGCGGCAGGGCGTGGCATTAGCGCGTTACTTGTCAGAGCAAGGGGCAGATGTAGTGGTCAGCGATATTCAACCCGCTCAAGCCCTTATTGAGGCGCGCCATAAACTATCTGGTCTACCCGTGGAATATGTATTTGACGGTCATCCGCCTGCTCTTCTTGAGCGTGCTGATCTGTTGTGCCTCTCCGGCGGGGTTCCCACCGATCTGCCGCTGGCACTTCAGGCGCGGGAGCGGGGCATCGCCCTGTCGAACGACTCGCAGATATTCTTGGAAGCCTGTCCTGCTCCCGTGATAGGCATCACTGGCTCGGCTGGCAAAACAACCACAACCGCGCTGGTGGGGCGGATGGCCGCTGCCCAATTCGAGGGGATTGATAGACATGTTTGGGTGGGAGGCAACATCGGTCGGCCTTTGCTGGCCGATCTGGCTGCGATTGGGACCGAAGATTTAGTGGTGATGGAGCTTTCCTCGTTCCAGTTAGAGTTGATGACCGCCAGCCCACAGGTGGCGGCGATATTGAACCTAACCCCGAACCATTTGGACCGGCACAGGACGATGGAAGCTTACATAGCTTGCAAGGCTCGCATTCTGGCTTATCAAACAGAAGGGGATGTGGCGGTATTGGGATGCGAGGATGCAGATGCCTGGGCGCTCCATGAAATGGCGGTAGGGAAAGTAATTAGCTTTAGCCGGTCAGCACCGGACGAGGGGGATGGGGCGTATATTGCGCAGGGTGAGATCCGACTGCGTATAGGTGCAGATGACCTGGTTGTTTGTCCGGTGGAGGCGGTTGAATTGCGTGGAGAGCACAATTTGTTGAATGTGATCGCGGCTTGTGCCCTGGCGGCTGCAGCCGGGTTATCGACCGATGCGATGGCCGAAGGCTTACGTGGTTTCCGAGGTGTTGAGCACCGTTTGGAATTTGTGCGACGAGTCCAAGGCGCAGATTGGTACAACGACTCGATTGCCACGACCCCAGAGCGGGCGATCGCCGCCATGCAATCCTTTGACGAACCCCTGGTTCTCTTGGCGGGGGGCCGGGATAAAGACCTGCCCTGGGGTGAGTTTGCGGCAATAGTCCATCAGCGAGTAGATCACTTGATTTTATTTGGTGAGGCTGCGGAGAAAATCGCTCATGCGGTCGAGAATGCATCTGGTGAACAAGGTCCCTTGAGCATCGATATATTTGCTGGTTTAGAGACTGCAGTTCAGCAAGCAGCTCGGGTTGCCGAGCCAGGCGACGTGGTCCTGTTGGCGCCGGGTGGTACCAGTTTTGATGAATTTAAGGATTTCGCTGAGCGTGGAGAACGGTATCGAACCATGGTGGAGGTCCTATGAAAGTTAACGACGGACCAACCGCTCCCATTCAGGGCTCATCCTCCCGACGCCGTCTGACGCTTGGCTACGATCCCTGGTTGCTGGTGCTGATTGCTGCTTTGGTGGCTTTTGGGTTAGTGATGGTGTACTCAGCCAGCTGGGACGTGTCCTGGCGTTTGTATAAGGATCCTAACGCCATTTTTAGGTTGCAGGTGACTCACCTCGGCGTTGGGTTGATAGCTATGATCATTGCGTCACGGGCGCCGATCGATTGGCTGCGGAGGTTCGCCCTTCTGCTCATATTGATAACCATTGGGACGCTCTTGGCAGTTCTAATTGTCAACGTAGGATCTGAGCACAGACGATCCTTCCTTGGAGGTTCGGTTCAACCTTCGGAGATGGCCAAACTAGCGCTGATCATCTATTTGGCAGTGTGGATGGAGTCGAAAGACGAGCGACTATCAGACATGGGTTATGGATTTTGGCCGTTAATCATGATCATCGGAGTTATCAGTGGCTTGATTCTATTGCAGCCAGACCTGAGCGCTGGTCTGACAATTGGCTTGGTGGCATTGATGATGTTTTACCTGGCAGGCGCTCGTATCTGGCAGGTTGCGGTGATGGCATTCGGGGGTGGGAGCTTTGCCCTTCTGCTCGTACGCTTGACGCAGACAGGCCAGGAACGTTGGAAGGAGTATGTGGGGGGACTGGTCGATCTGGAAGAGGCTTCTTATCACGTACAGCAATCGCTACAGGCATTTTATTCCGGGGGAGTGTTAGGGCAGGGTCTCGGTGCCAGTCGGGGTAAGTTCGGACTCCTGCCAGCGCCACATACAGATAGCATCTACGCTGTGGTTGGTGAAGAGCTGGGTTTAATTGGGGCTTTACTAGCGTTACTCCTCTTTAGCCTCTTCTTGTGGCGCGGGTTTCGTGTTGCGATGGTTTCACCTCACAGGGTTGAAGTTCTGCTAGCAAGCGGCATCACCTTCTGGATCGGCATGGAGGCGATGATAAACATGGCGGTTCTGCTGGGTCTGCTACCGTTTGCTGGTAACGCACTCCCCTTTTTCAGCTATGGAGGCTCGAATCTAGTTACCACGCTTACTGGCGTCGGTTTACTGCTCAACATTTCTCGACGGACGCCGGAGGTTTTAGATCTGCGAGGTTCAGTTGCGACTCTTGGTTTCGGCCGGCGGAACAGCCGGAGGCGTGTATCCCGCCTTAGCGGTCGTCGACGCACTCGGCAAGAGGGTTAAAGTGCTCTGGGTTGGGAGTGAGGGCGGCATGGAGGCCTCCTTAGTTAAACGCGAGGGCCATGCCTTTGAGGCCGTGCCAGCCGCGGGTGTTCACGGAGTGGACTTGCTGAACTTACCAAGTAACCTGATGCGCCTGACCCGCGGCGTAGCCGCTGCCCGAAAGGTTATCCGACGATTTCGGCCTGATGCGCTCTTCTTCACCGGCGGCTTCGTGGGCATTCCGGTGGTCTTAGCGGGTCGAGGTTTACCCAAGGCGGTTTATGTGCCCGATATCGAACCTGCGTTAGCATTGCGCCTGATTGGAAGAACGGCGGATGTGATCACAGTCACCACAGAGGCATCGTGCTCTCATTATGCCTCGGACCGCCGGGTGGTTGTTACTGGCTATCCCACTCGTCCAGAACTAAAGACAGCTGAGAAGGACGAATCTCGTCAACACTTGAACTTGGACCTTGATAAACAAGTGGTGCTGGTATTTGGCGGAAGCCTAGGGGCACGATCAATTAACCAGGCGTTATGGGGATGTCTCACAAACTTACTTGAGCAAGCCCAGGTGGTCCATATCACTGGCGAGTTGGATTGGCCACAGGTGCGAGATGTTGAGAGTGGATTGCCTCAGAATTTAGCAGGTAATTACCACTCCTATCCATACCTGCATGAGGAGATGGCGTCAGCGCTGGCGGCTGCTGACCTAGTGGTATCCCGTGCGGGGGCAGCAACTTTGGGTGAATATCCGCTTCTTGGGTTGCCATCGGTGCTGGTTCCATATCCTCATGCTTGGCGGTATCAGGAAGTCAATGCCCAGTACCTTGTTTCACATGGTGCGGCAGTACAGTTAGCGGATGATGACTTAGCCAGCAAGATGTTGCTCACTATATTGGAGTTGCTCGGGGATCCGGATCGTCTGTCGGAGATGGCGACCGCGGCTAAGGAAATGGCGACCCCGGATGCAGCTCAAACAATCGCCGCTGAGATCGAGAGTTTGGTTCGGTTGAAAGGTATTGCCCGTGGTTAGCCTGTTGGTGATCTTTGGCGCCTTGATTGTTCTCTTCGCCGTTATTGGCGCCATGCGTGGTTGGGCTAAGGAATTGCTGGTCACTAGTGCGGTTATGTTGGCATTGTTCCTGATCAACATCCTTGAGAATTTCATTCCGCCATTTCACAATGCCCTGACCATGGAGCCTGATACGAGGCTCATCACTCGGATCGTGATTATAATTTTATTGGCGTTTTTCGGCTATGAGACACCTCACATAAGAGCCTTGCAGCCTAAGGTGGCCCGGGAGCGTCTTCAGGACACAATACTGGGCATCATTCTTGGAGGCCTCAATGGCTACCTGCTGATAGGCTCCCTATGGTTTTTCTTACATGAAGCGCAGTATCCAACCGACCTCATCGTCACATCGATGGCGGGGTGGGATGAACTGGTGAAGGAGTATGGGGAGGTGGTGAAGTGGCTACCACCCAGTTTGTTGCCTATCCCCCATATTTACTTCGCCGTGGGAGTGGTTTTCGTTGTCATTCTTGTGGTGTTTATATGAAGCGACATGTTCATCTTGTTGGTATTGGAGGGGCCGGTCTATCGGCAATTGCTCGGATCTTACACGAACGAGGTGAAAAAGTGACAGGTTCAGATCTTACTACTTCGGTTTACTCTCAGGCACTCGAGCGCGATGGCGTGTTAGTAAGCTATGGTCATCGAGCTGAGAATATCGCTGGTGCAGACGTCATTGTCGCTTCGTCAGCAGTACCTTACGACAATGTTGAGTTGCAAGCGGCGCGGCGAGCTAGAATCCAAATTCTGCATCGAGCGGCATTCCTCGGCGAATTAACAGCCAGCAGTCAGACCATCGCGGTAGCTGGGACACACGGTAAGACGACTACCAGCGGGTTGATCACCTGGCTGTTGAATGCCGCAGGTTTGTCCCCCAGTTTCGTCATTGGTGGGATGCTAAGTGATTTCGGCACCAATGCACATGCGGGTGGTGGACCGCACTTCGTGATCGAAGCCGATGAGTATGATCGGACGTTTCTCGGGTTACGCCCCAGTGTGGCGGTGGTCACTAATGTAGAACACGATCATCCCGACTGCTACCCAACACCCGACGACTTCCGTCATGCCTTCGAGTCTTTCACCCGTCAGGTGGAGGACTTACTCATTGTTTGTCTCGATGATCCAGGGGCTGCCTCGCTTGCACCGGCTGGGTTACCACGAGAGACCTATGGACTGACTGAGGGATCGACATGGAGAGCTGAGGAGATAAGCTCCAACCCAGCAGGTGGATCGGATTTTCTCGTGCTGTATAAAGAGGAAACTCTGGGTCTGGTTCGAACTCGTTTGCCGGGGGAACACAATGTACTCAATGTGCTTGCCGCACTAGCGGTCAGCAATTACCTGGGGGTGGATTTTAAAATCGCGCGCGATGTGTTATCTGATTTCCATGGGGCGGATCGCCGGTTTCAAATTGTCGGTGAGGCGGCTGGGGTAATTGTTATCGATGACTACGCCCATCATCCTTCCGAGATCAAAGCCACGCTGAGTGCAGCCCGGCAGCGCTTCCCTGAAGCGACGTTGTGGGCTGTATTTCAACCTCACACATATTCACGGATTCGAGTCTTGCTGGATGACTTTACTAAATCATTTACCCAGGCTGATCATGTCATCCTGACCGAGATTTTCGCTGCCCGAGAAGAACCAGATCCGTCCCTGACTGGTCGGGTAGTAGCTGATCGCATCGCCCATAGTGATGTGCAGTTCTTTGAGCAGTTGTCCCAGGCTGCAGAGTACCTTGTGCAACAGGTAAGCCCAGGATCTGTAGTTATCACCATGAGCGCTGGCGACGGTAACCAGGTCGGTAAGTTGTTGTTACAAGGGTTAGCATCCAGGGAAGGAGAGCTTGGAGATGGCTAAGAAAACAAAACAAGTCTTTAAAAAGGACCGTCGTATGCAACTCAGGTTGCGTCTGGCAGCCAAGAGAGCTGGGGGGCAAGGGCAATCAAGTTCAATTGCCATGCCTTATTACGATTTTCCAGAGCGCGAGTTGCTTGACAGGATCATTGAGAGGGTACGTCGACTCTAATGGATTATCCCATTCCCTCCGCCAAGGTTAAGGCGCTTCGAGGTTCTTTTGATGAGGGCTTGCTTGAGAATATACCGCTGGCTCGCTATACCTCAGCGCACATTGGTGGTCCAGCTGATTTTCTGATCGTTGTATCCTCATCCGATCAACTGGCGAACGCAGCTCGGACTTTGTGGGATATGGAAATTGTTTTCAGAGTGTTGGGTGGTGGTTCGAACGTCCTGGTAGCGGACAGTGGAGTTCGTGGTGTTGTGATGCTGAATCGGGCAAATGAGTTTCGCTTCTGGGAAGCTGCTCATGGATTGCGGCTGGAGGCGGAATCTGGGGCGATGTTTGCCAATATTGCCCGACGTGCGGTCGAGAGGGGTTGGACCGGGTTGGAATGGGCAGTGAGCATTCCCGGGACGCTTGGAGGAGCAATTACTGAGAACGCTGGCGCGTATAGCGGCGACATGGCTGGTGTGCTTGAGGTGGCCGAAATCTTGCAACGTAACGGTGACATGGAGCAATGGTCGGTTGATCGCCTGGAATATGCCTATCGCGACAGTTGGCTCAAGCGGCATCCAGGTCAGGCGGTGGTGTTGAAGGCTACGCTACGTATGGAGCCCTCTACCCCTGAGGAAACCAAGGCCATCATGGGAGAATTTGTAGCTCAACGTAAGCTCACTCAGCCTGCGGGTGCGAGTATGGGCTCGATGTTTAAGAACCCGCCAGGGGATTATGCCGGTAGGTTGATTGAGGCTGCTGGTCTGAAGGGGACCAGTAGTGGCGGGGTACAAATCAGCCCGCTACACGGAAATTATTTCATCAATTTGGGGGACGCCACTGCTGCTGATGTCTGGTCGCTGATCCAGATCGCGCGGGAGCAGGTGGCAAATCAGTTTGGTGTTGCACTTGATTTGGAGGTTGAACTACTAGGTGATTGGGAGTCGATGAAATCAAACGCTGTTCAAACCCAAGGAGGAGGTGCGGCTTGAGTAATAAATTACAACTCGGCCTACTCTTTGGGGGTCGTTCCGGCGAACACGAGGTCTCTCTCCTATCCGCACGTTCAGTGATGACAGCATTGGACAGGTCGAAATATGATGTCCTACCAATCGGCATTACCCACGATGGCCAATGGCTTAGTGGACAGAATGTGCTTGAAGCTTTTGAGCAAGACCAGATCCAAGACCTGGAGCAGGTCGCGGTACTCGCAGAACCAGGTTTGAGAAAACTATTCCGATGGGGGGAGGGTCGGGCGCTGGAGATGCTTAACAGTTTAGACATACTCTTCCCGGTGCTTCATGGACCTTATGGTGAAGACGGCACGATGCAAGGTTTGATGGAGTTGGCTGACATTCCCTATGTCGGAGCTGGTGTATTGGCATCTTCCATCGGGATGGATAAGTGTTTATTCAAGTACATAATGCGAGCGAATCACATCCCGGTGGTTGACTGGATGTTGGTGCTTTCTACTCAGTTGGAAAAGAACCCGGATGAGGTTTTTACCCAGGCTGAGCGGGTTGGACCCTATCCGTTGTTCACTAAGCCGGCCAATATGGGATCCTCGGTCGGGATCACTAAATGTCGCAATCGCTCGGATCTTCTAGAAGGGTTGATAGAGGCTGCACGCTATGATCGACGGGTGTTGGTAGAGAAAGGGGTTGATGCCAGGGAGATTGAGGTAAGCGTTCTAGGAAACGAAGATCCACAAGCCTCAATTCCAGGGGAGATCGTACCTAGCGATGAATTCTATTCTTACCGGGCGAAGTATCTAGATGGCACCTCCGAGCTTCTGATTCCAGCCCCGATCGATCAGGAGATAGTGGAGGAAGTGCAACGTATTTCGGTGCAGGCATTTAAAGCGATTGATGGGGCTGGAATGGCTCGGGTTGATTTTCTGCTTGAGCGCGAAACCGGGAAATTGTATATGAACGAGATCAACACCATCCCGGGTTTTACCAAGATCAGCATGTATCCCAAGTTATGGGAGGCTAGCGGTTTGTCATATTCTAGGTTATTGGATCGTCTCATCGAGTTGGCGATCGAACGGCAGGGTCAGAAGGACCGGCTGGTGCGCACCTATGAGGGCGCGACATGACGATAAACGAGCGGGTGCTTGGCGCGGTGCGCACGCGTGCTGATCGGGTGCGGGCACGTCGGGCCAGGTTAGTGCGTGAGGTCGAACCAGCGCCACGCGAACAGTGGACCAAGCCTAGGCGCAGACGACACCCACGCCGCCGTCATGATTTTGCACTACCCACAGGAGTAGGTGTCGAGGCGCGGCTTCCAGCGTTGCCTGCTGTTAGGCTTGGTACGCGGTTGGTGAGTGTCATACTCCTGGCCGCCACAATCTTAGGGTTGGTGTATGCCTTTGCCTCACCGGATTTCCATGTGGAACGAGCCACAGTGATCAACAACAGGTTGCTAAGTCAGGCTCAGGTCCGCTCGATCGCCCAGGTGGATGGCAACCTGGTGTTCTTGATTAATCCGATGCAGGTTGTGGAACGATTAATGCAATTACCCGAAGTGTTAACCGCTACTGTGCGCCTTGGTTGGCCGAATCGGGTGGAGATTCAACTCGAGGAACGCCACCCAGTGGTTGAGTGGAACGACGCTGGACGCATCTGGTGGTTAAGTTCGGATGGAATGGCCTATGTCCAGCATGGTTCCTGGCCAGGTCTAATCCGTATTATGACCGAGGAGTCCGTCTTGCGTATTAGTAAACAGGCGATGGAGCCAGTAATTTCTCCTGATGTGTTGCACGCGGCGATGTTACTATGCGCTCAATTGCCGGAGATCGAAGTGCTTCAATACGATGGTGAATCTGGCCTCGGTTTTGTGGATACGAACGGTTGGAAGGTTTATTTCGGTGATGAAGGCGACATAACTCAAAAGATTCGGATATATCGTGCTCTTGCTGAGCAACTATCCGACCGTGGGGTACGGGTGGCGATGGTCAACCTAGAGAACGAGTCGGCTTCGTACATTAGTGTGGAGAGGTAGGCTAGGTGGCGATCATTATCGGCACAGATGAACCAATATTCGTCGTCATTGATGTGGGGACGACAAAAGTCTGCGCGCTAGTCGGTCATTTAAGTACGGAAGGTCATCTGCGGGTGATAGGTTTGGGGGTCGTACCGTCGCAAGGAATACGCAAAGGTGGCGTGGTAAGCATGGAGGGAGTAACCCAGGCGGTAGGGGCTGCCAAGGATAAAGCTGAACGCACATCCGGATATGAGATCACCTCGGCGTTGGTCAGTCTCTCCGGAGGTCAGATATCATCTTTAAATAGTAAGGGCATGGCGGGTGTTACGGGACGCACAATTGGCTACGATGATATCGGACGGGCGGTGGATGCAGCCCGCTCGATCGTCCTTCCTTATAACCGTACTATAGTGCATGTCATACCGCGCGGTTTTGTGGTGGATGGCCAGGATGGAATCAAATCAGCCATAGGGATGCACGGTTATCGTCTGGAGGTCAAAGCACATATTGTCACCTCCAGCTCCACTGCAATACGTAACCTGGAAAAATGTGTTGAGAATGCTGGGGTTGCGGTGGATGGTTGGGTTATTAGTTCTCTGGCTTCGGCCTTTGTGGCGTTGACCGAAACCGAACGCGAAATGGGCGTGCTAGTTTGCGACATAGGTGGTGGAACGGCGGATATCGCGATTTTCATTGAGGGCGCAGCGTGGCATACCGCAGTTATCCCCGTCGGGGGGGAGCACCTGACAAATGATATTGCTCAAGGCTTACACCTGCCACATGAGACGGCCGAGTCAGTCAAACAGCGGCATGGGCATGCCCAACCGTCTGCGCTCGATCCAAACCAGACTTTCGCCGTAAGACCCTTTGGCGAGGAGCAGCCGATTCAGATCCGGAGAGTAGATCTAGCGGCAATCCTTGAGCCCAGGGTAGAGGAGCTGTTCAGCCTTGTGATGCAGGAGATCAAGCGCAGCGGTTACGACGGTCTGCTACCAGCGGGGGTAGTGCTTACCGGTGGTACCAGCCAAATTCCTGGGATGCGTGAGGTGGCTTCTGACGTTCTACATCTGCCGGTACGCTTCGCGCAGCCTGAGGAGATAAGGGGATTAGTGGACCGTATTCGATCGCCGGCTTTCTCAACCAGTGTGGGTATGCTGTACTGGGCCAAGATGCTGGAGGAGGAAAGAGCGCCTGAGGGCTACCGTTATGGCGGGATATCATTGCCCAAGTTCAGTCTGGATCGGGCGGTTGATTTCTTAAAACGGCTTTTACCAGGATGATTATTGTAAATCCTCGCACAGCGATGGATTTATGGAGATCGAAGATATTATGAACACATCAAATCGAGGAGGAGTATGATGCAACCCGTACCGCAAATGGAATCTTTTGCTCGTATCAAGGTTGTCGGAATAGGTGGTGGCGGCAGCAATGCTGTCAACCGGATGATTGAAGAGGGGTTGGCGGGTATCGAGTTTGTGGCCATCAATACTGATGCTCAAGCTCTGTTACTTTCCGACTCACCAACCCGTGTGCGCATCGGTGATAAGCTTACCCGCGGTCTGGGGGCAGGAGGTGACCCTGAGATCGGGCGAAAAGCAGCCGAGGAATCCGCTGAGGATTTATATGAAGTCCTCAAGGGCTCGGACATGGTGTTCATTGCCGCGGGCATTGGTGGAGGCACCGGCACAGGGGCAGCGCCGATTATCTCTCAAATTGCCAAGGAAGTCGGCGCGTTGACGATCGGCGTGGTCACTCGGCCATTCACCTTCGAGGGTGCCAAGCGAAAACAAACGGCTGAAAAGGGTATCGACGAACTCAAGCAGCATGTCGACACCTTGATTGTGATCCCGAATGATCGACTGCTCCAGATCGCTGATAAACGGGCGAGCTTGCAGGAAGCATTCAAACTCGCCGACGATGTTCTGAGGCAAGGTATTCAGGGGATTAGCGAGTTGATCACCGTTCCTGGTCTGATCAACTTGGACTTTGCCGATGTGCGGACGATTATGTCGGAAGGAGGCGCGGCGTTGATGGCGGTGGGTCGCGCGTCAGGCGAGGATCGAGCGCGCGAGGCTGCCGAGCAGGCGATCTCCAGTAACCTGCTGGATATCACCATTGATGGTGCTCGAGGGATTCTTTTCAACGTCACTGGTGGACTCGATCTTAGTTTGTTTGAGGTCAACCAGGCAGCCGCGATCATCAAGGAAACCGCACACCCGGATGTCAACCTGATCTTCGGTGCGGTGATTGATCCCAATATGGGTGACGAATTGCGGGTAACCGTAATTGCCACCGGTTTCATCCGCTCCACCGGTGCTCGACGGTCGTACCCCCATCCGCGGAGCAGAACCGAGGCTTTAGTGGCGACTACGGAAAGTAAAGAGGCATTTGTGGAGGAATTTCAACCACAAGCCTTCGACGTCAACGATCTCGACATCCCAGCATTTCTACGGCGTCGGTAATGGTATCAGGCTTTCAGCCCACCCATTTCCGCGTCTAGGGGACGCCGAAGAATTTGATTGCTGTCCAGCAGCTTCGGCGGACCACCTACGTATGCAGACCGGCGCTGGTCTCCTCCTCCTAGCGCCGATCTGCTATTTAAGGGGAGATGTGACCAGCGTACTAATTTTTTTAAGGTTCAGTATGGTGCGAAATCTTGCTTCGGGTTGAAGCAGATGTTAGAATGTAGCTCCTCATCCCGTAAATATCGGGGTCCAGACGGTGAGTAATCCAACATCTGGCGCCGAACAAGTGTGCTAAGCGAGGTATAAAAAGAGATGCGCTGCCCATTTTGCGGTGGCCAACGGACTCGGGTCATTGACACCTCACACGATTCAAAGGGCGGTATTCGAAGGCGTCGGGTCTGCTTAGGATGTGATCAACGCTTCAGCACCTACGAACGAGCCATCTTGGCCACACCGTTGGTGATCAAGCAGGATGGCATTCGAGAAGAGTTTGATAGAGATAAGCTGGCGAGAGGGATCCGTATCTCTTGCGCAAAACGGCCAGTATCGGCCGCGGATATCGATAGGTTGATCGGAGAAATCGAGTCCACTCTTCAAGGGATGAGCAAAGCGGAAGTGTCTTCGCGGGTGATCGGTGATATGGTGATCACCGGTTTGAAAGAATTGGATCATATCGCCTATGTGCGATATGCAATCGTTTACCTGGGTCTGGACGATCTACAAGCCATTCGGGACGAAATCAATCGATTATTAGTTTATTAATCCATTTGCTAGCCTGTGTGCAAGAGGCGGTGCTGGGTCGCCTGGAAATATTATTGGGTTTTATTGAGGCGGGAGATGCGGGTGATGTTGGAGACAGTCAAGCGGAAGGTTGAAGTTGGAATAGAAGAAAGGCATCTTGTGGAAACGCCATCGCTTCCAGAGGGCATGCCAACGATAGAATTAAATGATAATGCCCGTATGGTATTGATGAAGCGTTACATCCGCCGTGGTGCTGACGGCCAGCCGATTGAGACAGTAGAGGAGATGATGTGGCGAGTGGCATATCATGTTGCCCTTGCCGAGCAGGAGTGGGGTGGTGATGTGCTTGGTGTGGCAAAGCAGTTCTACAACCTCATCGCCACGAAGCGTTTCCTGCCCAACTCCCCAACTTTCACTGGGGCGGGAACACCATTGGGGCAGTTGGCAGCCTGTTTTGTGCTTCCTATCTCTGACGATATGGGACGCGATTCTGCCGGCATTTTTCAAACGCTGCGCGATGCAGCATTGATCCAACAGACAGGCGGAGGGAACGGCTTTTCTTTCAGTGGTTTACGCCATAAAGGCTCTCTGGTCCATTCCTCGGCTGGTCACGCTACTGGCCCAGTTGGGTTCCTTCGAGTTTATGATAAAGCTTTCGGGGAGATCGCTCAAGGAGGATCGAGGCGGGGCGCCAATATGGGAGTGCTCCGAGTGGATCATCCAGACATTCGCGAATTCATCACCTGCAAAGTAGAAGAGAACCAGATCACCAACTTCAACATCTCAGTTGGCGTTACCGATGAGTTCATGCAGGCCGTCAGAGATGACACTACTTTCGATTTGATCGCTCCCCACACCGGCGAAATCGTTGAGACAGTACAAGCGAGTGAGATTTTTGATTTAATGGTCAGGCAAGCCCATCACAATGGCGAACCGGGGGTGTTGTTCCTTGACACTGCAAACCGCAGTAATCCATTGCCGCACTTATACCAATTGGAAGCCACTAATCCGTGTGGTGAACAATTCTTAGGACCTTACGAAAATTGCTGTCTGGGCTCAATCAACCTGGCACAGCACTTCGGCCCTAATAAGACAGTGGATTGGGAAAAGTTGTGCCAGAGCGTGATCCATGCGATTAGCTTTCTAGATGATGTCGTCACGGCAAATAGCTATGTTCCAGCATTGCCTCAGCTTCAGGAGGCTGCCCAACAAGCTCGACGCGTAGGCCTTGGTATTATGGGGTTGAACGACCTTATGTATCACGTCGGTGTACGCTATGGATCGGAAGAGGCTCAAGAGTTCGCGGCGCAAGTGATGGAATTCATTCGCTACCACAGCATGCGGCAAAGTATCAAGCTCGCCTCCGAGCGTGGACCTTTTCCGGTTATCGAGGGCAGCATTTACGACCCAGAAGATATCCACTGGCAACCACCTGTGCCGCTTACTCCTTATGACCGAGACTTCGGTCGACCTTATATTGATTGGGACTATGTGATTGAGGGTATTCAGAATTATGGTATTCGGAATACCGCCCAGACAACGATCGCTCCTACCGGCACAATCGCCACAGTTGCCGGATGTGAGGGGTACGGGTGTGAACCAGTTTTCGCTCTGGCTTACTACCGCAATGTCGATGATAACGGCCAGAACCTCCGTTTGACCTACACCAGCCCTCTCTTCGAGCAGGAATTAATCGAGGCAAACCTGGATAATGAGGCGCGGGACAAAATCATTGATCAGGTGATGGAGAACGGGTCTTGCCAAAAAGTTGAAGATGTTCCGGAGCACATCCGACACATCTTCGTTGTCTCCCAGGACATCAACGCAGAGGATCACGTGCGCATGCAAGCTGCTCTCCAAGCGTTCGTCGATAATAGTTTGAGTAAGACGATTAATTTCCCTAAGGATGCCGAAGTAGACGATGTCGGACGAGCCTATATGCTGGCTTGGGAACTGGGATGTAAAGGTTTGACAGTCTACGTCACTGGTTCGCGGCGTAAAGTTGTCCTGGAGACCAAAGAAACCGCAGATAGGAAAGCGGATCAGGAAGAACCATCTCAGCTTCAAATGTGGTTTGAGGGCAAGAAACCTCGACCTCAATGTCTAGAGGGTAGCACTTATCAAGTTGGGACGCCCCTTGGTAAAGCCTTTGTGACGGTTAATCAGAATGGCAACGGCCAACCTTTCGAGGTATTCATTACGACTTCTAAAGCAGGCTCAGCTACTGCATCTGTGTCGGAGGCAATCGGGCGGATGGTTTCCTATCTTCTGCGTGTAGCCTCGCCAGTGTCACCCCGAGACCGTTTGGCGGAAGCAGTACGCCAATTGGCAGGAATCGGAGGCGGGCGACCATTAGGTTTTGGCCCCAATCGAGTGCTCTCGTTGCCGGACGGCTTAGCTCAGGCTTTGGCTGCTTACCTGGGGGATACACCAGAGACAGGAAAGTTGGAGCTGATAACTTCGCCGGAGGAACAACTTGCCTTGGAAATCGGCGACCTGTGTCCTGAGTGTGGCGCGGGGACGGTGGTGAGGGAAGAAGGTTGCCGTAAATGTCATGCTTGCGGATGGAGTGAGTGCTGACCCGCTGTTGGTTGACGACCTATATAGTCTCCCGGTTAACTGGCGTGACATTGAAGCGTATGCTAGATACAGCGCGTGCGCGAAGCAAATCGCAGCGCTTTTTTTAAACGCATATGTGATGTATTCCCATAGACAGGCATTTTTGACTATTCCGAACTAACCAAAGGTTTTTCCATCAGTGGGTGGAGCCTTTAAACTTAAAGAAGATTACGAATACACTATTTGCAATTCATATTCGTGGTTCAGAGGCGCATGGCTATATAAGCCTAGCATCGCGCGGTTCGTTTGGGAGGTGGTCATGATGGCCAAGCATTTCGTCCTCGTGGCTGGTAACATAAGCTCCGGTAAAACATCTCTTACTGAGTGCCTCGGCAGACACCTTGGGTGGGCTACGGCGTATGAATCGGTTGCTGACAATCCCTATTTAGCCGACTTTTATGCCGATATGCAGGCATGGGCTTTCCACTTGCAAATTTTCTTCCTCGGACACCGAGCTGAACAACATATGGCAATAGCCGGGACACCACAGTCAGCGATCATCGATCGCTCGATTTACGAGGACGCTGAGATATTCGCCCGTGCAGCTTTAAACCTGGGTACGATAAGCGAGCGGGATTACCAAACTTACCGTCGTATTTTTGATCTGGTAGTTGGTTCCCTGCCACATCCCGATTTACTCATTTATCTGCGGGCACCTGTAGAGGTTCTACTGGAACGAATTCGGGCCCGAGGCCGTGATATGGAGAAGGGGATTACTGCCGAATACCTGAAATTGCTTAAATCTTATTATCAAGAATGGCTTGCTGGTTTTGATCTTTGCCCTGTACTTAGCATTCGCACCGATGACTTGGATTTCGTTCACAAGCCTCAGCACCTGGAAATCGTAATAGAACGTATCCAGGATAAGCTGTTGGGTCGTGAGGAGATCGAGTTCCCCACGGATTAGAGGCACTGTCAACCCCAATACATAATCCCTAATCCCTAATCCCCATTCCCTAATCCTTTGTCGGTTTTACCTCATTTTTACATTCTCCTGACGACTGTTTTACTCAAAATCTTTATTCTCAGGCTAGACTTTCACCGAAGGAGGTCAGTCATGATAGGCAAGGTTAGCAAAGCGTTGTTGTTCGTACTAGCACTTTCATTGGTGATGGTTGGCGTCGCTTATGCCGAGGAGGATGTCACCGGGGACCGTATCCGGGTTGTGGGTGAGATCACAGGCGTCGACATGCTAGCCAACTCCTTTAGTTTACATACCTGGGGTGGGGACGATCTGCGGTTTTACGTGACCCGCAGCACCCGCTTCCGTAGCCCCAACGGCTCAATACAGATGTTGTCTGATCTGGAGGTAGGGGTGCGGGCGTTGGTTTTCGGGATCGAGAGCGAGAGTGAGTTAGTCGCATTGGTGATCGTTGTCGCCAAGCAGGATGATATACCTGATCGGGTACGCGTGTTTGGTGAGATCATGGGGGTGGTTTCGACTGGGGGTTCCTTCAGTTTGGAAAAGCGCGACGATGAGGTCGTGACCATCCTGACTAACGAACGGACACATTTCCGAAGCCGTGATGGTTCAATCCAGGAACTTGATGACCTGGGAGCAGGGATGGTTGCTTTAGTTATCGCGGTGGAGCAAGAGGATGGAGGGCTACTAGCGCTGGTAGTGGCCGCAGGATATAAGGAAGACCTGCCAAATAATTTACGGATGTTCAAAGGCGATATAAACAACGTGGTTACTGGTCTGGGCAGCTTCACTCTGAAAACCAAGGAAGGAGAGGTAATATCCTTCCAGACGAACGATCGAACTCGTTTCGTTAGCCGTGATGGATCGGTGACCGATATCCATGATCTGAAGAAGGGTATGATCGCACTTGTCGGTGCTGTGGAGAAAGAGGAAGGGTCGCTGATGGCGATCTTCGTTGCTGCTGCAGATTTCCCAGACCGTCCGGTGGATGTACGAGTTGGTGGTCAGATCATATACTTGGGCGAACGGTCTTTCACCATCGAAACCAGGGGTGGTGATCGAATGGCTTTCTCTGTCGATGGCTCAACTATATACAGGTCACGTGATGGTAGTGTGGAAGGGTTTGACGATCTTCAGGTGGGGATGATAGCTATCGTAGGGGCGAAAGAGCTTGGAAGCGGCGATTTGAAAGCAGTGTGGATTGGAGTTGGCAGATCGTCAGCTGAACGCGATGGGTATTTTTCAAACCGCCTGAATGAGCGACCACCTCTATCGGAGGCCGAAGCGGTCAATCAATGACCTGGGTCTAAACTCATAATCATAACCAATACAATATTGACATAGCTGAAATCTTAGGGGTGGGACTACCTTAGTCCCTACATTTCTGCTTCATCCCCGGTTATCGCCTGCCAGGTCTTCTTAATCTGCAGAGCGTCTACATCCATGTTCATAGGACTCTCGCATAGTATACGACCACTACAGCCAAACTCAGCTAGGGCACGCAGCAGTCCTTGGAGGTCTAAATCCGAATCAGCAATCATCAGGTGATTGCGTTCTCCTTTGGCTCCGTACTCGATCCCAGAGAGGTGGCAGTGTAGTCGCTTTAATGATGTGACTGCGAGCGCATGTTTGTAAGCGTGAAGAACCTCGCACCATTCCTCGAAGGAGTTCACTGACCCGTCTCCCGGTCGGGCGTGAAGATGGGCGAAATCGAGGCAAGGTTCAACTCCCTCAATCTCCTGGGACAGGATCAGGATGTCCTCAAGCGAGCCGAGCAAAGCCCCTTTGCCCATTATCTCCGGACGCAGGGTGACCAAGTTTCCGGAGAAACGCAGCTCTTCAGCGCAGTCGTTTAACCTAGGGATGGCGATCTTAAGTGTCTTCTGAGGTGTTTGACCGAAATAAGAACCCGGGTGAAAGACGATGTCCGTCGCACCAGCCAAGTTGCCATAGTGCGCGGCGTCCATCAAACGTTTCCGGCTTTTAGGCCACTCATTACGGTCGGCATTCAGGTTGATGAAGTAGGGGGCGTGGACACTAAGCTGAACCCCCACTTCGATGGCTGTCGCTTTTATCTTGGCGCAGGTTGCCTCGGAAATCCGTACTGATCGGACCCAGCCCAATTCGAGCGCGGTCAAGCCTAGGCTCGAAAGGTGGAGCAAAGTGCCAATCGAACCACCTGGTCTCTTCGGTGTAGACTGAGGGGACCCGACAGTTCCGAAGTGGAAGACAGGTTCGATCAAGATGGACGCCTCCTTCGAAAGGTGGCTATGTAGAATTAAAAATTGGTCGGTCGCGGGAATTTGCTACTGGTTATTGCTTTCTATGTTAGAAATCCTGGTTCCCGGCTGATTGTCGTTTAACCTTGTAGCTATTGTTTATGTTGCACATAGTTTAAAGCATATTGGTGCAGTACGCGGGCGCATCAAACTATGAGAGTGTTAATTATCGATCTGTGGTGCGGACACGGACGAAGAGAATTATTCCTCTTTACGTAGCGAACCGGTTTTGGGAGTTGGCTCGCGAGGCAGGGAGATGGAGAAGGTGCTGCCCTGGGATTCGTCGCTGGTCACCCAAATGCGACCACCATGTTGTTCGATCACCGTTTTGGATAACGCCAACCCGAGGCCGGTGCCATCGATAGGGTTATCGGGATCCTCGACGTTGATGCGACCGCGGAAGAGGTGTTCGAACACACGTGGCAGTTCATCCTGCGGAATGCCTGGGCCATTGTCGCTTACACTGATGGTGACTTGCTCATCATCCCAATCAACCGAAATGCTGATGAGCCCACCGGGATGGGTGAACTTGACTGCGTTACTCAGCATATTACTCATCACCGAGTTTAAGCGGTTGGGCTCGCCCATGATGAGGAGTGGTTCATCAGGCGGCTTATATTCAATATTGTGATGCTTATCTTCGACGAGCGGACGCAGGTCTTCGATCGCGTGAATGATGAGGTCGTTGATTTGGCAGGGTTCGTAGATCACATTGGCTGTTGATTCAACACGGATGGTCTCCAGCAGGGCGGTGATCAAGTTTGTCATGCTCTCTGTAGCCCGCTGCATCATATTGAGCGCTCTGCGTTGTTGATCGCTAAGTGGGGCGTCGTGGAGCAGGTCAGCCCCCAGGCGTATGGCATTGAGGGGGTTCTTCAGGTCATGGGCAGCAGTTCCTAGTAATTGCGATCGCATATGATCGATCTGTTTGAGGGCGGTGATGTCCTGCATCACCGCGACTCGGCCAACATCAGTGACCTCACTGATTGTCGCAAAGAGAATGCGTTCAGTAGGGGTGGTGATTTCCTGGCTGGTTGGGAGGCTGATCTCCTGGTCTATTAACAATTCACCGAGTGGGTGATCGGTGAAGATCTCGGAGGCCAGTCTGTCGGCGGCGAGTTCGGGATTGATACGGAAAGCCAGCCCGGCGGCTTGGTTGATGAGTATGATACGACCTAAGGTGTCGGTGAGCACAACGGCGTCAACCGTCTCAACCAGAGTCGCTTCCAACCGGCTGCGCTCCTCGGTTATTCGTTGGAAGAGGGTGGCATTATCTACCGCGATGGCAGCCCACGCTGCTACCGAAGAGAGTACCTGTTGATCAGCCTCAGTGAAAGCTCCACGTGGGTGGTTGATCGCTTCGATCACCCCCAGAACCTCATCGCGCCTTTCGAGTGGGATGCAGATTACAGATGTCGTCAGCAGGCCAGTTTGGCCATCGATGGCACTTTGGTAGAGGGGATTGGAGCGAACATCATTTACGATCAATGGGCGGCGGTTACGGGTAACCCATCCGGCGATGCCTTCTTCGAGGCGGATGGCCACGTCGCGGATGCGTAAGTGTCTGCCACCGCTGGCTTTTAAAATTAACTTTTCACCAAGTTCATCGAGCAGGAAGAGGACACAAGCTTCGACTTGGAGCAGGCGTTGGGTGTGGACCATGGCGTTTTCTAGCGCGGCTTCCAAGTTAAGTGAAGAGGTCATCTCGCGCCCGATCTCGCCCAATACTTGAAGTTGGCTGGCCCTGGATTCAGCTGTTTCAAGGTGGATGGTGTCTTGAAGGCCGATAGCGCCAATGTTGATTATCGCCTGCGCTAGCTCCATCTCCTGTTCGTTGATCTGCCGGCCCGGTTTTTGGTATAGCACCCGCGCGATACCCAGAGCGTTATTTTGGGTGGCAAGTGGGAAGATGACCGCGGCTGAAATGTCTTCACTCTGCAACATGGCAATGTCTTTGGTCGATCCCACTGGTGGTACCAGGCTGAGAGTGGCCGGTCGAAGTTCTTGTAACACCTTCTTGTGGATCGGATAGTCGGGCATTGTATCGGAGGTCATCTCGACCACCGATTGCTGCATTGATTTACTCAACTGCGGGCGGAAACGGGTGGTGTAGCCATTGCCCTCATCAAAGACCAACACCTCGCAGATATCGGCCGAGGTTGCCTTGAGCATATAAGCCGCTATCTGACGGATGACATCCTGGCGGTCCCTTATGCCAGTGATGGCATGGCTTGCTTGGTAGAGCAGGGAAAGCTTATGGAAAGTATAGCTCTGGCTGGCGGACTGACGAGCGAGGGCAAGAACCTCGGCAACTCGCGTCGCCAATACTTCCAATGTGGCTAAGTCGTCATCGCTATAGGGTTGCTTGCTTTCCTTGCCCACGAAGAACAAACCAACAGTTTGCTCGCCGGTGATGCAAGGAGCGCAGGCGACTACCCCCGGTGCGAGTGGCAGGGCAAGTGAACTTTGATTTGCGTCAGTTGTAGCAGCCTTGTGATTGGTCAGGACGCTGCGTAGAACGGGGTGATCTGCGGTGGCGGAAAGTCTGCCGAGGTCACCCATCGGCACACCGGAGGCGAGGCGTGGGATAAAGTTGGTCTCTTCTTCGTCGTATTCGTAGAGAGCAATCCGCTCTGAATTGAGCAGTTCGCTAGCCAGTTGTAGCATGCTGCTGATAGTTTCACCAGGATTGTTGAAGTCGAAAGGAGCAGTGGCAGCTCTATACAGATGGCTACTTAAATTATTGGACACAATTCATACCTCATTTTGATTGTTGACTACCAAGGGTCTACCTCAGGCATTATGGCACAGAACAGACAGGCCTGCAATAATTCCTTTGGGGGGGTTAAGTAATTTCCCCACTAGGTAGGAAATAAAGAACTGTGATGTAAATACCGATTGGCAGCCATCTTCTCGCGGTTGACCTTCTTTCAGTGGAGTCAACAATATATTATTTGTAAAATATTGACCATCTACGTGCGGGTTCTTGTATCTTCAACGTCCGGTAAGTTTATCTATTAAAGGTGGTCCCAACACCAGCAAGCCGGTGATAGCTGCTGCTGTAGCTGCAATCAAAACTGCAGCCGCGCCTACATCCTTTCCGACGCGTGCCATCGGGTGGTTCTCGGGGCTGGCAAGGTCGACGACCGCCTCCAGCGCGGTATTTAGGAATTCAGCCAACCAGACCAAGCCGATGGCCAGGAGCATTATCGCCCAATCTAGTCGATCTATGTCTAGCCAGGTCCCAACGATGATCACCAGCAAGGTCGCCACAGCATGGAGCCAGGCGTTTCGTTGGGTACGAATTACATATCCTAAGCCAGCGAAGGCATGGCGAAAGGCAGCGATGCGGGATCGTGATTGGCTGTGTTTGGTCATGCCTTCTCCTGAGGGAGAGTGATCTCATAGCCCAAATTATCAAGGATGGAAGATTGCGCGTCCCACATCTGTTTGTGATCCTCCGGGTGAACGTGATCGTAACCCAGCAGATGGAGCACGCCGTGAACGGTGAGTAAGGTGAGTTCGACCTCTAGCGAATGACCCGCCTTTTCTGCTTGGACTTTGGCCACTGGTACGGAGATGACGACATCCCCAAAGTAGGTATTCCCAGTACTAGTATCCTGGCTGCCGTTAGCGAATGACAGTACATCAGTCAGCGCGTCACGTCCTGCGAAGCGGCGATTAAAATCCCGGATCTGTCGGTTATCGGTTAGAACAATGGTTACCTCACCAGGGGCTACCTGTCCATAGGTTAAAGCAGCACTTACGGCGGCTGCCAAGCCGGCGGACATGTGTTTGTGCCGCGGTTCGCAGTGCAAATAAGCTTGGTAACTCATGAGCTCCTAGAAAGCGTGGCTGTGGAGTCATGCTTGTGCGGTGTGGGTACGGTATCCTCTTGCGAGGGTTCGGGGTATCGAAGCCGGGGGTGGTAAATGTTCATAAGGGTCTTGACAAAGGTTGATCGAATCGTATCAAGATCCTTAAGCGTCAAGTCAGTTCGACGTAGTTGGCCTTTGGTTAAACGATCCTCGATCACCCAGCGAACGAGCTTATCCATGGCTTCGCGGTCGGGTGGTGAATCGGCCCTGGCTTTGGCCTCCACACTATCGGCCAGCATGAGCACGGCAGTCTCGCGCGAGAGAGGTGTTGGACCAGGATAGGTAAACTCGCGAAGGTCGACACGACTTTTATCGCCACCAGCAGCTTCGATGGCAGCGTGGTATTGGTAGCTGACCTCCATCGTGCCATGGTGTTCATGTATGAAAGCCTGAATGCTGGTGGGGAGTCGGTACTTACGGGCAAGCTCCAAGCCGTCTGGCACATGAGCCAGGATAACGCCGGCGCTTGTGGCTGGATCAAGTTGCTCGTGAACGTTTTGTCCAGGTGCCTGATTCTCGATGAAAAATTGAGGTCGGAGGGCTTTTCCTGCATCGTGGTACAAAGCCCCAACGCGTGTGAGCAATGGGTTGGCACCAATAGAGCGAGCAGCCTGTTCGGCCAAGTTAGCTACCTGGAGGCTATGTTGATAGCTTCCCGGAGCATTGTTTAAGAATGTTTGAAGCAGTGGGTGATCTGGGCGGGAAAGCTCAATCAACTGTAAGCTGGTGGTGATACCAAGGAAGTTGCTGATAATTAATAACAGACCGAAGCCGAGGCTGGCCGATAGTAAACCGCTAACGATGGCAGCTCCGAGTAGTGTGGCTTTCCCCAGAAGGTCCGTGGCGGGGTCTGGTAAGCGAAAGATGACCACCACGGTGGCAGCGGAAACCGCAGCTGCCAAGCCAGCCCAGAAGAAGGAACTCAGGCGCTCGGCACGTCCGATCACCAGTGCCGCCATGGTTCCACTAAGGATGATATAAAGACTGAGTTCAAAACCGCGCGGCGCTAAGAAGCCTGCCAAGGCGCCCGTGACCAGTGCACTCATGATCCCCATGCCAGGGCTGAACAGGACGGTTAAAAGCATTGGGATTGTCGCGGTTGGAAATAGGTAGGGTAATACCGTCCGACCCGGGATCATCAACTGCATCATCAGTGCGACGAGTATGAACAGGATGCTAAGGGTTAATGCATGGCGGAAGTTCTTGATCTGATCGATATGAACCCGGTAAGAATACAGTGATAAGGCACTTCCTAAGACGATGACCAGCAGGGTTTGAACGGCAATTTTCTGCCAGGGATCAGGCGGTTTGAGTAGGCCGTAAGCCGTCAAGGCTTCAATATCGAGTGGAGTGACCACCTCACCCCGGCTGATGATCGTCTCTCCTGTAGCATACGATTTGTAGACCGTATCGATGTTTGAACGGGCTTCTTCACGAGCACTCTCGGTGGCGGATTGGTTATACCAAGTGTTGGCAGAGATGTAAGCGGTAACCAGGTGGCATACCAGTTCTGCTTGGTTCTCTGGTAAAGCAATGCTAACTAAAGTAGGTACGGCTCGTCGGGATTCTTCTTCTTGTCCCTCCCTGATCTCATTGCGCATAACCTGCTCAAGTACAGAAGCCGACTCAAGTTTGACTGCCTCCCAGGGTTGAGTGGGGAGATCAAGAATTGATTGCGAAACCAGATCATCCAAACCGACTTCGTCGATAGCGTTTAAATCGGCGAGACTTTGGTCCGACGTGGCGTACACATCTGCGCGAACGGCGTCGATGTAATCGAGTGTAGCCTGTAAATGTTCGAGTTGTTGCCGGGCAACACCGCTGTCTGGAGGGTCATAAATGTCGGGGATGTCCTCGCTGGCTGCTTGACGCGCTTGCTCGGTCAGGACATCACTCCTATAGTCAATGGCATAGGGTGCGAGGATGTCTTGAGAGGC
>Ga0114930_10001254_pt1 | contig 24604 bp, 25 predicted proteins | sample AnhtaG_FD_87300 | JGI IMG/M metagenome (GOLD analysis project Ga0114930, IMG submission 87300) | Deep subsurface microbial communities from Anholt, Denmark to uncover new lineages of life (NeLLi) - Anholt_01485 metaG | ecosystem: Environmental > Aquatic > Marine > Oceanic > Sediment | place... | reverse complement strand
GGCCTCGATCGTTCCTGGGATGATCTGTTGCACGTCTCCGAGCGCGTGTGGAACTTGACGAGAGCCTTCTGGATGCGAGAGATAGAGGGTTTCGGCCGCGAGTGGGATTATCCGCCGCCTCGCTGGTACAAGGATCCTGTGGCTACAGGCCCTACCAAGGGCAAGTTCATCGCGAGGGAGGACGTGGACAAGCTCCTGGAGATGTACTATGAGCAGAGGGGTTGGGATCACAATGGCATTCCCAGCCGAGAGAAGTTGGACTCATTGGGTTTGGATTTCGTGAGTATCTGACAGGACTGAGGATCGTCAAAGCGTTGAGGTGAAGAACGTACAACTGACCCTGGTTGGCCTACTCAAGAAGTATGGTCCCACTCAGTCACCGGTAACCGTCGAGGCCGGGCAGACTGTTCTGGAGATCATAAAGGACCTAGGCCTGGATCCCGACTTGGTGGCCATTGTGATGGTCAATGGGCGTCAGACGTTCAAGAGCTATCGTCTGCAAGAGGGCGATCGCGTGAAGCTGGTGCCCGTGGTTGGCGGTGGATGAGGAACGCCAGGGGCGACAAGACGAAAGGAAGTGATGAAGAAGGGTGATAGACTGATCGATCTCATAACTGAAATCCCAGGGCCCAAAGCTCAGTTATACGTCGCCCGCGACAATGAAGCGGTGTCGCCTTCTTACACTCGTTCATATCCCTTTGTCATGGATCACGGAAAGGGATCCCTGGCGTGGGATGTCGATGGGAACAGATACATAGACTTCAATGCCGGCATCGCGGTGGCGGCCACTGGGCATGCTCACCCCAAGGTCGTCAAGGCCATCCAGGAGCAGGCTGCCAGGTTCATCCACATGGCGGGGACCGACTTCTACTACGCAGTGCAGATCGAACTGGCGGAGAAGATCAACTCACTGGTGCCGGGGGATGAGGCAAAGAAGGTCTTCTTCACTAACTCCGGAGCCGAGGGGGTTGAAGCGGCCCTTAAGCTGGCTCGCTACCACACCGGTCGTCCCCGTGTGCTGGCCTTCTTGGGTGCCTTTCATGGTCGAACCATGGGCGCCCTTTCGCTGAGCGCGAGCAAGGTTGTACAGAGGAGAGGGTTCAGTCCCATGGTCCCCGGCGTGACCCACGTCCCTTATGGTTACTGCTATCGTTGCCCCTACAACCTGGAGCATCCTTCCTGCGACATAGCCTGTGTGGACTACATAGAATCCACCGTCTTCAAACAACTGGTGCCGGCAGACGAGGTGGCCGCGATCTTCGTGGAGCCCATTCAGGGTGAGGGTGGATACATCATTCCTCCACCTGAATACCACCAGCGCCTCAAGGAGTTGGCGGAGAAGCACGGCATTCTTCTCGTCGCGGATGAAATCCAAATGGGCATGGGGCGCACCGGCAAATGGTTCTCCATCGAGCACTGGGAGGTGGTGCCAGACATCACGGTGATTGCCAAGGGTATTGCCTCGGGGATGCCGCTGGGAGCCATGGTGGCCAGAGAGGATTTGATGGATTGGCCCTTCGGGGCTCACGGGACGACCTTCGGGGGCAACCCCGTTTCTTGCGCAGCGGCCTCAGCCACGATCCACGTGATCGAGGAAGGGGGTCTGGTGGAGAATGCGGCCAGGATGGGCCAGCGCCTACTAGATGCCTCACGGGAGATGCAGAGCCGACATTCCGTCATCGGCGATGTGCGCGGCAAGGGGCTGATCGTGGGTCTAGAGCTTGTCCAGAACACTGAGACTAGAGGCCCGGCCGGCGAGTTGCGGGACCAAGTGGTGCAGCAGGCCTTCAAGAAGGGGTTGCTCATCCTGGGCTGTGGGCCCAGCACGGTGCGGTTCATGCCAGCTCTGACCGTTGATGCTGACACAGTCGATGAGGCCCTGGGTATCTTTGAGGAGGCGCTCGCGGAAGCCGAGATCAGCTGTTGAGAGAAGGATCACTCTACCTGCTTCTCGCACACTACGATCACGTTGTTCGCCCGCTCCGTGCCCTCAGCGAAGCTACCTTCTTCCCAACGTATACCTCTGCGTCGATCGAACCACGTGTAGATGGGCAGGGCGATTCCCTCTTCCATGGCCACGCTCAGCCTCCAGAACTTGGCGGCCACGTAGGCGCTCAGGTTGCGGTAGCAGCTATTTCGTGGTGAAGGAGTGATATTGTACCTTTCGATCACCATCCCGCAGTTCCGTAGCTGCGATTCCAGGGCGGCAGGTTCGTAACGATGGACATGTCCGGCCAGGTCATCGTGTCTGGTCCACTGCTCCATGTGCAGTGGTACCGAGAAGATGAACCGTTCCCCCTTCTTGAGGACTCTGGTTACCTCCCTAAGAACGGCTTCGTCGTCGGGAACGTGCTCCACAATCTCGAAGGCGCATACCAGGTCGAACGATTCGTCGGGGAAGGGAAGTGCGTCGGCGGAACCGGAGGCACATTTGCCCTCTCTCTCCCTCAAGGTCGCGAGCGCCTTTGTGCTGAGATCCACGAAGTAAGAGCCAACGATGGGGATCCGGGGCCGATTACCAGCACCAATCTCCAGCAAGTGGGTCTTGCCGACTGCGCAGGCAAGGATTGTGTCCCATAGGGCCCAGACGGATGGGTCGATCACTTTGCCCCGGGACCAAAGATCGTCGTAGTATCGTCGTTTGTGACTACTCACAGCCCACCTTCGGATTGTTCTTTGAGCGAAGTATACCACCACCACGGGATCCTCACAATCGATGCACATTCGCGCCCTGGAGGAGCTTGGTGACCATCTATGGTTTGCTGAGCAGGCTCGACGCTTCCTCTTTCCTGGGATTCAGAATCTGGGAGTTCTCGTTTCGTAGTTTAGGGACAGAATATGGTCTCACCTTTCTCAAGGACATTGTCCTCCGTCACCCTCTTAAGACGCTTGAAGGCGTCTTGAAGTACCGAAGCATCTTCCGAGAGGGAAGGGATCACGGGGATGTCACTCTACTGTTTGAGGGTTCTGAAGATGACCTGGTCGCGCGCCTGGCGACTGCGAGGTCGCAGCTCCTGGTAGCGGTGGGTTTTTGTCAGAAGCCTTTGCTCCCAGAATGCCCGGCCGGGCGCGCCAATCACGATTGCGCATTCTTGGACCAACTGGACCTCGAGCATGCGGACGGGTTGGTCCATCCCGCCTGTCTTCGGTGCGAGATCAAGAGGTTGGGCACTGGGGCACTGTTGGCGGGAGCCAGCATGTACATCATGACCTCCGCCTTGGACATAGCCCGTGACGTCATGATCCCCAGCGCAGGTCACGGGCGGTTCAGAAGCGTTCTGATGTGCCTATGCCCCTACTCGGTGCGAGCAATAGCCTTGCCCCTGATCATCTGCGGCATAGAGGGCTTTGTCATTGGCTACGCGTCGGGGAACTGTGTGGACTATGAGCAGTGGTCGTTGGCAGATGCTGGTATCAAGAAGGAGAGGACGACGTTGAGCCCGTCAGCGCACCGCAGGATACTGGCGATGTTGAAGGATCTCTCTGGGCGCAGAACCAAAGAAAAGTCGCGGTACGTCAGGTTCGTGCACGAGGGGAATATCTACATGCCGGTCAGTCGCTAGTAGCGAGGGTTGCGATCTAGCAGCAAACCGATATAATTGAAGATGCTTCTATTGGCGAGCAGGGGGCGTGCGATGGAGTTCTCCTATACGGCGATCTCAATAACCGGTGTGCCCGTCCGTCTCTTGGCGGAGAGATGGTCGTACACAAACGCCTGCTGCGACGAGGTGTTGGAGACCATCGAGCGGCCAGACTACATTCTGCGGGGCCGCAAGGATACCCTTGTAGCCGTACGGACCATGGCGGCAGGGCGCTATCTGCGGGTCAGATACCGGGTGCTGAGTCCCAGAGAAGGTTTTGTGATCTCTGCTCGCGTCACCTCGTCGCTCGATCACCTGGCCGTGCTGTGGCGGACGCGGAGGCTGTGACATCGCGGTGCGGCGGAGCACGACTTTCGATGACCTCACAATGAGCTTGTGGTCGGTTATTGACGATCATGCCTGCCACTTGGATCTCATCATGGAGATGACCGGGGACTAGCGCACTGGCTGATGGAGTTTCGCGAGCAAATCACCACAGGGGTCATCTACTTCGTCTTTGCCTATCTCGTCGCCTTGGGGTTCTGGCAACTCATAGGCGCGTGGCAACGTTTGAAAGCCCTCTCGTGGCTGCGCAGCATCGTGAGGGCTCAATGGGGCTATTCGCTGGGCTCAGCTCTCATGGTGCTGGCCTGTCTTTGGTTTTTTGGCACGAAGACGGAGGACATCTTCTCTCCTGGGCCTGCCAGCAGCGAGTTTCTCTTCTTTCTGGCAGGCGGACTTCTCTCTGCTTTGGCGACCACAATCTTGATCTCCTTGCTCGTCGGCAAGGTGTGGAGCCTTGCGGGGCGACGCGACGAGAGGGTGCACCATCACACGGAGACGGTCTCCTTCAAAGGCGGACGCGCGGCTCTGCATCTGCCCTCGTCTCGGGATGGTCCCTGCCCTGTGGTCTGCATGGTGCCCCGGCCCGGCGAAGGCATGGAAACCTTGAAGACGATGGCCGCTCGTTTGGTCAAGGGGGGATTCGCCTCTCTGGTCTTGGACGTGAGATCCGGGGATTCATGGCAGTACCCAGATCTCCTGGCCCTCTTGCCTCGGGCCATTGCCTATCTGGAGGACAGATCGGAGACTGATGCCAGGAGGCTTGGTGCCTTGGGGGTAGGGCTAGGAGGAGACTTGGTGGTCCGTGCTGCTGCCTCAGACAAGCAGATCCGAGCAGTCGTGGCTCTCTCCCCTCTCCTTGTGCAGTCCAGCGTCGAGCCTGGCCTCGACCTGCTGCGGGAGATGTCCTATCCGGAGGCTATCCGTTGGACACACCTCCATGGAGCTGGGGAACTGGTGACAAGCCTGGGGGCTGGGGAGCATATCCCAGAACTGGATCCTCGACCGCTGATCGTGGTCTACGGGAAGGAAGACAGGGTGGCCTGTCCGGCGGACCTACTTCCCCTGCTGGGCGGTCCCAAGGTCAAGCTGATACCGGAACGGGGGCATCGAGACCTAGTCTGTGATGCAAGGGTTCTCTCCTCGACGGTGGGTTGGTTTCGCAGTCACTTGTAGGAGGTGCGATGGCGCCGGATGTCGGGCTTTTCAATGTCGTCAACGGGTTCGCCACACAGGTCCCGCTCTTGGACAGCTTGATGCGCTTGCTGGTGAACGACTATTTCGTGCCCACAGCTCTTTGCCTCCTGACCGCGGCACTCTGGTTCGCTGGGGACACCAAGGGACAGAGAAGGCTCAATCAGCGAACAGTCGTGTGCATTGTCGTGGCCGTGCTGCTTGCCAATCTCCTCGTGAAGCTCTGCAATGTGGTCTATTTCAGGCCCCGCCCCTTCTCCGTGCAGCAGGTGAACTTGCTTTTCTATCGGCCTTCCGATTCGTCATTACCCAGCAACGCCGCCGCTGTCGGTCTCGCGTTCGCTGGTATGGCCTGGCAGCGCCATCGCTGGCTGGGCGTGGTCATGGGGGCGTTGGCGGGGTTGTTCGCTTTGGCTCGCATCTATTGTGGAGTGCACTACCCTTTGGACGTGATAGCTGGTGGACTGCTCGGAGCCGTTTCCGCCTATGTGGTGGGGAAAGCTCAGAGGTTGTTCGAGCCACTCACTGCCGCCATTGTTGGTGTGGGTCGGAGGCTGTATCTGGCATGAAGGCCGTCGCCGTACCCCACAGGGACTGCCTGCGATCCTGATCTATGTCAAGACGAGGACTGTTCTTCAAGAGAGCGAGGCCTCATCTTGTTGCCCTTGGCGGCTACCTATTGCTGACCATCCTCATGACCTATCCCCTGCTTCTCCAACTGACCACGGCAATCCCTGGCGACGGGTTCGATGGCTGGCAGAACTACTGGAATATGTGGTGGGTCAAAACAGCGGTTCTGGATTTGCATCAGAGTCCGTATTACACAACTTATCTCTACTACCCCACTGGGTATAGTCTCCTGTTCCACACCCTGAACATCTTCAATTCGCTGCTGACCTTGCCCGTCCAGCTGTGCTTCGGCATCATTGTTTCCTACAACTTCGTGGTTTTCTTCTCCTTCGTCGTGGGAGGCTATGGCGCCTATCTGTTGGGGCTTCACGTTATCCAGGCACAGGCGGAGCTGAGCGACCATCTCGCAGCCTTCTTGGCTGGCGTCATCTTCACCTTTGCTCCCTTCCATTTCGCGCATCTCTTGGGACACATGCAGGTGATATCCCTGGAGTGGCTGCCCTTCTATGTGCTGGCGCTGGTTAGATCTCTTGCACCTGGGCGGACGCGCCCTATGCCCCACATTGTACTGGCTGTTGTCTTCTTGGTCCTTACTGGCCTCTGCGATTGGTACTTCGCTCTCTATCTGCTCATCTTCACGGCACTCTATCTGGGTTACAGGATCTGGGTCGATCGTCAGCCTCGGATGGCTCTGTTGAAGACTGGGCTGATACTGGTGCTGGGCGGCATCGTCCTCTCTCCGCTGCTGGTACCGATGGCTGTGGAGGCTGTGCGGGATGCTGGCTATCTGCTATCTCCTTTTGACACTACGGTGCGCCTCTCGGCTGATCTGCTGGCCTTCGTCACCCCCAATGAGTTTCATCCTCTCTGGGGAGAGGCGGCCGCGGATTTGGCCGGGGGCTTTACCAGCAGTACCTCCGAAAGGATGGTGTTCGCGGGGTACATTCCCCTGGCTCTGGCTGGATACGCCGTGTGGGGCAGGAGACGTGCGGCGGCCTTCTGGCTCGCCAGCGGACTGGCGTTCTTCATCCTGTCTTTGGGACCCTATCTGCACATTGCGGGGCGGGAGATCCCCATCCCCCTGCCCTATCTGGCTGTTTATCGTCTTCTGCCTTTCTTCAGGATCGCTCGTTCAGTGAGCCGCTTCGATGCCATGGTCATGCTTAGTCTGGCACCCTTGGCCGCTCTGGGCTTGAGGCAGTTGGTATCTCTTCTGCCGGCAGCTAGACGGAGAATACTGGCTGCGGCAGCAATTGCCTTGGTCTGCTTTGAGTTCCTGCCGGCGCCCTACCCCATGGCTCAAGTAGACGTCCCATCCTTCTATCAGGGGCTGGCCAGGGAGGATGAGGAGTATGCCATCCTGGAGTTGCCTATGAACTGGGACCGTCCCGCTCACCTCCTCTATCAAACGGTCCATCACAAGCCTATCATCGCGGGCTATGTGACTCGACCGAACCCCCTTTCTCTAGTGGAGAGAGTACCCGTTTTGCAGCACTTCCGTTTCTTGGGGCCGGACATCATAGCTCAGGATCCAAAAGAGGTTGCGCCAGAGGTTTTCGACTATCTGGGCATCAGATACGTGATCTTGCACCAGTACATGTTGCCGCCCGGTGGGGAGAGAGAGGCGGTCTTTGGATTGGTTGACAAGGTGCTGGGTGACCAGTTGCCTTGGTACCAAGATGGGCAGATCACCGTCTATCGAGTGGGGGATCAGGAAGGAAGATCGCCATTGCTGGTGCTGGGTTCGGAGTGGGGAGAGCGGGGGGAGTGGCAGGGAGAACCAGCTCGGGAACTGGGGCCGGAGGCGACTTGCGCCATCATTGCCCCATCAGAGGGTGAGGCGCGCCTGACTTTCACCGCCTTCAGCAAGGACGGCACACGCCCCCTGGAGCTGTATCTGAACGGCGAGGCGATTGGCACCTTCGAGATTGGTGGTCGGCCTGAAGAGTTCGAAACCGACTTACTGCCCTTGGCGGAGGGTCTAAACGTTCTGCGCCTACGGGACAGAGGGGAACGAAGACCCACGGTCGTCTTTACGTCTCTGGGTCTCCGTGACAACCGGTGACCGGTCTAGGCGGAGTCTCGCTCTTGTGTCAAGAACTCTAGAGAGCCGGTGTGGCTGAGATTGGCCAGCCGTGGTCCCCACTCGTCGAAGCGCAAGATGGTAAGGGAAGCCGGGGTGACCCAGATCCGTCCCACGAGGTCCAAGGGTAGACCGATGTAGTACGCCACGGCTACCCTTATGGGGTCGGCGTGGCTGACTATGGCGATGTTGCCCTGCGGATGAGTCTCCAGGAGCTCTTCCAGCTCCGTCGCTACGCGCACTTGCACTTCGTATATCGTCTCCGCGCCAGGGAAGCGTGTTCTGCTGGGATGGGCTTGGAACTCTTTCCACATATCCGTCTTGAGGATGTCGTCCATCGCTTTGCCGGTCAGTTCCCCGTAGTTGGTCTCCCCCAGTGACTCCCGTACCTGTATGTCCAGGCCGTGAGATGCGGCTATGGGTTCCGCTGTTTCCAGTGCACGTTCCAGGGGACTGGCGTATATGGCCTCCAGAGGAACAGGCTCTAGCCATCCAGCCAGGCGTGCTGCCTGTCCTCGCCCCTCTTCATTGAGCGAGATGCCAGGCGTCCATCCGGCGACCCGTTTTCCTACCCAGTCATTCAGTGCGTGGCGGATGAGCAACAGTCGGTTCATCTGACTTCTCTCACGGCCCTGCCTTCGCCGTGAACCAACCAGCGATACGTCTTCTCGATTCGATCCCAATTCTCCTCCCTGTCAAGTGCCCAGAATCTGCCTATTACAGATACCACTTCTCCCAGGCCCAGCTTATCCACAGCCTCCTCGACGCTCTCTATGTACCTGGCTCCACTCTCCGGGTGCTCTCCCCTACGACCCAACATGGAGTGCACATACACCTCGCTCAGCCTCTCTCGCTTGGCGAGCTTCAACAAGGCCAGGAGATGGTCCACAGAGCCGTGAGAACTGTAGAAGGAGACGATTCCCAGTAGATGAATTCGTGTACCGTCCGTCTGCGCTCCCCTCATCGCCCAGAGAAAGGCCTCGTTCTCGAAGAAGGAGCCGTCCTCGAGGGCTTGATCTAGCCTCAGCCTGTCGGAGTAGATTCTGCGCCCGGCACCGAGATGCACATGTCCGGCCTCGGAGTTGCCGACAGTCCCCTTAGGCATCCCTACAGCCTTTCCGGAGGCCTCCAACGTGGTGAAGGGGTATTGGCTCTGCAGCCTGTCCATGACCGGCGTTTGAGCTTGGGCAATGAGGTTGCCGTATCGCTCTTCCCTGAAGCCCCACCCATCCACGATCAGGAGCAGGACTCTCTTCTTGTCTGACGTCACTGGCGGCGCACCTATGAGTAGGGTGCGGCCTGTCATCGCCGCCGGTTTCGGAAGTCCCATGACCTCAAGAATAGTTGGGGCGACGTCCGTCAGGTCTCCTCCGCGCCTCAGTCTCACCCGTTGGGGAGTGACGATGATGAAAGGGACAGGGCTGTCGGTGTGCCCTGTATCTATAGCGCCATCGGGATACAGCCATTTCTCTACAGTGCCGTGGTCGGCAGTGACGACCACGGTGATGTTCGCCTTTTGAGCTGCCTCCACCACCTGTCCGATGTGCGAGTCCACTGCCTCAGCAGCTGCCTTGATGGCCTCCTCGTTCTCGATGTGTCCTAGCACGTCGACGTTGACGAAGTTGGCGATAAGCAGATCACACATCGGATCACCTATCTTGTGGAGTAGCGCCTCAGTGACCCGAGCGATGCTCATTTCAGGAACCTGGTCGTAGCTGGTCGCCTTGGGTGACGAGATGACGATTCTCTCCTCTCCTGGGAACGATCTATCCGCCTTGCCGTTGAGGAAGAACTCGAGATGGACGGCCTTCTCGGACTCGGTGATCTTGACTTGCATGAGTCCGTGTTCGCTGACGACCTGGCTCAAGGTGTGTTCGATCTTCGCCAAGGGCGGAAAGGCGACTTTCACATTCAGCTTCTCGTCGTACTGGATCATGGTGGCGAAGTTGGCGCTCAGGCCTTCTTCGGTCGGGAACTCGTGGAAGTCTGGATCCACGAACGAGCGGGTGAGTTCCACTTCCCGCTCTCCACGGATGTCATAGAAGATGACGTAGTCCCCGTTGTGTATCCTACCTATTGGCATCCCCTCGTGATCTATCAGGACCAATGGTTCGAGGGCTTCGTCCTCCTCGCCACGAGCGTAGGCCTCTCTAACGGCTTGGGCCATCACGTAGGGTGATTTGGCGCGTGTATTGAGTGTCATTCAGCTATCCTTGTTTTTGTGCAGAAATCGATTCTCAAATCCGGGGCGCTACGGTTTCGTGAAAATGCTTCAAGCAACGCTGCGTTTCAGAGAGTGTCGGGCCCTGATGCCAATGTGCGATCTCACAACACCAAGGTGAGCCGAATCAAGCCACGTCACCCCTGAAAGCCGGTTCTTGAGACCCACCCTATCTGGGAAGATCAGGCTTGTCCAGCCCTAGATACGTGGCCCCGGTCGGAAAGCCCTCACGCCAGTGGTCCAGAAGCATGGTTCTGAAGACCTTGGGATAGACGGGGAACTCCTGCAATTCATCCAAGGGGAAGAAATGGGCATCGAAGATTAGCTGCTGTCCCTCACCAAGTTCCGGATCGTGGCCCACAGTCAGGCTACCCCCCGTGAGTCTTCCCAGAAAGTACAGTTCCAGACAGTCAGATTGTTCCCAGAGCCACTCCAACCAGTAGACCATCCCCTCGATCTCCACGTCGAGCCCGGTTTCCTCTTTCACCTCCCGGATGGCCGCATCGATGGCCGGTTCCCCATGGTTCACCAGCCCCCCGGGTGCCATCCACCACTCAGTGCCTGTCTTGCGAGAACGATGCCCCACCAGCAGTACGTGCTCGTCTTGAAAGAGGAGCGTACGCACAGCAACGAGTTTCCTACCTAGATCTTGTTTCATCTTCTTGCCTGTATGAGTCCTGATCGGGCGGATTATATCACCTCTTCTGGGGTATGTACAGATGGGGTGGCTTGTCACTGGAATGTGTTCGGCAAGCTCCGAGTTGCCCCTTTGGGTGAACCGACCGGGGCAAGCCGAGCCGGCGTTGCCTATTGAAGCGGTTTTGGGTACAATCCTCCACGCGGACCAGTCTGCAGTTTGCCAAGGAGGAACGTTGGGGGATTTCCATTACGGTGGTCAGGCGGTCATCGAGGGGGTGATGATGCGCGGCCGCAAGAGCATGGCTGTGGCGGTACGGGACCCGTCCGGGGAGATCGTTCTTCATTCGGAGCCTCTCAAGGGTGGATTCTACGACAGTGTGTGGAGACGCATTCCCTTCGTACGAGGCTTGCTGATCCTTGCCGACACGCTTATCCTAGGCACACGGACTCTGATGTATTCCGCCAACGTGGCCTTGTCCGAGGAAGAGGTGGAATTCTCCACACCCATGATTGTGGCCACCGTTGTCCTCTCCCTGGGATTTGGAATCGGCCTCTTCTTCGTGGTGCCGCTACTTCTCGTGGGTTTCCTGGATCGTTACGTCGCCTCAGACGTGGTGAGCAGCTTGCTGGAAGGGCTGATACGCCTATCCATCCTGTTGCTGTACCTGGGGTTGATCGGGCTTATGCCGGACATCAAGCGCGTTTTCGCTTACCACGGGGCCGAGCACAAGACGATCCACGCTTTCGAGGATGGTGCTCCTCTGAAAGCCAAGGAGGTCGCGACCCATGGCACTGCCCACGCCCGCTGCGGCACTAGCTTTCTGCTCGTTGTCGTCTTGCTGTCCGTTGTCGTCTTTGCCTCTCTGGGACGCCCTCCTATGCTCTTGCGCATTATCTCCCGCGTGCTCCTCGTCCCCGTGATCGCGGGCATCTCCTATGAGTTCATCAGGTTCGCTGCTGACCATAGCGACAACGCCCTGGTCAAGCTGCTCCTCATGCCCGGCATGGCACTGCAGAGATTAACGACGCGCGAGCCAGACGAGCCGATGCTAGAAGTCGCTATCGCTGCTCTGAAGCCGGTGCTGGTTGCTGACGAAGCGCTGGACGGAGAGGAATAGCGCGGTCTCCGCTTTACACCGTTGTCGGATTGTAGTAGAATGTCTGCGGGGACAGAGCGCGCGGAGGGGAAGCTCCATGGCCAGAAAGACGGGCGAAGATGTGAAGGAAAGGGCGGCCTCCTACAACGTCGAAGGCCTGGAATGCTACGAGAAGTGGGAGGTGGAGGACGCTATCAGGCATTTCAAACAGGCGGTGCGGTTGGCGCCCGAGGATCCTGAGTACCACCTCAACCTGGCACGGGCGCGGGCGCGCTTCGGACAATGGGAGGAGGCCCTCACGTCGTTGCGAGATTTCCTGGGCTTGGAGCCGGACACCCGTCTCCGGCAACGGTTTCGGCCGCTCTTTGAGATGGGTATGGATCCGGTGGAGTCTGCGCTCACGCGTGTCATGACCAACCAGGGGATCCCCCTGGAAGAGATAAGTGCGGCGATGCAGATGTGGTGGGAGTTCCGCATTGCGGCGGGGCGTCGCACATTGCCCATGCGCAAGCCAGAGGCGTGGGCATGCGCCCTAGACTACACGGTGCGGAAGCTCAACTTCCGGCAAGTGTCTCAGAGGGACTTGGGAAAGCAGTACAACGTCGGTGAGACTGCGCTGCGTAGCCGTTACCAAGATCTGGTGGAGACGTTGGACATCATGCCTTGTGACTACCGGTTCTTCCGGGGCGAAAAGAACCCACTGGATATGCTGGTTCAGGCAGCCATCATGCTGGATCAGCTGGAGAGGCAGTTCAAGGAGACCTGAGTGAGACCGAGAGTTCTGTAGACATTGAGAATGGCACACTAGCTCTGGGCTGTTGGAGAGAGGGTTTGTCGAGGGATTCGAGCAGCTTTGATCCTCGGACGCGAAAAAGGCGCCTCTGTGGAGTGCATAACGTGCTGGCGATGGATCCTCCCAACGGCCTTGGTTGTGTAGACAAGTTGGAGGAAACAGATGGCTCGTCTTCATGAGCATCAAGGGAAGGAGTTGTTGAAGTCCCACAAAGTCCCAGTTCCGCGCGGTGCGGTGGCCTCGACCCCGGAGGAGGCCCGGCGCATAGCCGAGGAGATCGGGGGTGACGTGATGGTCAAGGTACAGGCCTGGGTCACGGGTCGTGCGGGTATGGGGGGCATCAAGCGGGCGGCGAACCCCGCCGAGGCGGAGGCTGCGGCGCGTGGGATGTTGGGAATGGCCGTCAAGGGCTTCACTGTAGAGCAGGTGCTCGTAGAGGAGCGTCTTGACATCGAGCGGGAGTTCTATGCTGGGGTGATCATAGACGATCGTGCGCGGGCGCCTGTGGTCATCTTCAGCAGCACGGGGGGGACCGGGATCGAGGAGATCGCCCGGGAGCATACCGACAAGGTGGCTCGCCTCGAGGTGGACATCGTCGAGGGTCTGCAGGACTACGAGGCTCGGGATATGGTGCGCAGCGTCGGCATACACGGCAAGCTGCTCCGGAACCTGGGAGGGATGATCAAGAGCCTGTATGACGTGGCACGTGCTTATGAGGCTCGCTCTGCTGAGATCAACCCTCTCGTCCTCACTAGGGATGGCAAACTGTATGCAGCAGACTGCCGCATCACCGTGGATGACTATGCGGTCTTCCGGTACCCCGAGCTAGGCATCGAGATTGCGCGTGAGTTCGACCGGCCCCCCACCGAATTAGAGAGAATCGCCTATCAGGTGGAGGCCAACGACTATCGAGGCACCTTCTACTTCATCCAGATGGCTGATGGCTTCGAAAAGGGCAAAGGGTACATCGGGTTTCATGGCGCCGGCGGGGGTGGGTCCATGATGTCCATGGATGCGCTGCTGAGTCGGGAGTACAAACTGGCCACTTACGTCGATACCAGCGGCAATCCTCCTGCCTCCAAGGTATATCGTGCGGCCAGAATCGTTCTCTCGCTGCCAGCCATCGATGGCTATTTCGCTTCTGGTTCCGGGGTCGCCAGTCAGGAGCAGTTCCATTCGGCAAGGGGCTTCGTCAAGGCCTTTTTGGAGGATCGGTTGTCGGTTCCTGCGGTCATCAGGCTGGGTGGCAACATGGAGGAGCAAGCTATCGAGATTCTGGAGCGAGCCGCACCCGAAATGCCCGCTCCGGTGGAGGCCTATGGCAAGGATGACACGGCCGACTTCTGTGCACAGCGATTGGATGAACTGATCTGCGAAGGGGAGATCGCGGATCTGCCTGCGCCTCCTCCTCGGCCCATTGCCAAGGAGCCGTACACCTTCGAAAGCCCAACGGGCACGGTGACGTTCGACCACGCGATTTGCGACACATGTGAGAGCAAGGTGTGTGTGAAGACCTGTGTACGCCAGATTCTCGAGCTACAGAACGGGCGACCGGTGCTCAATGTCAGTCGCGAGGATGCCAAGAGGGGACGATGCGTAGAGTGCCTGGCCTGCGAGGTGGAATGCCACTTCGAAGGTGCTGGGGGCGGATATGTTGATCTCCCTATTCCTGGTTTGGCGGAGTACAGAAGGGGCTTGCTGAAGCGCTAGTCGGCAGGCCCTCCTTTTCTTTCTCTCAAAGGATATCAGATAGCGGAAAGGGATGTATGCGATGTCCATTCTCATCAATGAGCAAAAGCGCGTCCTCGTGCAGGGGATTACCGGTCGCGAGGGGCGCGCCAGGACTAACTTGATGACGGAATACGGCACCAAGGTGGTGGCGGGCTGTACGCCTGGCCGTGGTGGTGAGGATGTCGAAGGGATTCCCGTGTTCGACACCGTCAAGGAGGTCTGGGAGGAGGTCGGGCCTCTCGACGTCAGCGTCCTGTTCATCCCCGCCCCACTGGTGAGAAGCGCGGCCCTTGAGGCCATTGATGCGGGCATCAAGCTTCTGGTGATCATCCCGGATCGTGTGCCGATCTACGATGTGCTCGTTATCGCCAAAGCGGCCAAGGAGGCTGGAGCCAAGTTCGTGGGCCCCAACACCCTCGGCGTGCTGAGTCCGGACAAGGCGGTACTGGGGATGATGGGAGGCCGCGCGGCCTCTGCTCGCTCGTGGTTCTTCCCCGGTCCTGTGGGTGTCACGTCCCGCAGTGGTGGTATCACCTCAGCGATGGCCTACTACCTGGCTCAGGAAGGGATTGGCGCCACCACGTTGGTCCACGTGGGGGGTGACGTCGTGGTTGGTCTTCCCCACCCCGAAGTTATGAAGCTCTTTCAGGCCGATCCCGAAACGAAGGCGGTGGTCATGTTTGGAGAGATCGGCACCTCGCAGGAGGAGCAGGTAGCCGACCTCATCGAGGCGGGTGAGTTCACCAAGCCGCTGGTGGCTTTCATCGGCGGCAAGGCGGCCAAGTCGGGGACACGCTTCTCCCATGCGGGCGCAATCATCGAGGGAGGGCGCGGTACCTATGAGGGGAAAGTGGGGCGCCTCCGGGAAGTCGGGGCCGTCGTTGTGGACTCCTTCGGGGATATCCCCACGGCGACAAGGGAAGTCCTGGAGAAGCTAGATTCGTGATCTGTAGGATAGGTTGCCAACTTGTTCTATGGACGATGTGCCATTGAGCGGAGCGTACGATAACATCTGGAATGGAGTGCGTAGGATAAGTTGACGACTTGTCCTACCGATCATCTATCATCCGGGAGGCAGAGAGAAGTGTCTGGAGAGAAATGGAAGACGGCAATCACCAAGATCCAACCCAATGAGATCGCCATGAGAGGCTATCGGGTCGAGGAGCTAATGGGCCAGGTGCCCTTTGCACACGTCGTTTTCCTGCTTCTGAAGGGCGATTTGCCGTCGAGAGAACAGGGCATACTGATGGACGCCATGCTGGTCTCCAGCATCGATCACGGAGCGACGCCTCCCTCGGCGCTGGCGGCCCGCACAGTTGCCTCTGGAGGCGCATCACTCACGGCGGCAGTGGCTGCAGGCATAACCGCCATCAACAGATACCATGGTGGAGCAATTGAAGGCTGTATGCGCGTGTTGCTGGAGGCGGTGGAGCGGAAGCGCGCCAGCGGCAATGACACCACAGGGGCTGCAAGTGAGATAGTGGACGAGTACAGGGCGGCGAAGAGGCGCATTCCCGGCTACGGCCACCGAGTGCACACCGAGGACCCGCGTAGCGTGAGGCTCTTTGCGCTCGCGGATGATTTGGGGGTGGCCGGGGAGTACGTGGAGATGGCCCATGCCATACGCGGTGCGATGAAGGACAGCATGGGCCGAGATCTGCCGATGAATGTCGATGGGGCTATAGCCACTATGCTCTGTGAGATGGACTTCCCCCCGGAGATGAGCAATGGTATCTTCGCCATTGGTCGGAGTGGGGGCCTGGTGGCGCATGTCTACGAAGAGCAGACGCGCATGCGTCCCATGCGGCGCATCGATCCTGTTGCTCATGAGTACGACGGGCCACCGGAGAGGAAGGTGGGGTGAGCGATGTCTCAGGAGTTGTTGGACCTGATCCCGGAGTTCAATCTCATTGAAGATACTGACTTGAGGGAGAGGTGCACCAAGACCTGGGAGGAGGGGATGAAACAGGGGGGCTGGATGGTCGCCGATTTGACTGACATGGCCTTCACACTCCTGATCCCCGACAGTCCGGTCAACTTCGTGGAACACACGCGGGCGGTGACCCTCACCTGTATCGGTGTGGCGGATGCGTTCCAGAAGGTGTATGGAGACAGGAACTTAGTCAATCGTGACTACCTCATCGCTGGCGCGCTGATGCACGATGTGGGCAAATTGCTGGAGTACACGATGGTGGACGGCAAGACTGTGAAGAGCGAATTCGGCGTGCTCCTCCGGCATCCCTTCAGCGGCGTGGCGCTGGCAGCTCAGCAAGGCATACCACCTGAGGTGCTGCACATGATCGCGAGTCACGCGAAAGAGGGAGACTTCATACAGCGGAGCAAGGAGGCCATAATCATCCACCACGCAGACTACACCAATTTCGAGACTCTGAAGTAGTGTCTTGCGGCTCTGGGATACGAATACTTGGGCGGGCTGATGTCAGTGGCCATCTGGTGGCCGAGCGGAGGGTACTTGCGCTATGTCGGGTAGAACGATCATCGAGAAGATCTTGAGTGAGCATTCTGGCCAGGATGCGTGGGCTGGAGATCGGGTATGGGCTGACCTCGACCTGGCTGTTGTACGCGACTTCGGCGGGCCCAATGTGGTCCTGGAGTACGAAAGGCAGATGGGCGACAAGCCTGTGTGGGACCCACAGAAGATCGCCATGACCTTCGACTACCAGGCTCCAGCAAAGGTCGTTCAAGTGGCAAACAATCAACGCATCTGCCGTGAGTTTGCCGCCAGGCATGACATTCCCTACATTTTCGATGTGAACTCCGGCATCGGGCAGCATGTGTTGCTAGAGCACGGGATGATCCTACCAGGAAGCGTGGTGATCGGCACCGACAGTCACATGAACCTGTTGGGGGCGGTGGGGTCCTTCTCCACAGGCATGGGCACGACGGATGTGACCGCGGCGTGGGCCACCGGACGATTGTGGTTCAGGGTACCGGAGACGATCAAGATCACCTTCACGGGTACATATGACTATCCTGCGTCGGCCAAGGATCTCACTCTGTTCCTTGTCTCGAAGATGGACAGCAGCAAGACCATCTACAAGGCGCTGGAGTTCTATGGGCAGGCGGTCGATGCGCTTACTCTGGCGGGCCGCCTGACCCTAGCCAGCATGGTGACCGAGATGGAGGGCAAGATAGGGTTCATCATACCTGATGAGGAGATCCTGACCTGGATTGGCGAGCGAGCCGATCGCAAGGTTGAGGCCGTGGTTCCTGACAGGGATGCCTCGTACCTGGAGGAGTGGGAGTTCGACGTCGGTGAGCTGGAACCCTTGATCGCCTGTCCCGATAGACCGGACAACGTCAAGCCTGTGCGTGAGGTGGTTGGCACACCCGTGGACGAGGTGTTCATCGGTTCTTGCACGAATGGTCGTTTGGAGGATCTCAGGGTTGCGGCCGACGTGCTAGAGAAGATGGGCGGCAAGGTCGCGCCCGGGGTGCGCATGATCGTCACCCCCGCGACGACTGAGGTGGCGATTCAAGCGGTTGAAACGGGCCTGTATGAAGCTTTCATCAAGGCAGGTGCCATGGTCACCAATCAGGGTTGCTCGCTGTGCACGATCGGCCACCATGGAGTGCTGGCTGAGGGTGATGTCTTGGTGAGTACTGGCAACCGCAATTTCAGAGGCAAGCTGGGAAAGGGTGGTATTGCCTATCTGGCCAGTCCTGCAGTGGCAGCGGCGACAGCGGTGAAGGGTGAGATTGCTTTGCCTGAATGAGCATAGCAAGCTTGACGGAGACGAAGAGATGAGCGACAAGTTCGTGTTTAAGGGAAAGGCATGGGTGGTCGGCGATGACATCGACACCGACATGATCTACCATGGCAGCTACTTGCCGCTGACCGATCCCAAGGAGATGGCGAAGCACGCCCTGGAGTACGTGCCGGGCATGGAGGATTTCCCCCAGAAAGTTCAGCCGGGGGATATTCTTGTCGCGGGCAAGAGTTTCGGTTGCGGCTCGTCTCGCGAACACGCTGTGATAACGCTTCAGTACAACGATGTCGCGGCCATCGTGGCCGAGAGCTTTTCCCGCATCTTCTACCGCAACGCGGTCAACCTTGGCTTTCCCATCCTTGAGGCAACTGGCATCACGCGGGAGGTGGAGACAGGTGACGAGTTGGAGGTGGATGCCAATACCGGGCGTATCCGCAACCTCACCAAGGGGAGGGAGGCTCAAGGTACACCACTATCAGGTCTGGAGAAGGAGATCATGGCTGCGGGTGGGCTGTTCAATTTCCTGAAGAAGGATATGGATGAGGCGGAGTAGGCTATGGGGCAGACCTTTGTGGAGAAGATTCTGGCCCGAAAGGCAGGACTGGACACCGTGGAGCCGGGTCAGATTGTCACCGTCCAACCCGACAAGCTGCTGACCCACGACAACACCGCGGCCATCGCCAAGATATTCCGCGAAATCGGCATGGAGAGAGTTGCGAGGCCGGAGATCAGTGTCATCGTTCTCGATCACGTTGTCCCTGCGGCGATGGAAGGCCACGCCAGGAACCACCAAGAGATTCGCAGCTTCGTCAAAGAGCAGGGCATCGCGAACTTCTACGACGTCGGGGAAGGCATCTGCCATCAGGTTCTGCCTGAGAAGGGTCATGCGCTGCCGGGCTATCTCATCGTCGGCAGCGATTCCCACACCCCTACGCACGGCGCGTTTGGCGCATTCGCTGCCGGCATCGGTCGTACAGAAGCGGCTGCGGTCATGGCTACAGGTGAGATTTGGTTGATGGTTCCCCGCACCTTTCGCATCAACATCAAGGGGCGACTTCCGAAAGGGGTCTACGCCAAGGACATCATCCTGCACATCATCGGGGACCTGGGTGCCGCGGGAGCTGACTACAGTGCAGTGGAGTTTGTGGGACCGGTGATAGAGGAGATGAGCGTGGCCAGTCGTATGGTTCTCTGCAACATGGTGGCAGAGATGGGGGCCAAGAGCGGGGTGGTGGAGCCTGATCACAAGACGCGAGCCTGGCTTGAAGGCAGAAGTGACGTTGATTTCCAGGAGGTTGTCGCCGACGCTGACGCCTCCTACGAGCGAGTCATAGAGTACGATGTCAATGACTTGCAGCCTCAGGTAGCGAGGCCGCACACTGTAGATAATGTGGTTCCCGCGAGAGAGGTAGCTGGCACCAAGATAGATCAGGCCTTCATCGGCACCTGCACCAATGGTCGCCTGGAGGATTTCCTCGTGGCTGCTCAGCTCCTGCGAGGCCGCAAGGTGGCATCGACAACGAGGCTACTGATCCTTCCGGCCAGCAGAGAGGTGCTGCTGTCCGCCATCTCTGCGGGTGTGATAGCTGACTTGGTCACTGCGGGAGCTGTGATCCTCAACCCGGGCTGTGGGCCTTGTCTGGGAGCCCATCAGGGAGTGATGGCCCCCGGTGAAGTGACCATTTCCACTGCCAACAGAAACTTCAAGGGTCGCATGGGCTGCAAGCAGGCGGAGATCTACCTGGCCAGTCCGGCCACTGTGGCCGCGTCAGCCCTCGCCGGTGAGATAGTGGACCCCAGGGAGTTCGTTTGACACATCGGGGAAAGTAGGCAAATGTGGAAGAAGACTCACACGGGCCGGGTCTGGAGGTATGGCGACGACATCAATACCGATGTCATCTACCCCGGCAAGTACACCTACAGTGATCTGACGCCCGAGGAGATGGCCGCTCATGCCTTGGAGGACCTTGATCCTGAGTTCGCCAGCAAGGTACTGCCAGGGGACATCATTGTGGCCGGCAGGAACTTCGGGTGCGGCAGCTCGCGAGAGCAGGCTGTCACCTGTTTGAAGTACGCTGGGGTGGGAGCGGTCATCGCGAAATCCTTCGCCCGCATCTATTTCAGGAACGCCATCAATCAGGGGCTCCCTATTGCGCAGTGCGCTGCTGTGGAGGGTGTCAATCCAGGGGAGGAGGTGACGATAGACTTCTCCTCGGGCAAGGTGACCACACCTCGTGCTGAGTATTCGTTTCCGCCCTTGTCTTCCTTCGTAGTGGGGATCTTGGAGGACGGGGGCCTGATCCCCCACGTGCGAAAGAAGTTGGGCCTGGAATAGCCGAGGCTTCTTATGAAAGAGGTGAATGCAATCATGGCCAAGTACAGGATCGCCTGGTTACCCGGCGACGGCATTGGTAGAGACGTGATGGATGCTGCCCGGATCGTGCTGGACGCGCTGGATGTAGATGCTGAGTACGTCCCTGGTGACGTCGGCTGGGAGTTCTGGCGGAGTGAAGGAGACGCCTTGCCGTCTCGTACCGTTGAACTGCTGAGAAACACGGACTGTTGCCTCTTTGGCGCGATTACCTCCAAGCCGAAGCAGGAGGCTGAGCAGGAACTGCTGCCTGAACTGCAAGGCAAGGGACTGGTCTATTTCAGCCCCATCGTTCGCATCCGACAGTTACTGGACCTGCACACTAACATGCGGCCCTGCACGGCCTATCCGGGCAACCCCCTTAACTATCGAGATGACATTGATCTGGTTGTCTTCCGTGAGAACACTGAAGGGCTGTACAGCGGCGTGGAGTTCTTTCCGCTACCCGACCAGGTACGCGAGGCGTTGATGCAGAACCATCCTAAGATGGCCCGGTTCGCAGAGGTGCCAGCCGACGAGATCGCCGTCTCCTGTCGCATCTTTACTCGGAATAGCTGTCGTCGTATCGTGCGCCACGCTTTTGAGTATTCGAGACAGTTCGATCGCCCGTCGGTCACGGTGGTCGAGAAGCCCAACGTGATCCGCGAGACCAGCGGGATGATGGTTCGTGAGGCCCGTGACGTGGCCAAGGAGTACCCTGATGTAGAACTGTGGGAGACCAACGTAGATGCCATGGCTATGTGGCTGGTCAAGAACCCGCAGGACTACTCGGTGCTCGTGGCGTCCAACATGTTTGGCGATATTATCTCGGATCTGTGTGCGCAGTTGGTCGGGGGGTTGGGCTTCGCCTCCAGCGCTAACATCGGCGATGGTTACGCCCTCTTTGAGCCAACCCACGGTTCGGCTCCCAAATACGCAGGCCAGTATAAGGTGAATCCGACGGCTATGCTGCTCACAGTGAAGTTGATGCTGCAATGGCTGGGTGAGGAGGATATGGCTACGAGGCTGGAGAACTCTATAGCTGCCGTGATCGCTGAGGGCAGGGTACGAACTTACGATGTCGGAGGCGCGTCCAGCACCCTGGAACTGGCTGAGGAGATCGCCGGAAAACTGTAGTAGCCTCTTGTGGGCGTGTTGCAGCGGGCACAAGAACCGGTGAGACAGTGGGCTTGAGGCGTCAAGCCCACTTCCTGTCTGAATCCGACACGGATTGACAGAAGGGTCTGTGCGAGTTTGACGGAAAGCAACGGAGGGTCAAGGATGGTGCCTTCGTTTGCCCTGAAGCGAGCCTGATAGACGCGGTGACTATTGGTGAGGGTTGCTAAGTCGGGCGATTGGTGCGACATGGTCGTCGGACGGGGAGTCCAGCAACCAGGAGAACCGCCTGTTTCCGGCTAGATCTGAGAAGTGCAAGGTGATAGGGCCGTCTTGTCACATCGGTCACGGGGCGGTGATCCAGGGCGCAGGCTGGGCGAGGACGTGATGGTGGGGATGCACGCCCTCATCCACCATGGCGTGGTCATAGGTGATGAGACGCTGATCGGCGCACGATGCGCGGTGCTGGAGAACATGGAAATCCCTGGTGGGCAAATGGCAATTGGAGTTCCGCCCAAGATCGTTAGTGAGGTGTCTCACGAGCAGAGGTCAGCGTGGGACTGGAGCCTCAAGCTGTGCCAAGCCCTAGCTGCCTGCTGGCATAAGACCCTACGTGGACCGTAGCAGAGAGTATGAAAGTCATCTACCGCGACCAAGAGTGGGAGTTGAGGGGAGGCATGACCGCCCGCGCGGCGATCAAGAAGGTCGGACTTGATCCCGAGGCGGTGCTGGTGGTCCGCAATGGACAATTGGTGACCGACGATAGTCTACTGAAGGATGAGGATCAGGTGAAGCTCATAGCGGTGGTCTCGGGAGGCAGGGGCGACAGCCTCCAGACCAAGAGGTGTTCGGGACGTTGAAGTGCAAGACATGCGGCGAGCCGGCCGCAGTCAACATGCGTCAACACCGGCTGGGCCTTTGCGGGGAGCACTATCTGAACTGGTTCGTGTCCCAGACCCAGCGGCTCATCGAGAAGTACGCCATGTTCGCTCCCGAGGATCGGATTCTCGTGGCGGTCTCAGGGGGAAAGGACAGTCTGGCTCTGTGGGATGTACTTCTACGATTGGGACACCATGTGGAGGCGCTGTACATAGATCTAGGCATCGGCGATGCTCGATATTCAGAGGAGTCGAAGAAGTTCGTGGAGCGCTTCGCGATGGACCGGCAGAATGCCCACTACCGCGTCGTTGATGTGCAGGCAACCTATGGAAAGACGATCCCAAGGCTGGCCAGCGAGAGGCGGGGGCGCAAGGTGTGTTCCCTTTGCGGTCTGGTCAAGCGTCACATCATGAACCGTGTGGCCTACGAAGGGGAGTTCGCTGCGGTGGCCACGGGACACAACCTCGACGACGAGGCGGCCGTGCTTTTTCAAAACGTCCTTCACTGGCAGGTAGGCTATCTGGCTCGTCAGGCGCCGGTACTACCCAACACGCATCCCCATCTTGCGCGCAAGGTGAAGCCTTTCTTCCGCTTCTACGAGCGTGACACGGCGGCCTATGCCTTCTTGCGAAGGGTTGACTACGTCTATGATGAGTGTCCCTACGCCAGAGGTGCAACCAGCATCTTCTACAAGGAGCTACTCAACCAACTGGAGGCGCGATCCCGGGGAGCCAAACAGCAGTTCTATCTGAGCTTCCTGCAAGCGCGACAGGAGGAGGGGCTTTTCTCTGAGTCTAGGGCGCAGTTAGATCTCCGTGATTGTGAGAAGTGCGGACAGCCCACGACCGCGCCGGGCCTATGCGCGTTCTGCCGCCTGTGGGAGGAGTCGTGAGATTGAGGTTCTTCTTCCAGAGGCTTAGAGGCGTCATAAGGCGGCCTGGAGTGACCAGCCTGGCGGGTCTGGCAGCGCTCCTGGTGTTCTGCCTGTACATCTATCTGCTGGCTGCTCTAGTGTGGAGTGACGCCGCGCAGATCGCAGCCTCTTGGACTGCCATCCCCATTTCCGAGACGGAGGGTGCCCAGACATCATCTCCCACGTCAACCAGCAGGGCCACCGCCACCAATCCTGCGACGTCCCCCACGGCTACTCTGACGTACACGCCCATCTCGTACACGCCAACGCCTGCCCACCTGATCTATGTTGTGGAAGCTGGCGATACACTGAGCGGCATTGCACGCAGGTTCAACACCACGGTGAACGCCATCATGGAACTGAATAGCCTCTCCAGCGAGTTGCTCTCCATTGGCCAGGAACTGTTCATCCCAGGGAGGCGCCAGGCCGCAACTTCTTCACCTACCCTGACACCCACGACCATGTCTCCGACACGTACTCCAACTCCCACTGCAACCTCCATCGCGGTGCCTTCGACTCCTACGCCTCAGCCTACGAGACCTGCCGTAGGCACGTCCTCGTCGGGGGAGGCTCTGGTCGTAGCTTTCTACTACGCCTGGTTTGGCCTGGACCAATGGGTACCGAGCAAAGTGCCTGATACACCCGCCGTTCCCTACACGTCGAGCGACCGCAGCACCATGATCCGGCACGTTGAGCAAGCCCAACAGGCGGGGATAGATGCCTTTGCCGTGGCCTGGTATGGTCCGGAAGTCCATAACAACCAGACGGAGACCAACTTCCGCACCATGCTAGAGGTTGCCGGGCAACGCGGCTTCCACTGCACGGTGGATTTCGAGACTCGCTCTGACTTCTTCCACAACCAGGCTGACATAGTGAACGCCTTGCGTTATCTCATCGACAATCACGCGGCCAGCCCTGCTTTCTTCCGCTATGAAGGGAAGCCACTCATCTTCTTCTGGGCCGTAAGGGATGTGTTCACCGGCCAAGGACAGTCCGCCATCGATGCCTGGGCTTCCATCCGGCAGCAGGTAGATCCTCAGCGCAACACCTTGTGGATCGCCGATGGTGCAGACATCGAGTTCCAACGGGTTTTCGATGGTCATCATCTCTACAACATCACGTGGAATCCCCCGGTCAGCGTCAACACCACTCTGAACACATGGGGGAACAACGTACGGAGCTACAGCGCACACCATGGCACGCGCAAACTGTGGGTGGCCACCGTCATGCCAGGCTACAATGACAGTCTCGAACAGGACCGATCCGACCGTTTTGCTCACGATCGGCGGAATGGGGCCTACTAT
>Ga0114930_10001250_pt1 | contig 24672 bp, 38 predicted proteins | sample AnhtaG_FD_87300 | JGI IMG/M metagenome (GOLD analysis project Ga0114930, IMG submission 87300) | Deep subsurface microbial communities from Anholt, Denmark to uncover new lineages of life (NeLLi) - Anholt_01485 metaG | ecosystem: Environmental > Aquatic > Marine > Oceanic > Sediment | place... | reverse complement strand
GCGAGGCATGGTGGTGGCGGCTCCTGGGTCGATCACGCCGCATCGCAAGTTCGTGGGTGCGGTGTACGTGCTGAGCAAGGACGAGGGCGGTCGTCACACGCCGTTTTTCAACGGATACCGGCCCCAGTTTTACTTTCGGACGACGGACGTGACGGGCGTGCTGACGCTGCCGGAGGGTGTGGAGATGGTGATGCCGGGGGACAACGTGGAGGAGCTGAACGTGGAGCTGATCGTGCCGATCGCCATGAACGAGGGTCTGCACTTCGCCATCCGCGAGGGCGGCCACACCGTGGGCGCCGGCGTCGTCATCAAGATTCTGGACTAACAAAAGCGCGTTGGCGGTTCGCGATGGAGCCGCGACGCCGCGCCTCAAGAGCGGCTGGAGGAAGTCGGGATGCCGGCAAATGCGATTCGGATTCGCCTGAAAGCTTTCGACCATCGAGTTCTGGATCAATCGGCTAAGAAGATAGTGGAGACAGCGCGGCGAACGGGGGCGAAGATCTCCGGGCCGGTGCCGCTCCCGACTGAGAAGGCTATCCATTGCATTGTGAAGCCCACGGCCCTTGGCCGCAGCAGCCGCACAATGGAGCACTACGAGATCAGGACGCACAAGCGGCTCATCGATATCGTGGACTCCACGCCGCGGACGGTGGACGCACTGATGCGTCTGGACTTGCCTGGCGGCGTAGACATAGCCATCAAGCTCTGAGTCGGACCCCGATGCCCTGTCGGCGGGGCTCGGCGGTGCAGCGTGGGCGGGAAGCCGTGCGATCTGTGACTGCTGTAACGGTGTGTTGAGCATGGGAAAGGGCATTCTCGGTAAGAAGCTGGGCATGACGCAAGTGTTTGACGACGCGGGCAGCGCCGTGCCGGTGACCGTGATCCAGGCCGGCCCATGCATCGTCGTACAGAAGAAGACGATTGAGCGGGACGGATACACGGCGCTGCAGATTGGTTTCGAAGAGGCCGACAGGCGACGCATGACGCAACCGCTGCAGGGCCACTTCGATGCCGCCAACGAACAGGCCCGCCAGCGACGCGTGAGCGGGGGTGGGGAAGAGGCGGGGCAGATACAGCAGATCGCGCCGATGAAGACGATCCGCGAGGTGCCTGTATTCCAGGCTGACGGCGAGGAATACGACGTCGGTGACGAAATCCGGGCCGACATCTTCGAGCCGGGTGAAAAGGTGGACGTGATGGGCACCTCAAAGGGCAAGGGGTTCGCCGGGGTGATGAAGCGGCACGGCTTTAAGGGCGGCCCCGCCAGTCACGGCGCTTCGAAGGTCCATCGCAAGCCGCAGTCCAGCGGCGGCACGGACGCTGCGCGAACCTTCAAAGGCACGCGCAAACCGGGCCACATGGGCAATGCGCGGGTGACGGTGAAGGGGCTGACGGTGGTGCGGGTGGATGGCGAGCGGAATTTGCTCCTGCTCCGCGGGCACATTCCCGGCGCAACGGGCGGGATAGTGCTGATCCGAGGGCGATAGCGCCCTGCGGCCGCGGCGCGGGAGCTGAGTCGAGAGCGGCCGAAAGAGAGAGCAGCGATGCCGCAATTGGCGCTCTACGATATGGCGGGGCGCAAGATCGAGCAGATCGCGCTCAGCGACGCCGTGTTCGGCGTTCCGGTCCACATGCCACTGCTGCACCAGGCGCTGGTGGCGGAGGACAGTGCGCGGCGACGGTTCTCGGCCAGGACCAAGACGCGGGCCGAAGTGCGGCGGACAGGCGGGAAATGGTATCGGCAGAAGGGCCTTGGGTTGGCGCGTCACGGCTCGCGGGCGGCGCCCATTTTCGTCGGCGGCAGCGTGGCCCACGGTCCGAGGCCCGGAAAGCGCCGGAAGCAGCTCCCGAAGAAGATGCGGCGCAAGGCGCTCATGTCGGCCGTCTCGGCGAAGCTGCGCGACGGACAGCTCACTGTGGTGGACCAAGTGGTCCTGGACGACTTCTCCACCAAGTCCATCGTGGATATGCTGGAGATGCTGGATGCCGAAGGCCGCGTGTTGCTCGTGTTGGGGGAAAGAGACCAGAAGGTCATCAAGTCCTGCAGTAATGTGGTGGGGATCACGGTTCAGGTGGCCCCGCAGCTCACGCTACGCGAAGTTCTGGGATGCGACCGCCTGCTCATCACACGCGGCGGCGTCCGGCAGCTTGAGGAGGCCTGGGCACCGTGCGCAGCCCCACAGACCAACTGAGCTATTATCGCTCCATCATCATCAGGCCGCACATCATCACGGAAAAGGCCAACAAGCTGATGGAGGGTACGCCCAGGAAGTACACCTTTGAAGTCCGACGAAACGCCACCAAGACTGAGATTCGCAAAGCTATCGAGAACATTTACCGCGTCAGGGTGACGAAGGTCAATACAATGATAGTGAAGGGGAAGCGGCGGCGTCTGGGGCGCTATTCCGAGGGACGTACGGCGAACTGGAAGAAGGCCATCGTCACGGTTGCACTGGACGAGGAGATACCCATTTTCGAGGCGACCTAGGGGCGGTATCAAATGCCGGTGAAGAAATACAAGCCCACATCGCCCGCGCGCCGCTTTTACACGTCCATCCAGGGCGATGGCACAACTGGCGGCAAGCCGCCAAAGGGGCTGGTGCACACAAAAGCGACGAGGGCGGGGCGCAGCCGCAACGGACGCATCAGCGTGCGTCACCGCGGCGGCGGCCGCCATCGGAAGCGTGTGCGGCACATTGATTTCAAGCGGGACAAAGATGGCATTCCGGCCAAGGTGGCCGGGATCCAACACGACCCGGGTCGCTCGGCCCGCATTGCGCTGTTGCATTATGCCGATGGGGAGAGGCGCTACATGGTCGCTCCTCTGGGCCTGCGCGTCGGCCAGCAGGTGGTGTCGGGTTCGGACGCCCCCATACGAGTCGGGAACGCGCTGCCGCTGGAAAACATCCCCCTGGGCACGGTCGTGCACAACGTGGAGCTGCAGCCAGGCAAGGGAGGGCAGCTCGCCCGGAGCGCGGGAGCCGCGGCGCAATTGGTGGCCCGAGAGGGGAAGTTCGCTCACCTGCGCCTGCCATCCGGCGAAGTGCGGCTGGTGCCGGCCTGCTGTCGTGCCACTGTGGGCCAGGTGGGCAACGTCGAGCATGAGAGTATCACACTGGGCAGCGCCGGCCGGGCCCGGCGAATGGGGCGGCGGCCCCATGTGCGGGGCAGCGCCATGAATCCGGTTGACCATCCGCACGGTGGCGGTGAGGGTAAAGCGCCCATCGGCCATCCCGGGCCGCTCAGTCCATGGGGCAAGCCCACTCTTGGGGCGCGCACGCGGGGCAAGAAGCCGTCCGACAAGTACATCGTTCGTCGCCGTCGCTGATGAGATCGAGGCGGCGGTCGGTGGGGTCGCACGTCTGTGGCCGGGTGCACGATAGGATGAAGATCTGATGCCGAGATCAGTCAAGAAGGGACCGTACGTGGAGTCGAGCCTCCGGCGCAAGATCGATCGGGTTCGACAGACCGGCGATCGCCGCATTATCAAGACGTGGTCGCGACGCTCCACTATCACGCCCGACATGGTGGGACTCACGATCGCCGTGCACGATGGCCGCAAGCACGTGCCCATATTCATTACGGAGAACATGGTGGATCACAAACTGGGCGAGTTCGCTCCAACGCGCACTTTTCGCGCCCATGGCAGCGGGCGCAGCACTGAGCGCACGACCAGGCCGCGATAGCCTCGTGGCGTGGCGGGCGTGTCCACATGTATAGAGCGGAGAAGCGATGGAGGCCAGAGCAATAGCAAAGTTTGTGCGCTGTGCACCACGCAAACTGCGCCGTCAGGCCGACATGGTGCGCGGTAGGTCGTTGACGGAGGCGCGCGGGCTGCTGAGCCTGGCGCGGAGTCCGGCGGCACGAGTTGTGCGGCGTGCCCTGCAGTCGGCGGCCGCGAACGCAGAGAACAACCACGACATGGATCCGGACAGTTTATGGGTGTCCGAGATCGCGGTGGATGAGAGCATGCGGATATCGACGCGCGTGCGGGCGCGTGCCCGAGGCCGGCGCGACCGCCTGGTACGACGTCTGAGCCACATCACCGTTGTGTTGTCAGACGAGGAGGAGGAATAACGGCCGTGCACTGTGGGGTGGCGGCGCAGGCTGCCGCCGTGCAGGCAGCGCGGCCAAAGGAGCGGAGTTCATGGGGCAAAAAGTCCATCCCTACGGGTTGCGTGTGGGCATCATCCGTGGATGGCTGAGCAACTGGTACGCCGACGACAAGGTGTACACGGAGCAGCTTTTGGAGGACATCAGGCTGCGGCGGTTCATCAACTCTCGGCTGCAGAACGCGGGCATTGCCCGAATCAACATCGACCGGACGGCCAATAACATCACCGTCACGATGCACACGTCAAAGCCCGGGGTGGTGATCGGTCGCGGCGGTCGGGGTGTTGATATGCTGCGGGCGGAACTGGAGAAGATGGCTGGGCAGAAGGTGCAGGTCAACGTGGAGGAGATAAAACGGCCGGAATTGGATGCTCAGCTCGTCGCCGAGAACATCGCCAGCCAGATCGAGCGCCGCATTTCGTGGCGGCGCGCCATGAAGCAGTCGATCGGGCGGACGATGCGTATGGGTGCGCAAGGCATGCGTGTGAGGTGCGCGGGGCGGCTCGGCGGGAGAGAGATCGCGTATTCCGAAACCGATCGCAGCCCCGAAGGACGCGTGCCCCTGCACACACTGCGGGCGGACGTGGACTACGGCCTTGCTGAGGCGCGAACGACGTCCGGCCGGATCGGCGTGAAAGTATGGATCTACAAAGGCGACATTATGCCAGAACCCAAGCAGCCTCCCGTCGAAGTGGAGGCGGAGACGGAAGCCGTCGCAGAAGGGGCGCCGGAAGATGCTGATGCCGCGGAAGGAGAAGTTCAGAAAGCAGCATCGGGGGCGGATGAGGGGCAAGGCTAGGCGCGGCTGCTGGCTCGAATCGGGTGAATTTGGCCTGCAGGCGCTGGAGCCATGCTGGCTCACCGCGCGGCAGATCGAGGCGGCCCGGGTTGCCATTACCCGCTACGCCCGCCGGGGCGGGAAGATATGGATTCGTGTGTTTCCGGACAAGCCCGTCACCAAAAAGCCGGCGGAGACGCGCGGTGGCGGTGGCAAGGGGGCGCCGGAATACCATGTAGCTGTGGTGAAGCCGGGCCGGATCTTGTTTGAGATCGGTGGCGTCACACGGGACATTGGGGTGGGGGCCCTGGAGCGGGCACAATTCAAGCTGCCCATCAAGACCCGGGTGCTTTCACGTGAGGGGGCAGTGTGATGCCACGCATTCGCAGAGCGCGGACGCTGCGGGAGAATACGACGCCTCAGCTCATCCAGGAATTGGCGGACGCGATCAGACAGCTCTACAACCAACGATTCACCTTCGCCACCCAGCAGGTTGGGGACGTGAAGGAGATACGGAATCTGCGCAAAGAGATTGCCCGAATGAAGACGATTCTGCGCAAGCGCGAACTCGAGGGCGAGGATCTGGCGGCGGCGATGGGCCAAGTGGCCGAAGCAGTGGCCGAGGTCGAGGAGGGCGGCGCGCAGGAAGCCGAATCCGAGCAGCCCGAGACAGAAGGAGTGGCGTAGCGCCATGGCACGAGAACGCGGTCGGCGCCGCTCTCGCGAGGGCATAGTGGTCAGTAATCGAATGGACAAGACAGTTGTTGTTCGCGTGGAGCGCACGACGCGACATCCGCTCTACTTTCGCGTGCTGCGTCGCAGCTCTACGTTCAAGGCGCACGACGAGGGCAACAACTGCGGCGTGGGTGATAGAGTGCGTATCGTGGAGTGTCGCCCCGTGAGCAAAGAGAAGCATTGGCGCGTGTCCGAGATCCTCGGGCGTGCCACGTAATACGGTGCAAGAAGCAGTCACCGCGGCACGATCCGTGCGCGAGGGCATGGGGCGGCGGGGGCCGCGTTCATCGAGGCTGCCGGCGGAGGCGCGTTGCGTTGCCAAGGTATGAATCTGCCAACATCCGGAACGTAGCACTCATTGGGCATCAGGGCGCCGGCAAGACGTCGCTGGTCGAGGCGATGCTGTTCGCCGCCGATAGCATCGAGCGCCTCGGGAGCGTGCGCGAGGGCACCACCACGACGGATTTCGAGCCCGAAGAGACCGCCCGGCAGCAGTCGCTCTCTACGGCCATGTGCTTCGCCGAGTGGCAGGGCAAGAAGATCAACATCCTGGACACGCCCGGGTATGCGGACTTCATACCTGACGTGGAGGCGGCGCTGCAGGTGACGGATGCCGCATTGCTGATGCTCGACGGCGTCGAGGGCGTTCAGGTGCACACGGAGAAGGTGTACAGAGCAGCCAGCGAGGTGGGCCTGCCCGTGGTGGCCGTGGTTAACAAGCTGGATAGCGAGGAGGCGGACGTCGAGCGAGTTGCAGCCGCCCTGGCGGAGTCGCTCGGCTGTCGCCCCGCCCGCGTCCACTTGCCCATCATGGGCGATGATGGTGAGCTCGCGGGCGTCGTTGACCTCGTGCACATGAAGGCCCGAATGTACGGCGACGGCGACGTCACGGAGGCCGAGATCCCGGCTGAGCTGGCCGATGAGGCGGAGGCGGCGCGCTCGGAGCTGGTAGAGTTTGTCGCCGAGTCCGAAGATGAGCTGCTGGAGAAGTATCTCAGCGATGAGGAGCTGACGCAGGAGGAGATCGTTCAGGGGCTGCGCAGCGCGGTTCTGCAGCGGACTTGCGTCCCGGTGCTGTGTTGCGTCGCCACGGCAAGCAGGGGCGTTGAGGCGCTGCTCAACTTCATCGTCGAAGCACTGCCGTCGCCGGTTGACGTGGAGGGCCGCGGGGCACAGGGGCTCGAGGACGAGGAGAGCATTCTGTGCTCGCCCGCGGACGATGCGCGTCTGGCCGCAGTTGTGTTCAAGACGATCGTGGACCAGTACGTGGGCCGCGTGAGCCTGTATCGGGTCTATTCCGGCATCTTCAAGTCTAACCAGGCTGTATACAACGCTACGCAGCAGACGCGGGAGCGTGTTGGCCAACTGCTGTCTCTGCAGGGCAATAACCAGGAGGCCGTCACGGAGCTGGCGGCCGGCGACATGGGCGCAGTGGGGAAGCTGTCCGTTACCCGAACTGGCGACACACTGTGCACTGAGGAAGGCCCGCTCGTGTTCGATCAGCTCAGCAGGGCTGAAGGAGTATTCTCGCGCTCCGCCACTGCCGCGTCGCGCGCCGATGAAGAGAAACTGTCGGAGGCGATGGCCCGGCTGATTGAGGAGGATATTGGCCTGAGCTGCGTGCGCGATCGGGATACCGGCGAGTTCGTGGTCTCGGGCATGGGCCAGGTGCATCTGGACGTAGCTGTCGAGCGCCTGCAGCGCAAGTTCGGCGTCACGGTGCAGTTGGGTGAGCCGAAGATAGCCTATCGGGAGACGATTCAGTTTGCGGCCGACGCCCGCTACCGGCATAAGAAGCAGACGGGCGGCCGTGGGCAGTTCGCGGAGTGCGCTATCCGGATCGAGCCGCTGCCGCGGGGCGGAGGCTTCGAGTTCGTCGATGGGATCAAAGGCGCCGCCATCAAGGGCCAGTACGTTCCGGGGGTGGAGAAGGGAGTCCGGGAGGCGATGCAGCACGGCGTCATCTTCGGGTACCCAGTAGTGGACGTGCAGGTGACCGTATACGATGGCAAGGATCACCCGGTGGATTCGTCAGATATGGCCTTCAAGCTCGCGGCAGGCCAGGCTTTTCGGGATGCCTCGGCGAAGGCGAATTCGGTATTGCTGGAGCCAATCGCTGACGTGGATGTCACGACGCCGGGCGAGCACGTCGGCGACATCATCTCAGACCTGAACGGCAAGCGCGGGCGGGTGCTGGGCACCGAGCCGCAAGGCACAGCGCAAGTTGTGAAGGCACGGGTGCCGCTGGCGGAGATTGGCGGCTACGAGACGGACCTGCGGCGTATGACGCAGGGGCGCGCCTCGTACACCGCCAAGTTTTCGCATTACGAGGAAGTCCCACAGCACTTGGCCGACCGCATAGTGGCCCAGCACAAAGCGGAGGCTACTGCGTAGGGAGCAGCGAGGGACGGCCTGGTGCGCCGCCCATAATCAACGATGATCCAACCACTGACCCGGCTGCGAGTGACGGACAACTCAGGCGTCCAGGAGATCATGTGCATCGGTGTGCTCGGCAAGGGAACGACGCGCCGGGCGGACATCGGTGATACCATCGTCGCCTCGGCCAAGCAGGTGACGCCCCGCAGTCCTATCGCGAAGGGCGAGGTGGTCAGGGCCGTTGTTGTTCGGGTGCGCAGCCAGACCCGACGCCACGACGGCTCGTACGTCAAGTTCGACGACAACGCTGCCGTCATCGTCGATCACGCCAACAATCCGCGCTGCACGCGCATATTCGGGCCCGTAGCGCGCGAGCTCCGCGACAAGGAGCACATGAAGATCGTGTCGCTGGCGCCTGAGGTGGTCTGAGTCTCTCGACACTACAGCGTCTATCGGCGCGACGGAGGCAATCGTGGCACGGAATCGATTCCATGTGAAAAAGGGCGATACGGTCCTGGTCATCGGCGGGGACGACAGGTCGTACGCGGATCGCCGTCGCCAGGGAGAGGTACTGGAGGCAGATCATCGCACGGGCCGTGTGCTCGTGCAAGGCATCAACATGCAGGTCAAGCACCAGCGGCGCACGCAAAAGCACCCGGGCGGCGGGAAGGCGGAGCGCCCGGGCCCGATTCACGCCTCCAATGTGATGCTGGTTTGCCCGTCGTGCGATCAGCCGACGCGGATCCGCAAGCGGGTCCGCGAGGGGACGCGGGTGCGGGTGTGCCGCAAGTGTGGGAAGGATATCGACTAGCGGCGTGCGGTGGCCGGCCACGTGTTGGCGGCCGGGGCTCGGCGAGCGTGTGGCTGACCCAGCGGATGGGATAGTTGGTGGCCGGGGCGTCCAACATGGCGTCGGACGCGCTGCCGCCCGAGAGCAGGAGACGAGATGCCTCGGCTAAGACAGCGATACCAAGAGAGCGTTCGGCCGCAGCTCATGGAGCAGTTCGGCTACGTGAACATCTGGGAAGTCCCGCGCGTATGGAAGGTGGCCATCAACATGGGCGTTTCGGGCGCCGCCGACGACCGGAAGGTGCTTGACGCGGCCATAGCGGAATTGAGCCAGATATGCGGCCAACGGCCGGCCATGACGCTCGCCAAACGATCAGTGGCGAACTTCGGGATCCGTGAAGGGCAAGCGATCGGGTGCCGGGCGACGCTGCGCGGCCGGCGAATGTATGAGTTCCTGGACCGGCTCTTCAGCATCGCGCTGCCACGGATACGGGACTTCCGTGGGCTGCCGCGTCGCTCTTTCGATGGGCGCGGCAACTACAGCATAGGAATTCGGGAGCACATCATCTTCGCCGAGTTGAGCTACGACGACGTGGCGCGGATCCGGGGAATGGACATCACTATTACGACGACGGCGAAGAGCGATGAGGAGGCTGGCGCGCTGCTGAGTGCTATGGGGCTGCCGTTGGCGGCCGAGTGATGTGCAGCACGATGCACGCGAGACTCTACGGGTCTACCTCCTGAAGGGAGCCCGGTCGGGTGGCAAAGACGTCTAACGTAGTCAAAGCAAGGCGGCCGCAGAAGTTCAAGGTACGGGAGTACAACCGCTGTCAGGTCTGCGGCCGTCGCCGGGGATACATGCGGAAGTTCGGAATGTGTCGCATCTGTTTTCGAGAACACGCGCAGCGAGGCATGATCCCGGGGCTGACAAAATCGAGCTGGTAGTATCAGTACAATCGGCTGAGAACATGGTGCATTAGCGGGGACAGCCACAAGGCCTGGAGAGGTCGGTATGCTTACTGATCCTATTGCCGACATGCTCACACGCATCCGCAACGCCAATGCGGTACGACACGCGAATGTGGAGATGCCGGCTTCCAAACTCAAACTCGAGATCGCCAAGCTGCTCCACAGCGAGGGGTTCATACGCGGGTTCCAGCTCGTCGGCAAGGGCAGGATACTGCGAATACGCCTGAAGTACAATGCGCAGCGTGAGCCCGTGCTGCAGGGTCTGAAGCGCGTCAGCAAGCCAAGCCAGCGCATCTATCGGCGGAAGACGGAGATCCCGAGAGTGCTTGGCGGGTTGGGCGTCGCCATTATCTCCACGAGCCACGGTATGATGACGGGCCACGATGCAATGCGCCGCGGCATTGGCGGCGAGGTGCTCGGCTACATATGGTAGGGCCTGGGGTCAGCGCGTGCCCGCCGGACCGATGGAGTGTGGTGCGATATGTCGCGTGTCGGCATGCAGCCAATTGAGTTGCCGAAAGACGTGAGCGTTGAGATTGATGCCGGAAATGCGGTTACCGTCAAGGGCCCCAAAGGGACGCTCGTCCGGAACCTGCACGCGGACATGATCATCGAGCGCGATGATGGGCGCGTGACCGTCCAACGCCCGTCAGAGGAGAAGCAGCACAAGGCGCTTCACGGCCTGACACGTACCCTCATTGCAAACATGGTCGAGGGCGTCTCGCAGGGATTCGAGAAGCGGTTGGAGCTGCGCGGCGTCGGCTATCGGGCCGAGGTGCGGGACAACGAACTCGTTCTGCAGGTTGGCCTGTCGCACCCGGTCAGCTTCGTGCCCCCAGATGGTGTTGAGCTGGAAGTGGACACCTCCGTCGGGCGTACGACTGACAACATGCCTGTTACAATCATCATCGTTCGGGGCATTGACAAGGAGCAGGTCGGGCAGGCCGCCGCTGAGATCAGACGCGTTCGCAAGGTGGAGCCATTCAAGGGCAAAGGCATCCGGTACCAGGGCGAGTATGTGCGGCGCAAGGCCGGCAAGGCCGGCAAGATCGGCACCGGCGTCCTGGGCAGGTAGGGGGGTACGGCAATGAGTATGGAGCGAGATCGCCGACGAGCACGGCGCCGACGGCAGCTTCGTGGGCGCAACAAGGTATTCGGCACACCTGAACGTCCCAGGCTGTGCCTGACGAAGGCGTTGCGACATCTCTACGCCCAGGTCATCGACGACGTTCGGGGGCACACGATAGCGGCCGCATCCACGCTTGATGCCGAGGTCAAAGAAGAGCTCAACGGCACTGGCAACATAGCCGCCGCCCGCGCCGTGGGCGCGACGGTGGCGAAGAGGGCGGTACAACAGGGCATTAAGCGGGTGGTCTTTGACCGCGCCGGATATCCGTACCATGGCAAGATTAAGGCCCTTGGGGAGGCCGCACGCGAGGCCGGGCTGGAGTTCTGATTCTGGGTGGTCGCCGCACCTCGGGCGACACGACGGCGTGATCGACATGGTTGGATCTGCCAATAAGCTGAAGGTTACGCTCCGCAGGAGCGTGATCGGGTGCACGCCGAAGCATCGGGTGATCGTGCGTTCGTTGGGGCTGCGGCGAATGCATCAGACGGTGGTGCATCCGGACCGGCCCGAGGTTCGGGGCATGATACGCAAGGTCGCTTATCTGCTGGATGTAGAGGAACAGGTGCAATGAAGCTCTGTGATATCAAGCCGGGCAAGGGAGCCAGGCGGAAGCGAAAGCGCGTCGGCCGCGGGAAGGCCGCGGGCCAGGGCAAGACGTGTGGCCGCGGTCAGAAGGGCCAAAAGGCCCGAGGCCGCGTTGCGCCTGGCTTCGAGGGCGGGCAGACGCCGATGTACCGTCGCTTGCCGAAGCTTCGTGGCCAGACCAACAGGGCAATGAACATCGGGATTCACCGCAAGCGCTACGCCGTGGTCAACATTGGCCAGCTTGAGCGCTTTGAAACGAACGCGGAAGTCACACCCGAATCTCTGCGTTCGACCGGGCTCGTGAAGGGCCGATGGCACGGCGTCAAGGTGCTGGGCACCGGGGAGCTGTCCAAGCCGCTCGCTGTGTCGGCGCACGCCTTCAGTGCCAGCGCAAAGGCGAAGATCGAGGCCGCCGGGGGAACTACGGCTGAGGTGAAGTAGGCGATGGAGTGGCAGCGACTGAGGAACTTGACCCGGGCCTTCGAGCTGCCCGACGTCAAGCGGCGGATACTTTTTCTCTTCGCCATGTTCGCCGTGTATGTGGCCGGGGCGCACGTGCCACTCCCGGGGATAGATCGCGACAAGCTCGCGGAGTTCTTCCGCGCCGGTGGCCTGCTCGAGTTTCTGGACGCCTTTGCCGGCGGCTCGCTGCGGCGCTTCTCCATATTCGCGCTCGGCATCATGCCGTACATTAACGCCTCCATTATCTTCCAGTTGCTGACGATGGCCATCCCGAGTCTGGAGCAGATGCAACGGGAAGAGGGGGAATACGGTCGCCGGAAGATCGCGCAATGGACGCGATACGCCACCATCATGTTGGCCCTGCTGCAGGGAACAGGCCTGGTGTCCATGCTGCGGCAATCGGGCGCGTTCGTGGCGCCGCCGCTGTATGCCTTCGTGGTGGTCCTGACCCTGACGGCGGGAACGAGCTTCCTGATGTGGCTCGGCGGGCAAATCACGGAGAGGGGAATCGGGCAGGGGGTCTCGCTCATAATCTTCGTCGGGATTATGACGCGAATGCCCACCGACATAGCTCAGACGATCTCTCAGTGGCGTGTGGGCGAAGTGGGTTTCTTCAACGTGTTCTTCCTGGGTACGCTGTTCGTGGGAATGGTTGCATTTATCGTGTACATTCACCAGGCGCAGCGCAAGATCCCGGTGCAGTACGCCTCGCGGGTCAAGGGCCCGAAGGTCTACCGGGGCCACAGCAGCTTCCTGCCACTGAAGGTGAATCAGGCCGGCGTCATCCCGATCATCTTCGCCGTGTCGGTTGCGCTCTTCCCGGCCACTATCGCCAGGTTTGTGTTCACCGACAAGGTGGTGCGCTCGCTCGGGAGCCTGCCGTACCTCAGCGAGGACGGCGTAGCGAACGCCATATTCAACATCCAGCAGTGGACGGATCCGGGGGCGAACTGGACCGCGACGGCCTTCTATTTCTTGCTCGTTGTTCTGTTTACCTATTTCTATACGGCTGCGACCTTTAATCCGGAGCAAATCGCGGACAACATGCGCAAGAGCGGCGGGTTCATCCCCGGCATTCGGCCCGGGAAGCCGACCAAGGACTATCTCGATCAGATCATGTATCGCATCACTCTCGTCGGCGCCCTGTTCCTGGGCAGCGTCGCTGTGATCCAGTACTATGCTGGCGATATCACCGGGGTGCAGACCTTCACACTCGTGGGCGGGACGTCGCTGCTCATCGTGGTCGGCGTCGCCCTTGACACCATGCTCCAGGTCGAGGCGCACCTGCTGATGCGGCACTATGAGGGGTTCATCCGGTAGGCGCAGTGCGCGCAGGCGACGTCGGAGACGACCGAACGGTATTTCGAGGGGTCATGGATATTATTCTTCTTGGGCCGCCCGGGGCCGGCAAAGGGACTCAGGCCGAACGGCTGGCCGAGCACCTTGAGATTCCACATATATCGACCGGGGACATCCTGCGGGATGCCGCGGCCCGGGGTACGCAGTGGGGCCAGAAGGCCAAGCCATTGATGGACGCGGGGAAGCTGGTGCCGGACGAGGTCGTCGTGGGCATCGTGGCGGACCGGCTGGCTGAGCCAGACTGCCAGCGTGGAGCGCTGCTGGACGGCTTTCCTCGGACGATTGCGCAGGCCGGAGCTCTTGGGGAGCTGCTTGCTGCTTGCGGGCATGCGCCGCCAGTGGTGGTGAGTCTGGCGGTGCCCGATGAGGAACTGATCCGGCGTCTGTCGGGACGGCGGAGCTGCCCGCGCTGCCAACTGATCACGCACGTTGATGAGCTGCCGGATCCGTCGCCGGCGGTGTGCCCGCGCTGCGGAGCCGGGCTCGAGCGGCGGGACGATGACGCGCCTGAGGCGGTGCGCCGCCGCCTGGACGAATATGCGGAGAAAACGCGTCCGCTGATAGAGTACTACGGCGACGCCAGCCTGTTGCAGGCGATCGATGGCAATGGCAGCGTGGACTCTGTGGCGCAGCGAGTGGCTGCAGCCGTGGGATCAGCGCGTAATGCGCGTCCCGGGTAGATACTAACGTGGAAATGGCCGTACTCCGTGTGGCCCGGCGAGGACGCAGATTCGGGACACGAGTAATGGGCCCAGCAAAGGGGCGCTCGCGCAGGGGCATCAGGCTGAAAAAGCGCGCTGAGCTGAAGAAGATGAGGCGCGCCGGCCGCATCGTACACGAAGTGCTGTGCCGGCTGAAAGCGGCCGCAGCGCCCGGGGTCACGACCGCAGAGCTCGACGAATTGGCTGCGGAAGTGATCGAAAGTCGCGGCGCGACGCCGTCGTTCCTGGGCCAGCAGGTTAACAACCGACGCTATCCGGCGGCCACCTGCATATCGATCAACGACGAAGTGGTCCACGGCATTCCCAGTCGGAAGCGCCGCATCAGGACGGGCGATCTTGTGAGCATCGATGTGGGGGCTTGTTGGCAGGGATACCATGGCGATGCAGCTCTGACGGTGGCCGTGGGGGAGGTGTCGCCCGAGGCGAAGAGGCTGCTCGAGGTGACGCGGAGCGCTCTTGAGCGGAGCATTGCCAAGGTCGTGCCGGGCGGGTGGCTGAATGACGTATCGCGTGCGATCCAAGAACACGTGGAGGCCGCGGGGTTCTCTGTCGTGCGAGCACTCTCGGGGCACGGTATCGGCGCCAGCCTGTGGGAGGAGCCCCAGGTGCACAATTTCGTTGCAGGTAGCCGTGACGTCCGGTTGCGTGCGGGCATGACGTTGGCGATCGAGCCGATGGTGAACGCAGGGCATTGGGAGGTGCGCCCGTCGGCCGATATGTGGACGATGCGAACCGCTGACGGGAGTCTGTCGGCCCATTTCGAGCATACGGTCGCTGTCACAAAGGACGGTGTGGCAATTCTGACGGCGGGCGGAGTTGACGAGTGAGCCCGCCGAACCAAGGCGCGGCTGCCAGGGGGCCCGGGGGTGGCGCGAGGCGGTCCGCACAACAAGGATATATGGCCAAGGAGAAAGCAATCCAGGCCGTCGGGACGGTGAAGGAGAAGCTGCGCAACGCCATGTTCAAGGTGGAGTTGGAGAACGGGCATGAGGTGCTTGCGCATGTGTGCGGCAAGATGCGGATACGTTACATCCGGATCATGCCCGGGGACAAAGTCTCTCTCGAGGTCACTCCGTACGACCCGTCCCGTGGTCGCATAGTATGGCTGCATCGCTGAGCGGGCGACGTCTACCGTTGCGTCGCTCAGAGGCGTGCCGCGAATGGGGCACGAGGCGTCGGGCAGTGCCCTGGGTTGTGGATTGCGTTTGCGGCCGTGGGGGGCACACGATATGAAGGTTCGTGCATCGGTCAAGAGGATTTGCGAGCATTGTAAGATCGTCCGCCGCCGCGGCGTGCTGCGGGTCATCTGCACCAACCCAAAGCACAAGCAGCGGCAGGGATGAAGAGCGGACATACAGGAGGGAGCACAACGAATGCCGCGAGTTGCCGGTGTTGACTTGCCCAGAGATAAGCGGGTGGAAGTGGCGCTCACGTACATCTACGGCATCGGTCGATCCACAAGCCGCGAGGTTCTCGCCACGACGGGCATCAGCCCTGATACGCGCATTCGCGACCTGACGGAGGAGGAGTCGGCCAAGCTGCGCGACGCCATCGAGCGTACCTACACGATCGAGGGAGACCGGCGCCGCGAGGTGCAGGCCAACATTCAGCGCCTGATAGAGATTCAGTGCTACCGGGGCACCCGTCATCGGCGTGGGCTGCCGGTGCGCGGACAACGAACGCGCACAAACGCACGAACGCGCAAGGGCAAGCCGAAGACGGTGGCGGGCAGGAAGCGGGCAATGCAGAAGACGTAGGCACATCTCATCTGCCGCAGCCTGAGCGCCCTCAACGGGTCGCGGTAGGGCTGTGGCGTGGGCAGGAGAAGGAAAGATGCCACGAGGCAAAGGCCGGAAGTCGCGGCGGCGGGAGCGGGGCAGCGTTCCGCACGCTGTGGCCCATATCAAATCGAGCTTCAACAACACGATCGTCACCATTAGCGACACCAATGGCGAAGTCATCGCCTGGGCCAGCGCGGGCACGGTAGGCTTCAAGGGGACGAAGAAATCGACGCCGTTCGCCGCCGGGCTTGCGGCGGAGTCGGCCGCTTCAAAGGCGTTTGAGATGGGCGTCAGGCGCCTGGACGTCATGATAAGGGGCCCCGGGTCGGGTCGCGAGACGGCAATTCGGCGGCTCCAGGTCCAGGGCATCGAGATCGGCGGCATCAAGGACGTCACACCGATACCGCACAACGGGTGCCGGCCGAAGAAGCGTCGCCGCGTTTAGACGTGCGGGAGCCTTCGAGGGACGCAGTGGGAGTCGGGGACGGATTCTGAGTGCCGGACTCGCCCCGAAGACCGACCAACACAGAATGCAACGAGGTGAGTAGACGTATGGGGCGATATACTGGCGCCGTGTGCCGACTGTGTCGGCGCGAGGGACAGAAGTTGTATCTGAAGGGGCAGCGCTGTTACACACCAAAGTGTTCCTTCGAAAAGAAGGGCTATGCTCCCGGCATGCATGGCGAGCGGCCCCGATATCGGTATCGGTCCCGAGGTGCGACCGACTTCGGCGTTCAGCTTCGCGAGAAGCAGAAGATGCGGCGCATTTATGGCGTGCTGGAGCGCCAGTTCAAGAACTACTATGAGCGGGCCGCACGCCGCAAGGGAGTGACAGCCGAGGAGCTCGTTCGCCTGCTGGAGTCTCGCTTGGATAACGTGGTGTACCGCGGTGGGCTGGCCTCGTCTCGCGCTGAGGCGCGACAACTTGTGCGCCACCGGCACTTCATGGTCAACGGACGAATCGTGGACGTCCCGTCGTGTCTGGTCAGGCCTGGGGATGTGGTTCAGGCCAAGGAGGCCAGCCGTTCGAAGGCCCCGATCGTCGCCGCCGCCAACGCCGCCGGAGGCCGCGCCGCGGCGGAATGGCTGGAGGTTGACCCGCCGCAGTTTGCCATTACGGTTCGCGTCCTGCCGGATCGCTCCGACATCGACATTCCGGTGCAGGAGCAGCTTGTCGTGGAATACTACTCGCGTTGATGCACGCACTGTGCTTGCACCGCGGCACCCATGGGCGCGGCGGTGGTGGTGCGCTGTCGCGCAGTCAACGCAGTAGGGGTGAGGAGGAAATGCTCGAAGGTCTTGACCCGAAGATACATACTCTCGAACTATCGCCCACGTACGGCAGATTTGCCATCGAGCCGCTTGAGCGGGGCTTTGGGCACACACTGGGGAGTGCGTTGCGGCGGGTTCTGCTGGCACACATTCCAGGTGCGGCCGTCACTGCGGTGCACATCCAGGGCGCGCTGCACGAGTTCTGCACTCTCCCGGGCATAGTCGAGGACGTCACGGAGATTATACTCAACATCAAGGAGTTGGCCATCAGGATCCACGGCGATCCGGACGAACTCGATGGCCAGGCGCGTGTGCTGCGCATTGACGCGGCCGGCGAGGGCGAGGTGCTCGCCGCGGATATCGCCACGCCGCCCGACGTAGAGATCGTGAACCCCGGCCTGCATGTCGCCGACTTAAGCGAGCCGAATGCCAAGCTCGTTATCGACATGTGGGCTGAGCAAGGCAAAGGCTACGTGCGTGTGGATCAGCTCGAACGCGAGCGTCGCACGCTTGAAGCGATACCCATCGATGCGGTATTCTCGCCCATCACGAAGGTCGTGTACACGGTGGAGCCGACGCGGCTGGGGTACAAGACCGACTTCGACCGGCTGCGGCTGGAGATTTCCGGCAACGGTACGGTGCCACCGAACGATGCCATCACAATGGCCGCCAGGCAGTTGCACGAGTACCTGCGGGTGTTCTCCGACTTCCTCGAGGAGCCGCAGCTCGTCGAGGAGCACGTTGACGAAGGGCAGCAGGTACGCAACAAGGCTCTGGACTACCGGATCGAGGACCTCGATTTCTCGGTGCGCACCTATAACTGTCTCAAGAAGGAGGGTGTGGACAGCCTCGGCCAGTTGGTGCAGCACACCGAAGAAGAGCTGATGGCGGTACGCAACTTCGGCAGGCGTTCGCTCACCGAGGTCGTCGAGAAGTTGGCGCCGTTCGATCTCATCCTGAAGGAGCCTGCCGGGAACGCGGTAGAAGAGGAGTTAGACGCCGACGAGGTCCCGGTGAGCGGGGAGGCTTGAGGTCCGTAGCCGACGCTGCCGGTCGTAGATGGAAGGGACATTCTCATGCGGCATAGGATAGCAGGGCGCAGACTCGGGAGGTCGTCGGCGCAGCGGCGGGCGCTGCTTCGCGGCCTCGTCACTGCGCTCTTGGAGCACGAGAAGATACGGACCACGCTGCCGAAGGCAAAAGAGCTGCGGTCCGTCGCCGAGAAGATGATCACGATCGCCAAGCGCGGGCTGGGGCCAGATGGTAATCGCGTGCACGCGCAGCGACAGGTGTTGAAGTTCGTGTACAAGCACAGCGGCGATGTTCGCGTGGTGCAGCGGCTCTTCGAGGAGATCGCGCCGCGATACAAGGACCGGGACGGGGGCTACACCCGCATTATCCGGACAGGGCATCGATCGGGCGATGGTGCGCAGATGGCAGTGGTGGAGCTGGTCGATTAGGGCGGCCTCGATGGCCCATGGGCGACCCGGGCGGCCGAATGCGCAACATCAAGCTCATCGTACAGTATGACGGCACCGGGCTGGCTGGGTTCCAAGCGCAACCGGCCCAGCGGACCATTCAGGGCGAGCTCGAGAGGCACCTTGGCAAGATCTGTGGGCACGCCATACGGGTGATCGGGGCGGGACGGACGGACGCGGGGGTGCATGCGCTCGGGCAGGTGGTGAACTTCCAGACGCATGGCACCGTGCCTACCGACCGGATACCGGTGGCGTTGAATTCGCTGCTGTCACGCCAGATCGCCGTCACCGCGGCCGAAGAGGTGGCAAGCAGCTTTCACGCCCAATATGATGCACGGGGCAAAGCATATCGCTACAGCATGTTGAACCGGCCCTGCCGGTCGCCTTTTCTCGATCGATTTGCGTGGCACGTCCCGAAGCCATTGGATATGGCGGGGATGCAGGCGGGGGCGGAGTATCTGGTGGGACGGCACGATTTCACGTCGTTCTGCGCGGCGAAGGCGGAGGCGGCAGACCGACGGCGGGAGCTGCTGGCGGCGGACTGGGCGAAGAGCGGCGATGTGCTCGGGCTGACGCTCGTAGCGAATGGGTTTCTGCACAACATGGCGCGCATCATTGTTGGCACTCTCGTGGAGGTGGGGCTGGGGCGTCGCAGTGCTGAGGCGGTGCGCACGGCGCTCGAGGCCAGAGAGCGAGCCGCAGCGGGGCGCACGGCCCCGCCGCATGGATTGTGTCTACTGCGTGTGATCTACGATGAAGTATCGGCGTAGGCCAAGGCGCAAGGGAAACGGTATAGATGCAAAAGACATTCTCAGCGAATAAGAGCAACGTCGAGCGCGGTTGGTATGTCGTGAGCGCTCGCGGCAAGCCGCTGGGGCGGCTGGCGGCACGGATTGCGGCTGTGCTGCGGGGCAAGCACAAGGCAATCTTCACGCCGCACGTGGACTGCGGCGACTTCGTCGTGGTCACTGACGCGGAGAAGGTGCTGCTGACGGGCACGAAGCTGGACAAAAAGATGTACCACCGGCACACACGCTATCCGGGCGGACTGAAGTCGATGAATTACCGCCAATTCATCGCGCGAGATCCGGTCGGCGTCATCATGAAAGCGGTTCGGGGCATGTTGCCGAAGAACAAGCTGGGCCGCAAGCTGCTCACGAAGCTGCGCGTCTACAGTGGCTCCGAGCACCCGCACGAGGCCCAGCAGCCCAAGGCGCTGGACGTGTAGTGACGTCGAATAACACTTAGCGAGGTGGAAGATTTGGCTGCGGAGGAATTCTACGGTACCGGGCATCGGAAGACCTCGTGCGCGCGGGTCTGGATAAGCCGAGGGCCCGGTGACATGTCCGTTAACGGGCAGTCGCTGGCCGAGTACCTGGGCCGCAAGGCTCTCGAGGGAACGGTGCTGCAGCCGTTTGCCGCCACCGAGCGGGTTGACCAGTACGATGTGGTCGCTAAGACGAAGGGCGGAGGGATCGCGGCCCAAGCTGGTGCGTTGCGACACGGCATTGCGCGCGCTCTGGCTGTGGCGGAGCCTGATCTGCGCACGGTGCTGCGCCGCGGGGGCCTGCTGACGCGGGACCCGCGGGCGAAAGAACGGAAGAAGGCCGGTCGGCACCGCGCACGGCGTGCCAAGCAGTTTTCCAAGCGCTAGCGTCGCACTGCGGACCACACACGGGTCCGCTGCTCAGGCCGTATGGGGACGATATGCGCGCACCAGCTTGCCTCGTGGCTGGTGCGCTTCATTGTGCCACAGCATTTCATCCGCTGCAACGGAGCCTCTGAACATGGGTGCCAGGACGGCAGATCGCAGAGGCAGGCGGATATTCCGACGTGGCCGTGCTGCCGGATGAGACGATTCTGACTCTGTACGAAGATGACGGCCTCAGATTAGTGCGATATAATCTCGAATGGTTGACGGCGGAAAGTCTCGGGCACGAGCACCAATGGCGTCAGGCACGACTGCGAAGACGACATCGATGCCACATCAAGTGCTGGCGAGCATCTGGCTCCGGGCGGCGTTCGTTCTCGCGCTCGCGGGGGCTGTGGGGGCATTGGTGGCGTTCGTCAGCGGCCGGTCCGGCTCGGCAGCAATCGCCCCGATCATCGGGGCTGGCTCGCGGACTGCCCCGGCGCTGGGGTCCGCTGACGACTCCGGTACGCCCGTGGCTGAGCTTGCGGTGGTGCGCACGCAGAGGGCGCCCATCCGGCAGCGACCCTCGGCGTCTGCTGACGTGGTATGCGTGGCGCCGCACGGCACGCAACTGCTGATAGATGGTAAACAGAGCGTTTGGTGTCGCGTGCGGATGGCCGAGGGCGCGGGCTGCTACGTTGCGCGGAGCGAGATCCGGCTTACGGGTGTGCTGGTGCGGCAACAGGCTGAGGAGCCTGAGTCGCCGGGTCGCCTCGACGTTGTTGCTGAGGCGCAGCGCCATTTGGGAATTCCATACGTGTGGGGGGGATCAGGGGAAACGGGCGCAGACTGCTCGGGATTTGTGCAGATGGTGTTCTCCCGGTGTGGCACGCCGCTGCCGCGGGGTGCGGGGGCACAGGCAGATGTGGGGCTGCCTGTGCTCGCAACGGAGCTGCGTGCGGGCGATCGCATCTACTTCCGCGGCCGCAGTGGAGCCATCGATCACACCGGGATCTACATCGCAGATGGGTGCTTCATTCATGCCTCAGGACGGCATGATAGGGTCGTCATCAGTCGCCTCGACGACCCATACTACGCGGGCCGCTACGCCTTCGCGCGCCGCTGAGCTGACGGTGCCATTCGGGAAGCGCGCGGTCATCCGCCGGCTTGTGCCGGCTGGTGGTGGGCCGCCGTCTCGATCATGGTGACGTAGTTCTCCACGACGCGCGGCTCGAGGGTCGGAGTATACGGCGATGCGGTGACGCCGAAGATGAATCCGCCGGCGGGCGCCGCCCCGTCAATGATGCTCCTCGTCTTCGCGGCCACCTCCTGTTTAGATAGCGTGTACACGTCGCCGATCTGCATGTTGCCCTCGAGGCAGATCCTGCCCGCCGCCTTCGCTTTGGCCTCTGCCAGAGTGATGTCCCCCATGGGCGGCCCTTCCATCGGGTGTAGGCAGTCCGCCCCCAGCTCCGCAAACATCTCCAACACCGGCCGCATGCCGCCGTGGCAGTGAATGTGGAGCAGGCCCCCGCGGGCGTGGATCATCTCCGCGACGGGCTTCTCCGGAAGCACGCACCACTGGTAGAAGTCCCGCGGTGACTGCAGCGGCGGGATGCAGTACTCGTGCCCGGCGGTGGCGAACGCCGGCCCCACCCCGGCGGCGAGGAGCTGTTTGGCGACGTGGGTGAAGCGCTCGGCCATTATGCCGACGAGCTCGTCCACGACATCCCGCTTCGTGACACTCCAAATCGCCAGGCGTTCCGATCCGAGCAATTGCTGGACGTGGGCGATGGGATTACTTCCCAGGCCGGCAAGAATGAGACCTCGCTCACCGATTTGCTGCATCCGCTCAAAGTAGAATGTAGTTTCCGGTCTGACGGGCACGTACGGGAGGCTCTTGAACTTGGCGACGTCCTCGTCGCTTTCGATGTAGAACTTGGTGGTGAGGCCGGGATGCCCGCTGAGGCTCTTCTGGTACTGGCGAGTGAGGGGCCCGAGGGGGGTCCGGAGGGTGGTCTCGAGGACTTCAAAGCCGGCATGGCGCGAGGGCTTGGTCGTGGAGCAAAGCTGCGCCTCGGGCGCGGCGTTCAGGAATGGGTTAAGCTGCGCGCTCCAGTCGGTGAAGACGTCGCCGTGTTGCCGCACTGCTTCGATGACCGGCCGATAGCTCGGGTCGCGGCTCCGGACCCAGTCGTCGTCGAGAACGCGGACTCCGCGGATGTGGACGGGCAGTCGATCCGTAGGTTGGCGCCGCATGGCGGCAAGCAGCCGCTGACGTGAAGTCACTGAAGGTTACCTCCATGTAACGGGGCATTTTGCCTGACGTTGACCTTTGCTTTCGGTGGTGATGGAACAAGGCACATTGACCGTGTGTGGGGGCCACGAGCAGTACCAAGGGGGTCGCACCCATGGGCCGTTCGGTCACCAGCCTGGCCTACACCAGCTTCCCGTACGAGACGGCGGACGAGCGCGCGCAAGCCGACGGTTATGTGGACGCCGCACAGATGCGTGGCCATCAGTGGCTGGCGAAGGGAGCCAGGTGCGAGTGTGGCAGGTGCGGCACAGACCTGCGCTACTTCGTCGGATGCAGCAACGGATATCCCGATGTCAGTTGCGAGAAATGCTGGCGCAAACGCAATGGCGGCGGATAGCCCCGCGCCCTCACAGCGTCGCGATCTCGCCGCAGAAGGCGCAAGTCTCGCCCTCGCGATCAAGTCGTATGGCACCAGTGCCCGGCCGGCGGCATGCGAAGCTCACCTCGGCCATGCGCGCCGTCGATGTCCCCCAGTCGTTATCTGATGCGACGACCTCAATGAGTGCGTCCGTAGCCACGCCGGACTTCAGCTCGTAGTGTCTCCCCCATATTGTTCGCGGAGATGGCGTCCTGGTTCGCGCGGCCCGTGTCTGGCGGCCACTCGCCTCGTTCTCACTTCTGGCGCGGTATCGGGCCGACATCGTCAACCTTCCATCCGTCAGCCTCCTTGACGAACGAGACGCGCCGGTGAGTCACTGTGTTGCTCTTGCTCAGCATCACAACGTCGAGCCAGCCGCGGAGGGTGCCATCGTAATGGTCGCGCTCCACCCGCGCACCGGCGATGTTGCGTTCTCGGAGTGACTGCTCGGCGGCCTCGGGCGTGCGGCCGTTGGCCGCGAGCTGATTCTTGTAACGCCGCGACAGCAGGTTGAAGTGGTACAGTGGCGCCTCGGCCGCCTTCGGCGGTGGAGCCAAATCCAGGTATCGCGACACTACGGCATACATTTTGCCGATGTGGCTTTGCGGATGCGGCGGAGTGGCGATGACCACAGCCTGCTGCTCTTGTGGCACCGAGAGCTTGATCTGCCGTCCTGAGAAGTCCACCCATGCCCCAAAGCCCTCCGCGACGAACCGGAGCGGCACCATGAGGTGGCCGCGCACAAGCACTGGCGCCACTGAGAGAACGAAATCAGACTCCGCTATTTTGGCATTCCGGCTCCCTACGGTGAGCCGCAGGTGCAGCGTCGGTGGCTTGGTGATGGTGATAACGTGTCCGTCAACGTCAACATTGGCGTTGAGCCATCGGCATGTCGGCCGAAGCTGCACCAGCGCGGAGCTGTCGGTCACCGTAGGCAGAACGTCGAAGAACAGCCCCTGTCCTGGGCCGCCGGCCGTGAGCAGGCAGGTCGTCACGAGCAACATTGCAGAACCCATGTGGCACCACTCTTTCCCCGGTGAGGCCCCCCCCCCGAGCCTCGTTATTGACTTCCGGTCGCATACTCCCCCTGGAGCAACTTATCCATTGTCGCATACGCGCGGCCGAGCGCGTCTTCGGCCGCGTCCAGCTCATCGCCGGCTGCGGTGCGCTTACCCTTGAAGAAGATGGGCAGCTTCAGCAGCTCGCGTCTGGCATCTTCCAGGTGCGCGAGAGCGCGGCGGAGCGGAGAGGCGATGTCGTCCAGGTACGCAAAGCGCTTCGCCGTGCGGAGCTCCTGCAGCGCCAACCTTCCCCGTCGCTCGCCCACGAACCCTCGCGCCTCGTCAAGATGCTGCCAGATCTTGGTCACGTCGATGTAGCGCGCCTGAGAGTCCAGCTCCCGGAAGGCGACCTCGAGCGCACGCTTTGCCTCGGCCCACTTCCCGGCCTTTACCTTCCGCTCGGCGATCGTCAAACGGACGGAGATCTTCTGCCAGGGCAGGTCGCTCTGGAGGCCTCGCACGCGATGAGCAGCGTCCTTGATGGCGCTCCTGGCGGCGACGAAATTCTTGCGCTTGATCCGGTTACGGGCAATGCTGAGCTTCTGCTCAATCTGCTCCTGCCGTAGCCTCACTCGCCCTTCCAAACCCTCTTCCTCGGCGGCCGCCTCGTCGGCCCGCGCGCAGGGCTGGAGAGCCGCTGCCACGGCAAGTGCGCCGTAAAGCACTCCTGCTGCCTTCATAGCCCAGCTCCTTTGGCAGTTGCGTTGCTGCTCGCCCGAAATCGCGGCGGCCATGTTGGCTCGCGTCTATTGACG
>Ga0114930_10001249_pt1 | contig 24680 bp, 20 predicted proteins | sample AnhtaG_FD_87300 | JGI IMG/M metagenome (GOLD analysis project Ga0114930, IMG submission 87300) | Deep subsurface microbial communities from Anholt, Denmark to uncover new lineages of life (NeLLi) - Anholt_01485 metaG | ecosystem: Environmental > Aquatic > Marine > Oceanic > Sediment | place... | reverse complement strand
TAGTTCGTCTGAAATCCTATATCTGTTTCTTGTTTTTCGTTTTTTCATCCCTGAATCCTTTCAAAGGCATCATTGCCTTTGAATATATCGGCCATTCAGGAGTTATTCGGATAGGCTCTTAGTGTATGGTAAGCTTTGCTCGTGTAACGTAAGCCGTTTGTTGATTGTAGGTTAGGATTTGATTTGCATTCAGGTGTTAAAGTAGCAATTGGGGGCAAAGGGGGAGTAGGCAAAACGACCGTCTGCGCCGTTTGGGCACAGTTGCTTGCTGAAGATGGATTTGACGTTCTTGCCATCGACGCCGACCCGAACACGAATCTCGCGTTAGCCCTTGGCGTACCTTCGGAGCAGAGGCCGGAGCCGCTTATCAGGATGAAAGAGCTGATTGCCGAACGCACGGGCACCGGCAGGGATGCGGTAGGGGCGTACTTCAAGCTAAATCCAAAAGTTAGCGACTTGCCTGAGAAATACTCGCTCAAAGTTGACGGCTTGAAATTACTGGTCTTGGGAGCCATTACCCAGGCGGGGGCCGGTTGTGCCTGTCCGGAAGGTGCGTTTTTGAAGGCCCTGCTCACATATAGCATCTTGCAGCGTCAGGAAGTAGTCCTGGTTGATTTGGCTGCAGGCGTCGAGTTTATGGGAAGAGCCAGCGTTCGGGGAATTGATGCGCTCGTAGTTGTAGTTGAGCCGGGCAGCAGAAGCATCGAAACGGCGGTAAACATAGCACGAATGGCTAAAGAGCTGGGGATAAAACAGGTTGCAGCCGTTGCAAACAAGATTATGGATGCCGGGCAAGTTGAGACGATAGGGTCTCGATTGGCAAAGGCAAACATAACTGTCCTCGCCAATCTCGAATATAATCCAGCGGTTCAGGAAGCAGATTTGCAAAAGACGAACGTTTTTCAAGCCAGCTCGGAACTTGTTGAACAACTGCAAGAAGCAAAGAGGGTATTGGCGAATTTGGTTTTTCCGAGCATCGGCTCTAATGTTAGTTAATAACTAATCCGTTTTGTTGTTTGGGAGATTGAGATGGCTAAGGCTATTGTGGTGAATATCGAGAAGTGCCTGGCTTGCAAAAGCTGTGAGATAGCCTGCGCTTTAGTACATTCAAAATCAAAGGTACTTGAAGAGGCCGTGGCGGAATCCCCAAGGCCCCAGCGGATGGTCACGGTGGAGGCGGCCGGGGAGTTTGGAGTGCCAATTCAGTGCAGACACTGCGAGGCGGCACCTTGTGTCGAAATTTGCCCAACCGGAGCTATTCAGCGACAAAGCAAAGAAGGCCCTGTTGTGGTTGAGAAGGAACTTTGTATTGGATGTAAGCTGTGTATTCTTATCTGCCCTTTTGGAGTGCTGCGAATCGGTCCTGAAGGCCGAGCCATTATTAAATGTGATATGTGCATAGAGCGAATGGAGGAGGGGCAGGAGCCGGCCTGTGTTGAGGCGTGCCCAACCAAAGCTTTAAAGTTTGTTTCGCTCGAGCAAGAGACAAAGACAAAACGTACGGAAGCAGCAAGAAAGCTTGCTAAGGAAGTCAAAGAAGGGAAAGGCGAAAGAGAGGAACAATAGCAGGTGCGTAAGATAGTTGTTATAGGTGGAAGTGCGGGAGGCATGATGGCGGCTATAGCCGCCGCTCAGGAGAACACGGACGCTGAGGTAATGGTAGTCACCCAGGATCGGCTGCCCTACCGCAGGCCTGCCATACCGGCGTTGATCGCAGGTTACATAAAGGGACCAGAGGGGGCAAAAGTTTTCTCCCCTGAAACGTTGGCCCAATACAATGTAAAATTGATTTGTCCCGTTGAGGCTACTGATATCGACCCCAAAACCAAGGTTATTTCTATCCTGTCCGACGGCAAAAAAGAGAAGCTGCCCTACGACGCAGCCGTTATTGCAACCGGAAGCCATCCGTTGATACCCAAAATTCTTGGTGCTGATAAAAAGGGTGTTTGCACCTTCACCACTTACGAAGCAGCCGCTGAGATTGTAGAGGTAGCTAAGACCGCAAGCTGCGCAGTTGTGGTAGGGGCGGGTTTTATTGCTTTGGAAATTGCCGAGGCCCTGATGCACAAGGGATTGGATGTTTATTTCAACGTACGTTCCAGAATACTTAGAAGGCTGCTTGAGCCGGATGTTTCCGAGTTTCTGAGCCGTAAGTTTGAACAGCAGCGTTTGAAAATGCTTACCGGCGAAGCAATTTCGGAAATCGGAGGCAAAAGCTCTGTTGAGTATGTCGTCCACAAGGGCAAGAAAATAGCTACAAGCCTTGTGGTGATGGGTACCGGCGTTAAGCCCAACGTAGCTCTTGCGGAAAAATGTGGTATCGAGCTGGGGCCGACCGGGGCTATCAAAGTTGACAGTCGCATGCAAACTTCCGCTCCGGATATCTACGCAGTGGGAGATTGCGCAGAGAGTCTGGATTTGGGCACAGGCAGATTCGTCTACTCGCCGGTAGGAAGTATCGGAGCTGCTGCCGGAAGAGTAGCAGGTAAGAATGCAGCCGGTGCAAACCAAGAAACTAAAGGGTTCTTGCGCGCCCAAGCTGACCATATTTTGGGTATGCAAATATTTAGCATCGGCCACAGCACCACCAGCGCAAAGGAAGTTGACCTGAAGGTGGATGTACATGATCTGACCGTACCTGCCTCGGCTGAGAAGACGCGCGAGAGGACGTTATTTCAGACAGCAAAACTTCTAACCGATACCAACGGCAAAATTGTCGGAGCTCAGCTTGTAGCTAAGAAGTTTGGTTCACAATTCGCTTGGCAATTATATCAGGCGGTTTTAAGAGGTGAAAACAGGAAAGAATTTTTGCGGCGGTTTAACTCGCCTCGGATGAAAGTGGCTCAAGCTTTAGTACAGGCCGTAAAGTCGACAGTTACCATTGAAAACGTGGGAGAAGACAAGGCATTAAAGTTGGTTGATGCAGTCAGCCGGAAGAAAACAAATTAGTAGTGTGAGGAATTATTATGGATCCAAAAAAACGTAGCATCGACAAAGCATCACAAGAAATGCTTAAGCGTATGCAGGAAGCGGGCATAGAAAATGCCTGGGACAGGTTTGAGGAACAAGAGCCTCAGTGTGGATTCGGCAAACTCGGTATATGCTGCCGAAACTGCTCAATGGGTCCGTGCCGGATTGACCCGTTCGAGGATGGGCCGGAATGCGGGATATGTGGCGCGACGGCAGATACCATCGCGGCGAGGAACCTGCTGCGAATGGTGGCAGCGGGGGCGGCGGCACATTCCGACCACGGCCGAGATATAGCACATACGCTGAAAATGGTGGTCGAAAGCGAGCAGTGCGACTATATGATAAAGGACGAGCGGAAACTAAAGCAGGTTGCCGAGCGATATGGAATTAAGACAGACAGCAAAGACATAAAGGCAATCGCTGCAGAACTGTCTGATGTTGTGATGAATGAATTCGGCAGACAGGAAGGCACTCTTACCACGACGGCCGCCTATGCTCCCGCCGCGAGGCAAAAAGTATGGCAGCAGCTGGGGGTAACTCCACGCTCAATCGACCGGGAGATCGTGGAGATTATGCACAGGACACATATGGGCGTTGGCTCCGACTATAAGAACCTTATCAAGCAGGCGATACGGTGCAGCTTGTCAGACGGATGGGGCGGCTCGCTGATAGCGACCGAGCTTTCCGATATTCTCTTCGGAAGTCCCCAGCCGATTCGCTTTGGCGCCAACCTTGGCGTATTGGACAAGAAGCAGGTCAATATCATCGTTCACGGTCACGAACCGACTCTCTCAGACATCGTTGTGGGTGTGTCGCAGGAACCTGAAATGCTGAAAATGGCTGAAGCAAAAGGAGCCAAGGGCATCAACATCGCCGGGATATGCTGCACCGCTAACGAGATATTGATGCGTCACGGCATCCCGGTTGCGGGTAACTTCCTGCAACAGGAATTGGCCATAATGACGGGGGCTGTTGACGTGATGCTGGTGGATGTACAGTGTATTATGCCGGCGCTTAGCTCGCTTTGTGACTGCTTTCATACAAAGTTGATTACAACGTCGCCGAAGTGCAATATAGCCGGAGCGGAGCACATCGGATTTAGCGAGGACCGAGCAGTAGAAGTTGCGCGGCAAATTATCAAAACGGCCATTGAGAATTTTGCCAACAGGAAGGGCAATATCAACATTCCGAAGGCCAGGGAGTCGGGCGTGGCAGGTTTTACTACGGAGAATACCTTTTACCATCTGGGCGGCAGATTCCGTGGAAGCTACCGGCCGTTGAATGATGCTGTCATCTCAGGTCGTTTGCGGGGAGCAGCGGGAGTCGTCGGCTGCAATAACCCGAAGCAGGTACACGACTATTGTCACCTGGCTATGATAAAAGAGCTTATCAAGAATGATGTCCTGGTCGTCAGCACCGGCTGTAGTGCGATGGCCGCAGGGAAAGCGGGGCTGATGAGACCGGATGCCGCTGCTAAATACTGCGGCAAGGGCCTGGCCGAGATTTGTGAGACGGTAGGCATACCGCCGGTGCTCCACGTTGGCTCCTGTGTAGATAACAGCCGAATCCTGACAATTCTGGCAAACATGGTGGCTGAAGGCGGACTGGGAGAAGATATTGCCGATTTGCCCGTTGCCGGCGCCGCACCTGAATGGATGTCGGAAAAGGCGGTCTCGATCGGAATGTACTTCGTAGCATCGGGCGTCTATACGGTGATCGCTGAGCCGCTGCCCATTCTGGGTGCGGAGGGCCTGAGCCGGTATTTGACCAAGGAGATGGAAAAGGAAATCGGGGGAAAATGGGCCTTTGAACGAGACCCTATCAAGGCTGCCGGTATGATGATAGAGCATATTGAGCAAAAGCGCGACGCTCTGGGAATAAACGTAGAAAAAGAACGCAAGCTTTACGATATGGAAGAGCGTCGGGCATTGGCGGTCTGAGAACAGAGGACAGAGGACAGAAGACAGAGGACAGAGAACAGAATCTCACTTCTGACCTCAGATTTCTGAAAGTTAAGAAAAGGAGATATATAAAATGTCCAGAATCATAGCAACAAGTGCGATAAATGGCGCTTACAAGATAGTCAAGCAGGCTGAGAAGATGCTGGCAAAAGCCATCGAACAGAAGGGAAGCGACTGCAAAGTTGAGTTTCCGAACACCGGTTATTACATACCGATTATTTACTCGATGACCGGTCGGGCGGTAGAGACCCTGGCAGACTTTGAGAAAGTGATGGCAGAGGAAATCAAGCCTTTGCTGCCTGAGCCGGTTGCAGATGATATGTGGCTGCCTTATCTCGGCCCAGCCCTTGATGCGGGTATGGCAACTCTCTTCGCGGAAGAGATTATCGAGGCGTGCAAATATCTGATCGGGCCTAATCCGGTCGATGGTATTTGGCTCGGAGCAGCTGATGATATAATCCTCCGCGAACGCGGCATCCAGTTCGTTGACGGCTCAGCGCCGGGGGTTGCTGCTATTGTCGGTTCGGCACCTGATGTTGAGACAGCGGTTAAAATTGCCAGGAAATGCCAGGAAAGAAGTCTATATGTTGTTATGGCCGGCCATCATAACGGAACCACTTTTGCCGAGCAATTAGTCGAAGGCGGTGTGGAATTGGGCTGGGATACACGGCTTGTTCCCTTTGGGCGTGAGATCACTGCGGCGGTATACGCTGCGGGCTTTGCCAGTCGCGCTGCCCTTACCTTCGGCGGGGTTCAGCCGGGCGATTACCGCAGGAATCTTCTCTACAACAAAAACAGGGTTTTCGCCTTCATTATACCCTTAGGTACGGTTACTGACGAATGGTACGCCAACGCCGCCGGCGCAATTAATTTTGGTTTCCCTACCATAGCCGATTCTGATATTCCCCAGGTTCTCCCGACTGGTGTATGCACCTACGAACATGTGGTCTCCAACATACCACATGACCAAATCGTGGAAAAAGCCATCGAAGTCCGCGGCCTGAAAATCAAGGTATCGGAGGTGGACATCCCCGTGTCTTACAGCCCCGCATTCGAAGGCGAACGAATTCGTAAGGATGATATGCACGTTGAGTTTGGCGGCCAAAGGACACCGTCGTTTGAATGGCTCCGGATGCTGGATATCGGTGAGGTTGAAGACGGCAGGATAGAAGTGGAAGGGCCGGACGTTGACTCGGTTGAGGCAGGTGGGAAGATGCCGCTGGGCGTAGTAGTTGAAGTCGCGGGCAGAAAAATGCAGGTTGATTTCGAGCCTGTGCTCGAGCGGCAGATACATACGTTTATGAACGAAGCCCAGGGTCTTTGGCATATGGGCCAGCGCGACAACAACTGGATACGAATCAGTAAAGACGCTGCAAAAGCCGGATTTAAACTCGAGCACATCGGCAAGCTCCTCCATGCGATGTATCATGAGCAGTATTCGAATATCCTGGACAAAGTGCAGATTAAGATTTTTACTGATGAAAAAGACGTTGCAAAGCTGCGTGAGCAAGCCACGAAGGTGTACGCGGCGCGCGATGCCCGATTGGCGGGTATGACCGATGAAGATATAGACACATTTTATTCGTGCACGCTCTGCCAGAGTTTTGCGCCGAACCATTTGTGTGTGATTTCGCCGGAGCGGCCCGGGTTGTGCGGGGCTTATAGTTGGCTGGACTGCCGGGCGGCGTATGAGATAAGCCCCGCAGGTGCAAATCAGCCCATTTCCAAAGGCAAGTGCATCGAGCCAACCATCGGCCAGTGGGACAAGGTAAACGAATTTGTTCTCAAGACAAGCGGCGGCAACGTCGAGCGAATGAGCCAGTATAGTATGATTACCGACCCGATGACCTCCTGCGGCTGCTTCGAGTGTATCGCCGCGGTGCTGCCTTCAACCGGCGGCATCATGATTGTCAACCGCGAATTCCCCGATATGACTCCCTGCGGTATGAAGTTTTCAACCCTCGCCGGTACCGTAGGCGGAGGCCAGCAAACGCCTGGCTTCATCGGACATTCGAAGCACTACATCAATTCAAGAAAATTCATAGGCGCCGAAGGTGGAATTCGGCGGATTGTCTGGATGCCTGCTATGCTGAAAGAGGAAATTAAGGATACTCTCGTTCAAAGAGCAAAGGAGCTCGAACTTGGCGGAGAAGAGTTTCTCGCCAAGATTGCCGACGAAACGACAGCCACAACAGAAGAAGAGGTTTTAGAATTCATTACCAAAGCCAAGCATCCAATAGCCGCTTTGGAACCTATGTTCTAAGGAACCGCCGGTTGTTAGTATATTGCTTGTTAGAAAAAAGAGGCTACTACTGTAAAGGGATAGTATTATGGCGCTGACAGGATTAGAAATCTTCAAACTCCTACCAAAAACCAACTGCAAAAAGTGCGGCATGCCAACCTGTTTGGCTTTCGCTATGCAATTAGCTCAGAAACGCGCCAAACTCGAAGACTGCCCCGACGTTTCCCAAGAAGCTAAAAAGGTCCTTGCCGCTGCTGCCGCCCCACCAATGCGAAAGGTTGTGTTCGGCAGCGCAGATGACCAGGTCCAGGTTGGGCAGGAGACGGTAATGTTTCGACACGAAGAGAGGTTTTACAATCCTACCGTTCTGGCGGTGGCTGTCTCAGACAAACTTACCGGCGAGGATTTGAAAAAACGCGTTGAGTCCATAAATTCGCTGCAGTTCGAGCGCGTCGGAACCAGGATTGCAGTCAATGCTCTGGCGGTTATGAACGACAGCGGTTCTGCTGCACAATTCGCTGAAGCCTGCGCAAAGGTAAAGGAATTGAGCAACTTTGCTCTAATCCTTGTCTCAGATTCCCCTGAGGCAATGACGGCAGCGGTTGGCAAAACCGCAGATGTTGTTCCTTTGATCGCACAAGCCACGGCCGATACTGCCGAAGCAATGGCCAAAATTGCTAAAGAAAACAACTGCCCGCTTGTGGCAAAAGCCGAATCAATCGAGGCACTTGCCGACCTTAGCGAGGTGATTAAGGCCGCAGGAGTTGAGGACATAGTATTGAACTTAGAGACCTCGAACATAAGGGACCGATTGTATGAGCTGTCGAGGATGCGGGCCCTGTCGCTCAAAAAGGTCTTTAGGCCGTTAGGTTATCCAGCCATATCTTTTATCACCAATGGCGACGCAAACCGGCAGGCGGCCATCGCTACAAGCCTTATCTGCAAGTACTCCGGTATCGTTGTTATCGACACTGTCGAGCCATACGCAGTTTTGCCTATGCTGACCGTGGTAATGAATATCTTCAGCGACCCACAAAAACCCGTCCAGGTAGAGCCCAAGGTATATCCTATCGGCGAACCTGATGCAAATTCACCACTGATGTTTACGACAAACTTTTCGCTGACATATTACACTGTGGAATCTGATGTCGAGGCCAGCAGGGTGCCAAGCTATATTCTCGTGGTCGATACCGAAGGCACAAGCGTGTTGACCGCTTATTCAGGTGACAAACTCAACGAAAAAACGGTAGCCGACGCTATGTCCAAGAATAATGCAGAGAGCTTAGTTAAACACCGCAAACTGATAATCCCCGGTTACGTGGCTGTGATGAGCGGCAAACTCGAAGAAGCTACGAACTGGGAAGTTATGGTAGGGCCGAGAGAAAGTTCAATGCTGCCAAAATACCTGCAGGGGATCTGGAAATAAAAGCGTATCTCCAACGAGATACAGGGCACAAGAATGGCACAGCGCAAGAAGAAAAAATGTACAGTCCGTTTTGAGCCAAGCGGCCTGAGGATAGACGTTCCAGCGGGGACGGTTCTGCTTGAAGCTGCCCGTAAAGCCGGTATTTATTTGACCAGCATCTGCGGCGGAGACGGCTATTGCGGCAAATGCAAAGTAACAATCGATGAAGGACAATTTCAAAGCAGGCCCGCTACTTTGCTTACGCCGGATGAAGTGCGGGAAAATGTTGTTTTGGCCTGCCAGACGAAAGTGCTCTCTGACCTGACGGTAACGGTTCCAAAATCGCACGCACTGGAGGCCGGCCAGATACTTATGGATGCCGATGCTCACAGATTCAGCGAGCTTGCTGGTGAGGTCCGGGAAGGCGTGTTTGAGTTTGACCCTCTCGTGCGGAAACTCTGTGTTGAGATGTCGCCGCCCACCGTACACGATAATACGGCGGACCATGAGCGTCTGTATCTGGCTATACGAGAGGAAATTGACGCACCCATAATGCAAACAGGCTTTCGCATCCTGCAAAGACTCTCGAAGTTGCTTGTTGGAGCGAATTACAAAGTTGCGGTGACAATTGGCCGGCGCGGCGGTACCACGGAAGTTATAGAGGTTGAGCCGGGCAAAAGGTGTAAAACGAATTTCGCTGTAGCTGTTGACCTGGGCACTACAACCGTCGTGGCTCATCTTATAAACCTAACGAATGTCACCACAATAGATACGGAAGCTACATATAACAGCCAGATAAATTTTGGTGAAGACTATATCCGCCGAATCATCTATGCGGAAGAAAATGACGCGTTCGACGAGATGCAGAACCGCATAGTGCACGATGTAAATAATCTCATCGTCACACTTGCGACCAGACAAAGAATCGATTTGCAGGACATAACCGCGGTAATATGTGCCGGCAATACTGCGATGGTGCATTTTCTACTGAATCTGGACCCAACGCGAATACGCAGAGAACCCTATATTGCTTCTGTCAGCTTTGTACCGCCAATTCGGGCGGCAGAAGCGGGCATCCAGATTAACAAACGAGGTTTATTATACTGCCTGCCCAGCGTAGCTGCTTATGTGGGCAGTGACATAGTAGCGGGCGTATTAACGACGCGAATTTATACCCAAAAAAGCATCTCACTATTTGTTGATATTGGAACAAACGGCGAGGTCGTTCTTGGTAATCGAGACTGGCTGGTCTGCGCGTCAAGCTCGGCTGGCCCGGCATTTGAGGGAAGTGGAGTTAAGCACGGTATGAGGGCAGGGGCCGGCGCTATTGAAAAACTGACTGTTCTTGCCGATGGTTCTATCGATTTTAAGACGATCGGCAATACACGCCCAGCCGGCATCTGTGGGTCAGGTCTTCTGGATACGATTGCCGAACTCTTCGCAAACGGCATTATCGACCGGACAGGGCGTTTCAAAATTAGTGATGACGCAAGATTTGCGGAAGGAGATGACGGTTGGCAGTTTCAGTTGGTTCCAGCCGATAATGAGCATCAGCAAATCGTGATAACACAGGCTGACATTAATAACCTGATTCGCTCAAAGGCAGGGGTGTTCGCAGCGATTAGAGTTCTTATGGATTCGACACAGACTAAACCTGAAGATATCGATGCAATTTACGTTGCCGGCGGGTTCGGAAACTTCCTGAATGTTCAGCAGGCTATTACTGTTGGAATGCTTCCCGATGTGCCGTTGGAGAAAATTCAGTTTGTGGGAAATACATCAATCGCAGGGGCAAAAACGGTGCTGTTGAGCCGGAAAGCTCTTGAGACAGCCGAGCAAATCGCCAAGAGTATGACATATTTCGACTTGATGAGCTATCCGGGGTATATGGATGAATTCGTTAGAGCAAATTTCCTGCCGCATACGGATTTGTCACTGTTCCCATCGACAAAAGCTCTTAAGTATAAAGCGTGAAGCGAGATACGAAAATGGCAACAACTATCGCTATAAGCGGAAAAGGCGGTTCAGGCAAAACAACCTTAGCTGCTATGATTATCAGGCTTCTGTCTGAGCAGACCGGCAGACCCATACTTGCGGTAGATGCCGACCCCAACTCTTGCCTCGGTTTGGTGATGGGGGTTCAACCTGCGGCTGTTATTGCCGAAGTTCGGGAAAAAGCTGCTCGAAAGCAGCCCGGCAGTCCTGGCCTCGACCGAGTGCGGTCACTTGAATACGATATCCAGCAGGCAATTACCGAAGCTGATAGATTCGATTTGCTTACTATGGGCAGGCCGGAAGGACCAGGCTGCTACTGTGCGGCGAATAACCTTTTGCGAGAATTCCTGAATAGACTAAGCTCGGCCTATGAGTTTCTGGTTATAGACAACGAAGCCGGGATGGAGCACCTCTCTCGCCGAACCACTAATAATGTTGACTTGTTGTGTATCGTTGCCGAAGCAACTCCGCTCGGTGCGGTTACCGCTCAAAGGATTTTTGAACTTGCCAAACAATTGCCCATATCTGTGAAGAACATCGGCGTTATATGGAACAGAACAGACAACGAAAAAGAGTTAAATGAAATAGACGTATTTGGGTGCGTACCTTATGACAAGGCCCTGTTGGACGCTTCGATGCGGGCAGAGACAATATTCAGTGTTGAAGGCCAAAGCCCGGCATTCTTGGCCGTGCGAAAAATACTTGAGGAGAAACTCAGTCCTGCGAAAATCTAAACAATTTATGAAACTCTGGAGGATTCCAAATGCCAGTTCCTGAAATTGCAGAAAGTTTTACCGGTTCGGTGAATCGAGTTACGCTTGGGGCAACCAAAGACGGCGGCGGCACTCGCAGCTCAACTGTAACCGTTGGTGGGGCGCGCAATGTGGTCTATGGCGGCTCTATGAAAGAGACGAGCGAAAAACCGGTTATTGCTATTGACGTTATCGATACCAAGCCGGAAGATTGGCCGCAGCCGCTTGCCGAACCTTACAAAGATGTGATGGACAGCCCCGGCGACTGGGCCAAAAAGTGCGTGGAGGAACTCGGAGCCGACTTAATCTGTCTGAAGTTTGACGGCATTCATCCCGACAAGGCAGACAAGGATGCCGCTCATGCCGTCAAGGTCACTGAGGAAGTCCTCAAGGCGGTCGGCGTCCCGCTTGTGCTGTGGGGTTGTGGAAACGATGAAAAAGACAATCAGGTTATGCCGAAAGTAAGTGAGGCCGCAAAGGGAGAAAACGTTCTTTTAGGAACCGCTGAAGAGGATAACTACAAGTCTTTGACAGCCGTTGCACTTGCCGATGGGCACAACCTCATTACGGCAGCTCCTCTCGATATAAATATTGGCAAGCAGGTCAACATTCTGGTTTCGGATATGGGGTTTCCTCTCGAGCGGATGGTGATGTTTCAATCCACCGGCGCGTTAGGCTATGGTATAGAGTATTCGTATTCAATCCAGGAGCGTCAGCGTCTCGCTGCTCTCGGCGGTGACAAGATGATGGCTATGCCGATTATTTGTGACGTTGGTTATGAATCGTGGCGGGCGAAGGAGGCCAAGCTCGCCGATGCCCCCGGCTGGGGTAATGTCCGGGACCGAGGCCCAATGTGGGAAGCTACGACCGCCATCTGCCTGCTGCAGGCCGGCGCCGATATAATCCGGATGCGCCATCCAAAAGCGGTGGCAACCGTTAAAGACTTCATAAACCAAATTTGGCAATAGTAGCTGAAAATCTTCGTATCGGAAGGAGACAATTATGATAATAATTGGCGAACGAATTAACGGAATGTTTTCCGATGTCAAGCGGGCCATTGCTGAGAAGAATAAACAGGTTATTCAGGACCTGGCCAAAAAGCAAACCGAAGCAGGGGCCGCATATCTGGATGTCAATGTAGGCACGGCCGCGGCGGACCAGGAAGGGACAATGCAATGGCTCGTGGAGACAATCCAGGAGACCTGTTCTACGCCAATGTCTCTGGATTCCCAAAAGCCAAACGTTATCGCGGCGGGACTAAAGGTCCTCAACGCTGAGCCTGGCGTTATCCTCAACTCTACACCCCTGAACAGGAAAACCGATGAAGAAGTGTTCGACAAATATATGGAAATGGCGGAGCAGGCCGGACCGAAGGCGAGTATCATCACCTTGACAATGGACAAAAATGGTGTGCCGCAGGATATCGACACCCGTGTGGCGATAGCAGCAGAGATCGTATCAAAGGCGATGGAAAAGGGATTTGATACCCAGCGGCTGTTCATTGACCCTATTGCTCTGCCTGTTAATGTGCCAAACGCCCAGGTGCAAGCTGGAAATATCTTAGCCGTGATGGATCAGATAAGATTCCTTGCTGAGCCAGCTCCGCATATTACCCTGGGGCTGTCAAATCTTTCACAAGGGGCCACGGAAAGAAGCTTGATTAATCGTATTTTCCTCGCTATGGCTGCTTCACATGGCTTGGATTCCGCAATCGCTGACGTACTCGACGAAGACCTGATGAATGTGGTTGCTACTGCTGAGATGCTGATGAACAAACAAATATATTCTGATTCCTTCATAAAGGCGTACCAGTCGGCAGGCAAAACTTAAGGCAAATGAATAAAATAAAAAGATTGCGAAAGGAAAAGCTAAAACACACGTAAAATGGCTATAGTGGAAAAAGTGCTTAACGGCACTATGTGTACAAAAGCACTTATGACAGATGCGCTTATATTGTTGTACTCTTGTTACAGATAAGGGAGAAATTATGAAACTCGATCCAACAAAAATGGAAGACTGGCAGGTTGCAGAAGCTGCCGAGGAACAAATGAAACCTGTTCGCCAGTTGGCGGACGAAATAGGACTTAAGGAAGATGAGCTGCTGCCTATGGGGCTGCAACTGGGCAAAGTCGATTATAAGAAAGTGCTTGAGCGACTTAAAGGTGTGCCTAACGCAAAGTATATTGATGTTACTGCTATTACGCCAACACCTCTCGGCGAAGGAAAAACAACTACCGCTATCGGGCTGATCGAAGGTTTGGGCAAGCTCAACAAGCGTGTCGTCGGCGCAATCCGTCAGCCGAGCGGCGGGCCCACATTCAATATCAAAGGCTCGGCGGCCGGTGGAGGACTTGCACAGTGTATCCCTCTGACGCCGTTCTCAATTCGACTCACGGGCGATATAGACTCTATCACGAACGCTCACAACCTGGCAATGGTAGCGCTGACCTCGCGTATGCAGCACGAGCGAAACTACGATGACGCCCGCCTGGCAAAAAGCAAAATCACAAGGCGGCTCGATATCGACCCCCAAAGAGTGCAGATGAAATGGGTCATGGACTTCTGTGCGCAGGCACTGCGGAACATTACAATCGGCAAAGGCGGAAAAATGGACGGCTACGAAATGGAGTCCGGGTTCGCTATCACCGTCTCCAGTGAGGTTATGGCCATTCTGGCAGTTGCAAAGGATTTGAAGGACCTGCGAGAGAGAATGGCTAAAATCGTGGTTGCCTATGACAAAAAAGGTAACGAAGTTACCACTGCCGACCTCGAAGTGGACGGCGCTATGACCGCGTGGATGGTCGAGGCCATCAACCCGAACCTGCTGCAAACGATTGAGGGCCAGCCTGTATTTGTACACGCAGGTCCCTTCGCCAATATTGCCATTGGACAAAGCTCTATCATCGCTGACGAGGTCGGCACCAAACTGGGTGACTACCACGTAACCGAAAGCGGCTTCGGTGCCGATATTGGCTTTGAAAAATTCTGGAACTTAAAATGCCGAATGTCAGGCTTAACTCCAAACGCAATCGTCATCGTTGCAACTATTCGCGCTCTTAAGATGCACGGCGGCGGCCCTACGGTAAAACCCGGGGTGCCGCTGGCCGAAGAATATACAAAAGAAAATCTCGAACTGCTGGAAAAAGGCTGCGAGAACCTTATTGCCAACATCGAAACTGTCAAGAAGGCCGGCGTCCGGCCGGTAGTTTGCATTAACAGCTTCTATGCAGATACTAAGGCTGAAATCGAGCTCGTGCGCAAAGTTGCTGAGCAAAACGGTGCTTTGGCCGCCGTCTCAGAACACTGGCTCAAGGGCGGCGATGGGGCAATCGAGCTGGCCGAAGCTGTGATTGCAGCCTGCGATGAAAAAACCAACTTCAAGTTCCTCTACGAGCTTGAGACGCCTCTGAGAAAACGAATTGAACTCATCGCCAGGGAAGTCTATGGTGCAAAAGGTGTAACTTATAGTGACGAAGCCCTGGAAAAAGCCAAGGCCTTTGAAGCTGACCCGGTATCGAAAACCCTGGGCACCTGTATGGTCAAGACTCATCTTAGCTTATCACACGACCCGGACCTCAAAGGTCGGCCCCGAGACTGGGAGCTTCCGATCCGGGATATTCTTGTCTATAAAGGAGCGGGCTTTATCGTGCCGGTAGCGGGAGCAATTAAGCTGATGCCCGGCACCGCTTCCAACCCTGCGTTCCGCCGGATTGATGTAGATGTGAAGACCGAAAAAGTACAGGGACTTTTCTAAAGTTAATTGAGTATATTAAGGAGTGATTGACTTATGGCAGCGAAAATAATTGACGGCAAACAAGTGGCCGCCGATATGCGGGCGGAGCTCAAAGCTGAAGTGGCAGAGCTTAAAGAAAAGGGGATTGTGCCCGGACTTGGAGTTATTCTGGTAGGTGAGGACCCGGCTTCAAAATCCTATGTTACCGCAAAAGAGCGCGCCTGCGAAGATTTGGGGATTTATTCGGACGATAATCGCCTAAGCGCCGACATCTCGCAGGAGGAGCTGATGCAAAAGGTCAAGGATATGAACAATGACCCCAAAATCAACGGCATCTTGGTTCAACTGCCTTTGCCCAGGCACCTGAACGAAGCTGAAGTTCTCCTGTCCATTGACCCGAATAAAGACGTCGACGGCTTTCACCCGATGAATGTGGGCAAAATGGTGGTTGGTGAAGAGGGATTTTTGCCGTGCACGCCGCACGGCGTTATCCAACTGCTGATTCGCAGCGGCGTCAAAATCGAAGGCGCAAATGTGGTTATCGTCGGGCGCAGCAACATTGTCGGCAAGCCCCTCGCTAATATGCTCATCCAGAAAAATGCCAAAGGTAACGCTACTGTAACCGTCTGTCATACCCGCACGAAAGACCTTGCGAATCAGACGCGGCGGGCTGATATTCTTATCGCCGCTGCCGGCCGGCCGAACACAATAACGGCAGATATGGTAAAAGAAGGTGTGGTTGTGATTGACGTTGGTGTCAACCGCGTGGAGGACGCTACGAAAAAAAAGGGCTACCGTCTTGTGGGTGATGTTGATTTCGAGGCGGTGAAGGAAAAGGCCGCCTTGATTACGCCCGTGCCGGGCGGTGTAGGACCGATGACGATAACAATGCTGCTTTACAATACGGTAGAATCCGCTAAAAGAGCGGCCGGCCTTGTATCCGAGAAGTAACAGCAGCCGAGCCGAACCGATAGAATGTACCAGGTTTTGGCCGGTTGATGTATATGAAAGGAAGAAAAGTGGCTACTAAAGAATATCCAGTAATCTGGTTGCAGGGAGCAGGCTGCACAGGCTGTTCTGTGTCGATTCTCAATGCGGTCAGTCCGAGGATACAGAATCTGCTGCTCGATGAGCTTGTGCCGGGTCAGCGACTTAATATGCTGTTTCACGCAACGATAATGGCTGGCCAGGGCGAGCCGGTTATTGAGGTGCTCAAAGACACCGAGAAGAACAGAAAAGGCGGCTATGTATTGGTCGTGGAAGGTGCAATCCCCACCGCTCAAGGCGGGGCTTACGGCAGCATCGGTGAAATAGACGGCAGGCACGTGACCGTTCAACAAAGCGTCGAAGAGCTTGGAAGAAGCGCACTGCTTACGATTGCCCTCGGCACCTGTTCCGCCTACGGCGGAATACCAGCGGCGAAGCCAAATCCCACTTTGTGCAAAAGTGTCAAGGCGGTCTTTGATGAAAAAGCAATTGAGACGCCGGTGGTGAACCTGCCGGGCTGTCCCCCGCACCCGGAGTGGTTTACAGGGACAATATCGGTGATACTGTTCTCAGGCGCCGAAGCTCTTGATTTGGACAACCTCGGCCGGCCTAAGCTTTTCTACGGTCAATTGATTCACGAGAATTGTCCGCGACGGGCCGACTTCGATAAAGGCAAATTCGCCGAGAAGTTAGGCGATGCAGGGTGCCTTTATAAATTAGGCTGTAAGGGCCATTATACATACGCTGATTGTCCGTTGAGACAGTGGAATAACGGCTTGAACTGGTGCGTCAAGGCGGGCTCGCCCTGTCTGGGCTGTGTTGAGCCGGAGTTCCCGGACGGCACGTCGCCGATTTATGAAAAAATTACTTTCGAGGACCTCAAATGAGCACGAGAATAAAGATTGACCCAGTAACGAGGATAGAAGGCCACCTGGCCATTGAAGCGGTGATAGACGACGGAGTGGTGAAAGAGGCCAGGAGCGCCGGGACCCTTTTTCGGGGTTTTGAGATAATCCTGCAGGGAAGGGACCCCCGTGACGCCAATCGGCTGACCCAGCGAATCTGCGGTGTTTGTCCCACTGCCCACGCGACGGCCTCAGCTTTATGTATCGATGATGCATTTGGCTTGACCGATAAGATTCCGGACAACGCCAGGCTTATTCGCTGCCTGATACTGGGCTCGAACTTTCTGCAGTCGCATATCCTGCATTTTTATCATCTGGCAGCATTGGACTACGTGGATGCGGCTGCTGTGGTCGGTGATTTGGCGCCTTTCGTGCCTCGATATGAAGGTGACTATCGCGTATCCGGTGAGGCAAACGCCGAACTCGTCAATCACTATGTGCAGGCACTCGATATCAGGCGCAAATGTCAGGAGATGCTTTCGATTTTCGGCGGGAAGATGCCGCACAGTGTCGGTATTGTCCCCGGTGGAGTTACCGAAAGACCCACCGAGGACAAAATAATCAATTTTCTGTGGCGGCTGAACGAAATACGTGACTTTGTCGATAATACCTACATTCCGGACATCATAGCTGTTGCCAAAGCCTATGGGGACTATTTCGAGATCGGCCAGGGCTGCAAGAGGCTTCTCGCGTACGGCGGCTTTGACTTACCAACAGGCAAGTTATTCAAGAGCGGAGTTGTTTCTCCGGATTTGCAGCTTCAGCCGTTCGCTGAGGAGAATATCACCGAAGACTTGAAACATTCCTGGTATGCGGATTCCGATTCGGGCAAGAACCCCGCTCAGGGTCAAACAAAGCCGGAGCCTAACAAAAAACAAGCATATTCATTCCTGAAATCTCCGCGGTATGAGGGCAAGGTTTGCGAGCTTGGGCCCCTGGCACGAATGGTAAACAACTACGTGCAGGGGGACTCCAAAGTAAAAGAGCTCATTGATTCTACGCTCGCACAATTGGGGGCCGGCGCCGATGCCCTGTTTTCGGTGCTTGGCCGACACGCGGCAAGGGCTTTGGAGGCCAAACTTGTCGCCGATGCTATGGTCGATTGGCTCCAGGCCTTAAAGCCCGATGAGCCGATTATCGTTGAGAACAAGATTCCGGAGACAGGCGAAGGTGCGGGTTTAACGGAAGCCCCGCGAGGCTCGGTAGGCCACTGGATAACCATCAAGGACAAGAAAACCAACCGGTATCAGGTTATTACGCCCACGGCCTGGAACGCTTCGCCCAAAGATGACAAAGACCAGCCCGGAGCAATAGAGCAGGCAATAATAGGTACCAAAGTGAAGGACAAAGACAATCCCTTTGAACTCGTGCGAATTGTGCGGGCGTTCGACCCTTGTCTGGCCTGCTCGGTTCATTTACTTGACGCAAGGGCAGGCAAATTAGGGCAGTTCAGAGTTGTCTGATATGCAGACAGGAAAGGATGGCCCAGGGGTGACAAGCCCAGAGGAAAATTGCAGAGATAGCAGCCGCGTTTTGGTCCTTGGTCTGGGTAATATCCTGCTGAAGGACGAAGGCATCGGCGTGCACGTCGTTACAGAGTTGCAGAAACGGCACCTGCCCGGCAGCGTGCAGGTTATTGACGGTGGAACTGCGGGTGTGGATGTCCTGTTGTCCCAGGAAGGCGGATACAAGCTGGTGGTCATCGACGCGATGAAGGCCGGCAAAGAGCCGGGCACCATTTACAGGAACCGCTTCAAGGCCAACGAAATAGGCAGGCTGACCGGGATTTTCAATGAAAAAGGGCAATCGAAAATAAGCCTGCACCAGGTCGGCCTGATTGACGCTTTGCTGGTTGCTGAAAAAACCAGTTGTGCACCGGATGAAATTACAATCATTGGTGTTGAACCCGACGAAACGGATGAAGGCTTGGAGCCAACAGGAAAAGTAAGACAAAGGATTCCCGAAATTATTAACACGGTACTTGAGGAAATTAAAGATGCTGTTCACTAAAGATAAACCTTTGGATGAAGTTTTGGAGTCTCTCGGCCAGGAAAAAAGTATCTTCCTGCTTGCCTGTAATGGCTGTGCCGAAGCCTGCGAAACCGGCGGTCAGGAGGCGCTGTCGGCAATGAAGACAGAGGTCGAAAAAGCGGGAAAGAGTGTGACCGGCACATGTTTGGTTGATTTTCTCTGCAATAAAGTGCTGGTGACGACACGCCTGGCCAGAGAAATCGATAAGATAAACCAGGCTGATTCCATTCTGGCATTGACCTGTGGCATTGGGGTGCAGGCCGTTGCCAGGGTGGTGGACAAGGTCGTTCACCCCGCAGCAAACACTGTCTCACTTGGCGGCCTGCAGGGGCTTTGGCCGGCAGACGAACGCTGCCAGGCCTGTGGGGATTGTGCCCTGGACTATACCGGCGGCATCTGCCCCATCACCTCCTGCGCCAAGGGCTTGCTTAACGGCCCCTGCGGCGGGGCTCAGGATGGCAAATGCGAGGTTGACCCTGAAAAGGATTGCGGCTGGATAAAGATTTATGAGCGGCTCAAGAACATCGGCCGGCTCGAAAACCTAAAGAAAATTCGCACCCCCAGAGACCACAGCAAGATGCTGCCTTCTGCCGAACTGCGGGAAACATCGTTTTATGACCTGGAGAAGTAAGGAGGCGTTTAAGAGATGAAACTCAGTGACTGTTTCAAACAAGGCAAGTTTGTAATTACTTGTGAGGTTGGGCCATCCAAGGGCATAGAGACAGAAAAGATAATGGAGGAGCTGGAGCCTTTACGACCGAAGATAGATGCTTTTAACGTTACGGACCTGCAAAGCTCCGTGTTACGGGTAGGCTCGCTGGCGATGTGCCGTCTTTTGAGGGAGAAAGACTTTGAGCCCATTATGCAGCTTACCTGTCGGGACCGGAATCGCCTCGGGTTGCAATCGGATGTCCTGAGCGCCGCAGTATTAGGCATCGAGAATCTATTGTGCCTTACAGGCGACCATCCGAAGTTAGGTGACCACCCCGCAGCGATGCCCGTATTCGATTTGGACTCGGTGCAACTGCTGTCGGCCATCAAGGGTTTGGTGGACGGGAAAGATATGGCAGGCAATGCCTTAGAAGGCCGGGCGCCGGAATTTTGTCTGGGTGCGGCGGTGAATCCGGGCGCAGACCCGCTGGAACCGCAGATTATAAAGATGGAGAAAAAAATTGAGGCCGGGGCACAGTTCTTCCAGACCCAGGCGGTTTATGAAGTGGATAAGTTTGCCTCTTTTATGGAAAAGGTCGGGCATCTGAAGGCGCCGGTTATGGCCGGAATCGTCCTGCTGAAATCACCGGGTATGGCCAGGTTTATGAACGCGAATGTCGCGGGAATTCATGTCCCGGACGAGATTATCAATGAATTGGCCGCTGCACCCAAAGAAAAAAGAACCGAAAAGAGCCTGGAAATCTCCGCCCGACTGATTAGTGAGCTCAAAGATTTGTGTCGCGGAATTCACATTATGTCATTGGGGTGGGAGCGGCATGTACCTGCCATCCTGGAAATGGCCGGCTTGTAATCAGCAAAACTACTCTTTAGGCTAAGGTGCCGAATCCGTATGACCAGAGTTTTAACAACATGTATATACTGCGGCTGTGGATGTGGACTGTATCTTGAATCCGACAACGGTAAGATTGTCGGCTCCTACCCGAGCGGGAATCATCCCGTTTCGAAGGGCGCTCTCTGCGTAAAGGGTTGGAATGCCTACGAGTTCATCAACAAGATTGACAGACTAAAAGCCCCTCTGATTAAGACAAACGGTAGTTTTGAACAAGCCGGTTGGGACAGGGCATTGGAGCTGGTTTCCAGAAGACTTTTGGGAATAAAGGAAAAATATGGCCCGGACTCGCTTGCTTTTCTGAGTTCCGCCAAGACCACGAATGAAGAAAATTTTCTTATGATGAAACTGGCAAGGGCCGTCTTCAAAACCAACAACGTCGACCATTGTGCCCGGCTCTGTCACGCCTCAACCGTGGTCGGCCTGAAGGCTGCGTTTGGTTCGGGAGCGATGACGAATTCGATAAATGAATTTGAGGATGCTGACCTGTTCCTGGTAACCGGCTCGGATACAACAGAGCAACATCCCCTGATAGGCTCAAGAATCATAAATGCGGTCAATGACAGAGGCGCCAAACTGATTGTCGTTGACCCGAGAAAAATAGAACTTGCTAAATATGCAGCTATTCACATGCGCCAGGACAACGGCACCGACGTTGCCTGGATAAATGCAATGTGCAACGTAATAATCAAAGAAGGTTTGCTCAATCGAGAATATATACAGCAAAGGACAGAAAACTTTGAAGAACTAAAGGAAGTAGTCAAAGTTTACACGCCGGAGTATGCGGAGAAGATAACCAGGATTCCGAGCGATTTGCTCGTTCAGGCAGCAAGACTTTATGCTAAAACTTCAAAGGCGATGATTGTCTATTCTATGGGCATTACCCAGCATACTACTGGTGTGGATAACGTTAAGTCGCTGGCCAATCTGGCAATGCTGACCGGCCACGTAGGATTTGCATCAACGGGTGTTAACCCTTTAAGGGGCCAGAACAATGTCCAGGGAGCCTGCGATCTTGGTGCGCTGCCGAATGTTTTTTCAGGGTATCAGGATGTAAAGGATGATGCGGTAAGAGATAAGTTCGAGAGAATATGGCAGGTTGAGAACCTGCCGGCAAAGCCGGGTCTTACGGTTACTGAAATCTTTAAGAAGGCCCAGGAGGACAGGGTGAAAGGCCTGTATATAATGGGGGAAAATCCGGTTATAAGCGACCCTGATTCGAATAATGTGCGCAAGGCATTACAAAATCTGAGCTTTCTTGTTGTCCAGGATATATTCCCGTCTGAAACAGCGCAGTATGCGGATGTAATATTACCTGCCGCCAGCTTTGCCGAAAAAGATGGTACTTTTACAAATACAGAACGCAGGGTCGAGCGAATCCGCAAGGCAATTGAACCCGTAGGCCAGGCCAGGGCCGACTGGCGGATTATATGCGAGATAGCCAGGCGATGCAATTACAAAGGAATGGATTACAGCTATCCGTCGCAGATTATGGATGAGATTGCAGAACTGACTCCTATCTACGCAGGGATAAGTTACGACCGCTTAGACCCATTTGGCCTGCATTGGCCCTGCCCGTCGAAGGACCATCCGGGCACTGTCTATCTGCACAAAGATAGATTCACAAAAGGCAAAGGCAGCTTTATGCCGTGTGTGTATGTCGCTGCGAATGAGCTGCCGGATGAGGAATATAATTTCGCCCTGAGCACAGGAAGAATCTACTGGCACTGGCACACAGGTACGATGACTCGCCGAACGTCCACACTGGACAGGGAAGTGCCCTGCGCTTACGTTGAGATTCATCCGCGAGATGCCGAAAGACTTCAGCTAAATAATGGCGAGCGCGTGAGAGTGTCCTCCCGGCGAGGCCGGATAGAGATAGCGACAAAGATAACAGAAAAGGTAAAAGCCGGTTCGGTTTTTATCCCATTCCACTTTAGAGAGGCGGCTGCCAACGTTCTTACCAACCCGGCGGTTGACCCAATTGCCAAGATTCCGGAATATAAGGTCTGCGCCGTAAAGATTGAGAAATTGTCGATATGAAAGAGATGCTGCTGAAAAAAGCTGACGTAAAGGCCCTCTGTCTTGCAGCTTGCCGCGACTGGCAGGTCTATGCACCTTTGGAAGGAATGGGCCGGGATGTTCAGTTTGTAAAGATAAATGACAAAGTAAAAGACTCCCCTCTGAACAATTTGAATCTGGACTATGAATCGCTCGTAATTCCTCCTAAGGTTATAGGGTTTCCGCAGCTTGAGTCCCTTTTCGAATTTCGAGGGCCAAATATCACCGAAACTGTCCAACCGTCCGGCAAAAAGCTCCTCTTTGGTTTGCGTGCATGCGACGTCAAAGCTATACGATTTGCTGACAAGTTTTTCAAAAGGGACTTCGAAGATATCTACTATCTGAATAGGTCCGCACACAGACTGCTGGTACTCGTCGGCTGTAAGCTCCCGCCCAGAGATTGTTTCTGCACCTCTACAAAAACAGGGCCGTTTTTGCCCGCGCCTAAGGAAGATAGCCAAAGTGAAGAATCAGACTTTGACCTGCAAATGGTCGATGTGCCAGATGCGTATCTGGTCGAGGTAGCTTCTAAAAAGGCAGAAGAATTCATAAACAGCTACCGACAATTTTTTAGTGATGCCTCGGAGGAAATTGTTGCACAGTCAGAAGAAGCAAAGCGTGCAGCAGAACAGGCCGTCACTCAAAAAGTAGATTTTGAGAAGGCAACAAAAAATTTCTGTGAAGATAAGATTCCAGAACAGATTTATGAAAGAATAGCCGAGAGGTGCATATATTGTGGCGGTTGCTTGTACGTATGTCCGACCTGCACCTGCTTTAATGTCTTCGACGAGAAAGAAGCAGACTCCGGTAGAAGATGGCGAAACTGGGACGCCTGCGTGTTCGAAGGGTATACCCGTGAGGCCAGTGGTCATAATCCCCGCCATGAGAAACGGCTCAGGACCGCCCGAAGATACGAACATAAGCTGAAGTATGATTACCTGACAACCGGCATCAGCGGATGTGTCGGCTGTGGTCGATGCTTATCGAGTTGTCCGGTCGATATAGGAATAATTCAGGTTATCGAAGAGGCGGCGAAGATATGAAGAATGAATATATGCCCCACTCAGCAGTAATCGACTCTATTCGTAGCGAGAGTTTTGACACCAAGACGTTTAAGGTCGTCTTCGAAGCCAAAGCACTGGCTGCATCGTTCAATTACAAACCAGGGCAGTTCGCTCAATTGTCTTTGTTGGGAATAGGAGAGGCCCCTGTATCGATAACTTCTTCTCCCTGTAGTCGGGGGTTCCTGGAGTTCACGATAAGAGCTGTCGGAAAACTTACCCACGCAATGCATCAGCTCAAGCCGGCAGACAAAATCTACGTGAGAGGTCCTTACGGAAATTCTTTCCCGTTCGAGCAAGTTAAGGGAAAAGACCTGTATTTCGTTGCGGGCGGTATTGGATTGCCCCCTCTGAGAAGTCTAATAAACTCGGTCTTTGACAGGCGAGAAGAGTTCGGCAGGATTAAGATTCTCTACGGCGCAAAGACGCCAAATGAGTTGTGCTTTAAGGAAGAGCTTAAGAGATGGCAGCAGATAACCGACACAGAGGTACTACTCACTGTGGATAAGGCGGATGAGGGCTGGAAACAAAATGTAGGAGTGGTAACAACGCTGTGGGACAAAATCGATATTACTTCATCCGGAGCAGTCGCTTATGTGTGCGGCCCGCCGATTATGATCCGATTCGTCATCACAAAACTCATTAAGTCCGGGTTCAAAGATGAAAATATATACGTGACTCTTGAAAGATATATGAAGTGCGGTATAGGCAAATGTGGACACTGTAACATCGGCGCAGCGCTTGTCTGTATAGACGGCCCAGTCTTTTCTTATAACCAGCTTAAGGAGATGCCTCAGAAAGAAACGGCAATGGCGATATGAGTGGTGCCTGTGGCGTAGAGGCGCCTGAGGGCAACGATACGCAGTGGAATACAAACGGGCGCCCGGCTAATCTGGTATAAACTAATACTACAGCGCCATATAGCAAGAAGCTGGATTGATAACTTCTTGTTGCACAGACAGTTATATTAAGTGAGGCAAATTCGAAATCCGAATATCGAAGCTCGAAACAAATAC
>Ga0114930_10001245_pt1 | contig 24731 bp, 17 predicted proteins | sample AnhtaG_FD_87300 | JGI IMG/M metagenome (GOLD analysis project Ga0114930, IMG submission 87300) | Deep subsurface microbial communities from Anholt, Denmark to uncover new lineages of life (NeLLi) - Anholt_01485 metaG | ecosystem: Environmental > Aquatic > Marine > Oceanic > Sediment | place... | reverse complement strand
TTGTTCGATATTTAGGCATAAAGAATAGGGGGAGCAAGGCAATATTAATGGAAGTTATTGAAAACAGATAGGATAGAGGTAGCATGCAATCATTTGTCTAATTTTCATACAAATGGAGGGTTTGAAAATCTTTGCAGGAAGAGGGAGACTCCGGAGAGCCTCCCTTAGAGGGGTAAAGAATTGGGTTGGTTAAAAAACGATCTTAGTACCAAATAAATTAATCCTCGGTAGTACAAACTTAAGCGGCTCTCGGGAATTGTAATTCGTTGATGGCGTTCTTTCGGGAAATCTCCTTCCACGACAACAGTCTCATCTTTGGCTCGCAGTGGCAAATTGATATCCCATGAAATCGATTCCCCAGCCGAAACAACAATCCCACTTTGTACAACGTGTTGTAATCCTGCGAAGATAAATGTCAACTCATAGGTGCCGTGAGAAAGGCAGGGAAATCCGTACATGCCCGATGCATTGGTTACGGCCTCGATCTCCGGCAAATCGAGTGAGGGAGACCTGAGGAGGACAATTACTCCACGGAGATTATCCCCTTCAGGAGTTCTGACGATCCCGCTAATGGTACAGTTCTGGCTTGCTTGGGAAAACACAAATCCAGCAATCATTAGACCAGCTATGAAAAAAATAAGAACTTTTTTACCCATTTTATACCTCCTCTCTATCCTGAACTATTCATAGGCATTTTTTGCCCTTCAGGCGAGTCGATCTTAATGCATATGTGAATTTCATCTCATTCATACCTAATAGAGCAGTTTTTGTGCCAGATGTACCTCTCCTCCATCTCGTGTGACGAATAGTGCGTAAAAAAAGTGAGCTATATGGGGAAACCGGAAGGGATTAAAATTTAATTAGCGAATGATTTTCGTGAAATCCCCCAGTGAACCAGGGGGCATATTGTCTATTTTTTTACCATTGGGGACGTCCCATTAGGTACCACCCTATATCGAAAAAAGGGTATTTTGGAATGTTGTTAAGTGATAGGGTGGTACCTAATGGGACGTCCCCTATTGTTTAATGGCGTTTCGTTTGATTTTGTTATCCAGTGTCTGCCGCGTGATCCCGAGAATTCTGGCGGCATCGCTCTTATTCCAGTTTGTGTACCTCAACACTCGCACGATATGGTCTTCCTCCATATGATCGAGCGTTTCTAGAGGAGCAGGGATGACCTGGCCTCCTTTTCGAAAAGTATAGGGCAAGTCTTCCGGTTGAATGACCTTCCCGTCACCCAAAACAACGGCCCTGTCCACACAATTCCTCAACTCTCTGACATTGCCCGGCCAATCATAAGATTCCATCAGCCGCTTTGCTTTGGAGGATATTTTTTTCACCCTTCCTGCAATGAAATATTCAGCCAACGGTATGATATCCTTTTTCCTTTCTTTAAGAGGAGGCAGATTCACGGCCACAACATTCAAGCGATAAAACAAATCCTCCCGAAAAATCCCCTCCTCCACGGCTTTTGTCAGATCCTTGTTTGTGGCAGCAATGATGCGGACATCGACCGGAATGGACTTGTTCCCTCCCACTCTCTGAAGCTCTCTATCCTCCAAGATTCGCAAAACCTTTGCTTGCAAATCCAAACTCATGTCCCCGATCTCATCGAGGAATATGGTGCCGCCATGGGCCGACTGGAACTTTCCTTCGCGCGCGCTGGTGGCACCGGTGAAGGCGCCCTTCTCATGACCGAACAACTCACTCTCGATCAACTCCTTGGGTATGGCCGCACAATTGACTGGAACAAACGCAAACTCTCTGCGTAGAGAGAGGGTGTGAATGGCTTTGGCCACCAATTCCTTTCCTGTCCCGGTCTCTCCCTGAACTAGCACTGTAATATTTGTGGGGGCAACTTTTTTTATGATATCGAACACCCTCTTCATCTTCTCGGCTTCGCCCAGGATTTGAAACTTGGGCTTCAGGGTGTTTTCCAGCCAAACATTCTCCTGGACCACACGCCTGTGGAGGCGTGCATTTCCCAATGCAACTCCGGCCTGGTGACAGAGCGCAATCAGGAACATCTGGTCGTCTTGGGAAAAACTTCCTACCGAGCCCCGATTGTCCAGATAGACGACGCCCAGGATCTCTTCTCGAAAAAGCAGAGGTGCACAAATAGCCGACCGGATGTTGTATTCCCGGATACTCTTGGCTTTCTCGAATTGTGTATCCTCCTGGGCATTGACCGTCATAATAGAAACCCCTTCGTTTAAAACCTTGTGGACGATGGTCCGGCTCACTTCCAATTTTTCTGACAATTCACTTCCCGTTTCGCTCCGAACGAGTTCACAGGCCAGTTCCTTGGTATTCTCATCGACAAGAGCGATGAATCCTCTCTCCGCTTCCAGCGTTTTAAAGGCCGAATTCATGATCTCATCCAACATTTCATCCTGATCTTCGAGATGAGAATTGACCGCTTTGCTAAAATCATACAGGAGCAAGAGTCTCTGATGATCCCTTTGAAGTGAGACAACATCTTTCGTATCCATTTTATCCAGAGAAAAAGGCATGGTCTTTTTGGCGTCAAGAGAGGCGATTTCCACCGCTTTTTCAGACAAGTCTTCGGCGTCAAGCATCGCAACGCTGGCGCTGGCGAATGGTGTATCTGTCTTGAAAATCAAAAGCGATTGGCCCATGGTCAGTTTGTCACCATCCCGCAACCTGTGCTGGGAGATGATCCTTCCATTGACTTTGACAGGATTCTCTCCCCCCAAATCCCGCAGCTCATAACCGCCGTCTTCGAGCGCCTTGATCTCTGCATGATCTCGGGACACAAAAGGATCGGATAAGGAGACATCGTTGGAGGGCTTTCTGCCAATCTTTATGGCCTTTTTGCTGATTTTATAACTTTTGACTTCGAAATCTTTCAGTTGGTGGACTAAATATGCCATGTCTATCTCTATTTCAATCCAGGTTAACAATTCTCATCTAACAGAGTCAATATAAAACCTCGAAAACATAATCATCCTGTTCAAAGACTTCGACCAATTTCAAATCCTCGGGAAATTGGGAAGCATTCTGGAGGATTTCTTCCTTATCCGTATCAGAAAAACTCTGTAAGTGGAGAATAAGATATTTCACCGGGACTTGTGTCTTCACATACTGGATGAACTCTCGATGAGGAAAAGGCCCCATTTCGTGTGCTATTTTTCTCAATTGATTAAAAATCGGGGGGTTAAATCCGGACGATCCGTTGGCCAGGTTTTTCCGGTGAAGGATCGACCAGTACATATAATATTTGTTGGTCTGAAGCTTTATCAAAGGAAACTCCAAAATCGCAAACTCTTCCTTTGAAGAAGCAAGCCATTTATAAACTTCTGCCGGCTCCCGGGATATTTTCTCATAAGGCATAGGCACACAGATAAATTCATAGACCAAAAAGGCAAGGATGAAACAGGAAAGGATAACCTTCCCCCTTAATTTGATCATAGCCAGAACCTTGGCTGCTCCGTATCCCGCAAGGACGCTGAGCGCCAACATGACAAAAATCCCGAATCTCTCCGGAACCCTGATCCCTTTGAATAACACGATGTTTTTATAAAGAATCATGTAAGGCCCGGTGCCAAAATCATGGGTGATATAGAAAACTTTTGGACCTAACGTGAGAATGCAGGTAAAAATGCCGAGAAAAAGATAAAAGTTTTTGTGAATAGCAGAGGAGTTTTTTTCATCATCGAAATTGCAGAGGGTGAACCGGCTGAGTACCAACTTGGCAATGAACAAAAATATGATCAGGTAGAGTGGATTTGTCAAATGCATTAGGCTTATTTTTATCCCGGCAACAGAAAACACCAAGCCTTTAGTCAATATGATGATCCCCGTAAGCCCCACAACAAACAGCAGCAGAGAATTCACCGTCTTTTCGGCAGTGCGGATTCTGTTAGGGAATCTCGATGCATACGGAGGAAACAGAAAAGCCATCGTGGCCAGCAGAATCGTCATTATTCCCGGGAAAAGGCCCCTTCCTTTAGGCCGAAGCTTCCCACGATTCATCAGGTTTATCGCAACTCTGTTTTCAACAGATTGGGCTTCGTAAAACACATTTTTGTTGAAACGGGAAATTGTGGCATATCCCAGAATGTTGGCAGAAAACTGAATATTGCTTCCCACCGTCCTTTCGAACCGGTGTTCTTTTTTGACCTGAAGATAAGGAACGAGAAACGGGGCAATGATCAGACCGGAGAGTATGGCCGAAATCACCAGTTTCTTGAAAAAGGGAGCTATATTGGCACGGGGCATAAACAAGAGATAATAGAGCACAAATATCCCGACAGCTATAGCCAGAAAAACGCCTAAATACCCACAGGATAGCGCTTGCAAAACAAAAAAGAGCGCAAACAACAGCACGTATTTCCAGGACGGCTTTTTTATGGCTTTATGAAGGTAGAGCAGGCTCAGAGGCGTCCAAAAAACCGTGATGTTTTGAATGTGACCGACTTGCCGAAAACGATAAGGACTGAAAGCGAATATGACACCGGCGATGATAGCCGCGATTCTGTTTTTCGTCAGATCAAAAACGAGCAGATAGACGGCAAATCCGCATAAAATATAGGCCAGCAGCTGAACGAAATTATACCCCAGAACCGGATTCCCTGACACCAGGCTGACAGGAAAGGCGATCAGGCTGAGAACGATCATGTGTTCTGAGAAAGCGAGGGTGTTTTTGAGAGGGAAAAATATGTTCGCGTCAAAAAGACGGAACGGATCCTTGAACATTTGGTATGTGTCCCAGTCGAAAATCCAGGTGTTCAAAAGAGGGTCGACATGAGATACGAAGGCATCGGCCATGTGAAGGGGCAACGGCCACAGCATGATAATGGACAGGAGGATAAAAAACGAAAGGACAAGCAGGTTGATCCCTGTATTCTTCGTCATCTTCATCTTTTTGCCTTTACCTTGAAATCCAGTATTCTCTCAAGACATCCCCCGGCTTTGTCCCTTCCGGCATATTGGCAAACATGATCTCCGGCGGAGCCGTGCACACATATTTGATGGTCGCTCCGCTTTTTTCAATATCCATTACAGTAATCCCAGGAGGTGTAAGGAATGCTGGAGGTTGTTCGTACAGATCTCCGTAATAGGCTGCCCAGTAGGGATTACTCCATATAATATCATACACTCTCGAACCAGAATAGGTTGTGGCACCGGCACACACCCCCATCATTTTTTTCCCTGATCTTGTCTGGCCAATGTTCCTGGCAAAAAATATGTGATCATGCGCGTATATAAATCCCCTCACCTCGGTTTCTCGTGCCCTTTCTGTAAGCCAAATTTGCTCCACCCTGTCAAGGTCAATATTTAAAGTCGGGTCAATCTCATGGATTCTCTGATAATCTTCACGGGTGAAGAGTGGACCTCTCCCGTAGGCCCCTACGACTTTTTGAGAACCTAAAGGATAGCCGCCCAGAACATTATGATAACAGATGAACTTCCAGGGGGAACTATGCCCAGCATACAGCATAGATTCTACCAGATCTTTTTGTTTAGGACCCAATGTCCAATCATAGATTGTTTTAGGCTTTTTCAGAAGGTAGGAATTGACATCGAGAAGATAGAATCGAATGTCCCCATCACCCCAAAATATCGGAAAATAGTTCTGGTCTGCATTTTTAAATAGCCAGTCATCATTTGAATATCGACCGTTATTCAGGCCGGACATCAATCTCACTCTTTCCATCATATTAAGGGACTCCGGCTGTCTAAAGGCCCTCTTTCTATGGGCCTTAGCGTAAGGGAGTGTATAGGGCTGGGTATCTGTAGACCAATTGACCTCCCCATCATGGTTCCCCAAGACTTGATAATAGGGAATTTCAGGCGTTATGGCGCTTAAGGTGCGCCTCTTCCTTTCCCAAAGGATTTTGGACTGCTTATCCAAGGCATCCTTGGGCAAAAGCTCCTCCCATTTTCCCTCTGCTCCCCAAATCGGATAGGAATCTTGCCCCACTGTGTCTCCAAGGTCTATGATAAAATCCGGTCTGCTATCCAGGATGTATTTCAGGGTATGGGCCAGCGAAAATCCATACAAGACCTTTTGCAGCGGCAAATCAGGCCGATAATCAGGATTCGCGATTATTTCCTTCAGCATTTTGCTGATGTAATCCCCGCGCAACACATCTCTTCGCCATTCGGAGTCTTCCGGATCGTGCTTCAAGTCAGCATACACGTGGTCATCCCCTTTCAAGATAACCCTGATCTTGTCTCCCGCCTCCAGAGAGACATTCGGAGTTTTCGTAGATCTCGCTTCAAGCGACTTCCAGGATTTACCTTCCCTGTATTCCACCCTGTAGTGCAATTCTGGAGAATAGATATGATCTATGGCAATATCAACGTTGTTGCTGACTCCTGTTAAACTCAAAGGTTGATCTTTGAAAAGTCCATCCTTTGTGTCGGATGTGTACACCTTGATATCAAGAGGGCGATCCGGTTTGATAAAGAGATTGATGAATGCTTTGTGGTATTCTTCAAAAATAATCCTCTCCGCAGCCTCAAAGTATTCGGAATCGTAACCGAAAGGATATTCCGAATGGAAGAGGCGATCTTGAAGATTATCACCTTGGCTGAGCGTTAGGGATGAAAAAAGGTGGGCAGGATAAGCGGCAGCACCGGCTCCCAACGCTGCTGCGCTCTTCAGGAATCTTCGTCTCGATACTTTTTTCATTTTCCGACGACCCGATTATCTTTTAAGCCTGAATTATTCATAAACATGATTGTTTTAACGGAAATTCAGGGGACACGTTACCGATTTTAAAACAAATCGGTACACGTCCCCAATTTCTGGCAATGTGCCCCTTGATTTTAAGCTCGTACATGATTAATTAAGGGTAACCTGGATAATTTATGAATAATCCAGGTTAAGGGGTAGATTTTAAATGCCTTTCCAAATTATATCAATACCAAATAGGAAAATTTGACTTTCAGGACTGGCAGTGATACATAATTTTCATGAAAAGCTCTCTGGATCGTCGGGATTTTCTGAAGGCCATCGGACTGGGATCCGCCGCGTTTGCTTTTCCGTTTGTCCATCTGGGCTGCAAAAAAAACCAGCCGCCTGCGAACATCATCTATATCTTGGCCGACGACTTGGGTTATGGGGAACTGGGAAGCTACGGACAGAAAAAGATCAAAACACCGAATATCGATTCGCTGGCTTCCCAGGGAATGAAGTTCACACAACATTATTCTGGAAGCCCGGTATGTGCTCCTTCGCGCTGTGTGCTTCTGACAGGAAAGCACACCGGGCACGCCTACATCCGCGACAACGACGAAATGCCGGAACGTGGAGACGTGTGGCACGATCCATCGTTGGAAGGAAACCGCCCGCTCCTGCCCAACACCACAACGATCGGCACCCTCCTTCAGAAAAAAGGATATGCGACGGGAGCTATAGGCAAATGGGGATTGGGAGGTCCGGCAAATGTCGGGGAGCCCAATCAGCAAGGCTTCGATTTTTGGTACGGTTATCTCTGCCAGCGCATGGCCCATAACTACTTCCCCACGCATTTATGGAAAAACAGAGAAAAAGACCTTCTCGAGGGAAACGAATACTTCTTTCCCCATCAGAAGTTTCCCGAAGACAAAGATCCCCTCGACAAAGCTTCCTACAAAGATTACAAAGGCCAGACATACTCGATGGACAAGATGGTGGCAGAAGCCTTAACCTTTATCAAAAAAAATAAAAACAGCCCTTTTTTTCTGTATCTGCCGTTTCCGGTGCCACATGTCTCGATTCAGGTCCCGGAAGATTCCCTGAAGGAGTATGAGGAAGCTTTCCCCGAAAAACCTTATTTGGGGGACTTGGGGTACACCCCCCACCCCACACCCAGAGCCGCATACGCCGCGATGATAACCCGGATGGACAGGGAGATCGGCAAAATATTAGCGCTGCTGGAAGAGCTGGGCCTTGCCGAAAACACCTTGGTGATGTTTTCGAGCGACAACGGCCCTACCTTTAATGGCGGAACTGACTCTGCCTTTTTCGAAAGCGCCGGTCCTTTACGAGGGCTCAAGACCATGTTGTATGAAGGAGGTATCCGCGTTCCGATGATCGCCCGTTGGCCCGGAAAAATACAGCCGGGAAGCGAAACCGATCACATATCGGCCTTTTGGGATGTTCTGCCCACCATCACAGACATCGTTGGCTGCGATCCCCAGGACAACATCGATGGCATTTCCTTTCTTCCCTCTCTTCTGGGCCACGACAAAAAACAAAAAAAACACGAGTACCTGTACTGGGAATACAACGGAAAACAAGCGGTCCGCATGGGCAACTGGAAGGCCTATCGACCTGGATTCGAAGAAAGCATCGAATTATACAATCTCGAGGATGACATCGGGGAACAGAACGATTTGGCCCCCAAGCATCCAGAAATCGTCGCCAAGATCGAGGATATCCTGCAAACCGCCCGGACAGAATCGGAACTGTTCCCATTGATCAAAAATAAAAAATAGGGAAACGCTAAAAATGGACCGTCGTGATTTTTTAAAATCCCTCGGATTGGGAACAGCCGGTTTGGCGAGTCGCGGGGCTATTTTTTCCTCTGCTTCGTCCTTTTGGGACAGTAAAGGCCACTCATTGAATCAGGATAAAATCAACATTATCCTGATCAATGTGGACGACTTGGGCTGGGTGGATCTCTCCTGCTACGGGAGCGGGTATTATGAGACGCCGAATATCGACAAGCTGGCTGCCCAAGGGATGAAATTCACCAATGGATATGCCTCCTGTGCCGTGTGTTCACCGACGCGCGCTTCGATCATGACAGGGCGCTATCCGGCCAGAATCGGAATAACCGACTGGATCCACCATCTCGACCGCAAAGCCCACACAGCCATCGGAACCGGAAAAAACCCGGTCGAATACGTGGAGACCAAAGACCGCCCACTCCTCTGCCCTCCAAATCCTTACTGGATGGAAATGGACGAGATCACAATAGCCGAAATGCTGAAGCCCGCCGAATACACCACCTGCCACATCGGAAAATGGCATCTGGGACACCGGTGGTGGTATCCGGACAAGCAGGGATTCGATATCAATATCGGGGGCTGTGAGATCGGGCAACCCCCCACCTACTTCGATCCCTACTACCAGAATGAGCGGAGGAGCAGCATCCCGACCCTTCCTCCCCGCCAACATGGTGAATATCTCTCGGACAGAGAGGCTGACGAAGCGGTCCAGTTCATAAATGAGAACAATGACCGGTCTTTTTTCCTCCACATGTGTCCGTATGCTGTACACACCCCTCTCGAGGGCAAAAAAGAGCTCATAGCCAAATATGAAAACAAGAAATCTACCAACCAGAGCAATGCTGTGTATGCGGCCATGGTAGAAAGTGTGGATCAAACCGTCGGAAAAATCACTTGGGCCTTGGATGAGGCAAAGTTGAGCGACAAAACCCTGGTCATTTTCACCTCGGATAATGGAGGATTGAAGGATCACTCGACTGACAATAGCCCCTTGCGTTCTGGGAAAGGATATCCTTATGAGGGTGGCATTCGCGTGCCCTTGATCGTTCGGTGGCCTGGAAAGATAGAGCCGGGAAGTGTGTGCGATGTTCCGGTGACGAGCATCGACTTTTTGCCGACCGTCAGTGAAGCGGCAAACATAAGCCTCCCCGATGATCGGCCAATAGACGGGGAGAGCATTATGCCGCTTCTTACACAAAAAAGCTCCCTTGAACGGGATGCCATCTACTGGCATTTCCCCCATTATCGCGGGGAAGTGGTTCCATACAGCATCATTAGGAAGGGCGATTGGAAACTCATCAAGAGATATGAGGGCAAAACTTTTGAGCTTTTCAATCTGAAAGAAGACATCGGGGAAAAACACGAACTGGCCGAAAAAATGCCAGAAAAAGTGAAGGAACTAGATACCCAGTTGAACGCATGGCTCAAACACACCGACGCTAAACTGCCGATTAACCTGAATTATTTATAAACATTTTTTTTTAACGGGATTTAATGCTATATGCTTTGAAATCAGGGACATATTGCCAGAAATTGGGGACATGTACCGATTTGTTTTGAAATCGGTAACGTGTCCCCTGAATTTCTGCATATCCCTTGATTTTAAGCTCGTAAATGAATAATTCAGGGTAACCTGGATAATTTATGAATTATCCAGGTGAAAAGAAATAATAGTGGCTAAACCGTTTCGCAAAAAAAAGTTATCCTCAGTCTTGATCAAACCCGCCGGACCGGACTGCAACATGGCCTGCACCTACTGTTTTTATCTTGAAAAATCTGCCCTCTTTTCGGAGACAAAAATCCACCGGATGAGCGAGGACATCCTGGAGGAGACCGTCAAGCAGGTTCTCAGGCAGGGCGAAACAGAAGTTTCCTTCGGTTGGCAGGGCGGAGAGCCGACACTCATGGGTCTTCCCTTTTTCCAAAAAGTCGTAGAGTTGCAGCAGCTATACGGTAAAGGTCAGTCGGTGGGAAATGGACTCCAGACCAACGGATTGCTGATCGACCAGGAGTGGGCAGAGTTTCTGAGTGAATACAATTTTTTAATCGGATTATCCTTGGACGGCCCCGAACACATCCATAATCGCTACCGGCTGATGCGCAACGGTAAGGGGTCTTGGTCCCAGGTGGTCGACAAAGCCAAGCTATTGCTGGATAAAGGAGTGGCTACCAATGCCATCACTGTGATCAACGACTACTCGGTTGATTTTCCAGAGGAAATCTACGCTTTCCATAAATCCATCGGGCTGGATTATATGCAGTTCATTCCCTGCCTGGAAACCGATCCCACGGATCCTTCCCGTGAAGCACCATTCTCGGCCCCTGCTGATAAATACGGTCGATTTCTCTGCCGGGTGTTTGACCTGTGGCTGGATGATTTTGACGGAATTATCGCCACAACATCCATCCGGTTTTTTGACTCCCTGTTTCACATCTACGTGGACTTCCCAGCGCCGGAATGTACTCTCTTGAAGGAGTGTGGAGTGTATGTGGTAGTCGAACACAACGGGAACGTGTATTCCTGTGATTTTTTTGTGGACCCCGACTGGAAACTGGGTAACATCATGACAAACAGGCTGCTCGATATGCTAAACTCATCCACACAGAAAAGGTTTGGCCAGCTCAAAGCCAGTCTTCCCAAAGATTGTCTCAATTGTGCATGGCTGCGCACATGCCGCGGAGGATGCACTAAGGACAGGATTCACAATCCCTCGAATGCTGAGCTCAATCATTTTTGCGAATCCTACAAGATGTTTTTCGAACATGCGGATAAACGGTTCAAAGAATTGGCAACGGCATGGAAACTTCAACAGGAAGTGGGCTAAAACACAAGATTTGCGAAGATTTCTTCGAATTGACCACCTGTTAAAGGAAAATCATATCTGCAAAGGATCTTTTTTGCTCCATCAAACAGCAAAACACACGACCCTTTTTCTGTCCATTCTCCAAAAATCCGGGATCTGTCCACCAGGATTGGGAATGTGATGTGATTGGCTTGAACAAAACCTTTGAGCTTTTTTTCTGCAATCCTGAACAGCCTATTCTCTTCCCCCTCTGAATTCTTCACGACTAGGATTCCCCATGTTTTTGAAGTCTTAAAACTAAAAGGAAGTATTCGATAAAGATCGAGAAATGAATCGAGACATGCCATACAGGAAAAATCTCGAAAATCGAGGATGAATAGGAGCAATTGTCTTTCATCATTCGGAGCAACAGTCGTGGAATCAAAAAAGGACAGAACCTCTGCTGCATGAAAAGTTCTTTCCGATGCAGTATCAAATCCTTGAAAATGGAAAAAAACCAGACAGCCAAAAGCCAAAAAAATCAGCCAATCCCAAAATTTCAGCTTCAATGAGCCACCATTCTGTATTTCTTCAAAGTGATGCCATCGTTTGCCCTGGAGTACAGGAAGTTCTCCCCATCGATATAAATACAGTGACTGGTATCTGGCAACGTAAAGGTCGATACAAGTTCCCCATCCGGACTCAAAACATAGACATCTCGACTCCTGTTCTCGGAAAATTTCCCGCCCAAAACATACAGATTCCCAGACTGATCCAACGCAACATCTTTGTAGACAATTTCGGTTGGGACCATATGAGAAGATATTTTTTCTCTTTTCACCTGTTTGATGCCCAACAAATTCTTGGACCACACCTTTTTCCCCGAATCATCAAATTTTACAATCCTATCAGCAAAGTTATAGGCCAGATAGAGATTTCCATGATTGTCGAGATCAAAGCTCACCATATCCATCATCAGGCGGGAAGGCCTTTCAGAAAAATGAACCTTTTTAACCAGTTCTCCTTTTTGATCGTAAAAATGTAAACTGCTTTCACTTTTGGCTGATAACACCACGACAGCCACAAGATCATTCCCGAGGGCTTTTATATCCCCAGCCGGCCCTTCCAAGGGAATATGGAATTGGTATTGCAATTTTTTGTCGAAAACTTTAATAACAGGCTGGTACTGTTCTGTCACAAAAAGAAACAGCTCCGAACTGTCCAGGAGACGCGGGGCGGTAAATTCCCCCGGCCCTTGTCCTCTGCGGCCAGTTTTTGCCAAGAGGCTCCCAGCCGCATCAAATTTTTTAAGAGAATAATCCATCGCATCGGTGACATAAATGTTTCCTTCAGAATCAGCCACAACACCCACCCACTGAAATAGGTAATCGTCATCAAAACTTCCGATGGTTAAAACTTCCTCCAAAACTATTTTTTCAGGACAAGCTCCTTGAGCAGAAAAAAAAGGAACAAGCATCGCAAAGATGACTAAAAAAAGACGCACTTTAGCCTTCGATGTATTTTTTGCAGAAAACGTATCCTGCAACACAGTAAACAACTCCGAATGCAACGGCCTGCCAGTAGGTATCTTGGGAACATCTCATAAAAGCCCTCTCACACCCACCGGAATGGAGATCGATCATTCCGACGCAGAGAAACAAGACCACAAACACCATTCCGATGGTCAATCCCTTCATAATTATGTTCGTTCGTTTCATTGTGAAAACCTCCTTCCCCTTAATTTTGGGGCTAATAATATTTCAAACACCACGAATAACCCATAAAACACCCCGAGGCGTACAGCAGAAAAGACTGAGGTCCGCTGAATAAACCCGCGATAACCGCATCCACCGCGCATCTGGACAGCGCTTTTTCGCACACATCCGCGGATGCATTTACGGAAAAAACCAAAAAGAAACAAACACACACAATCAATCCAAAAATAATGATTTTCATTTTTTATCTCCTTTCACAGCTTATATAAGCAAAAAGCATACCACCCGATAATCTTGAATAAAAAAAATTATATCCCCCAAGGAAAAGATAAAAAAAAGGCCCGCCTAAGAGACGGGCCTGATGTTTATTCTCTACTGTTGTTTACACTGGGGTAAACCACCGGCAACATAATTCGGGGACAGGTACCGAATTATGTTGCCCAAATAATTCGGTACCTGTCCCCGAATTATTTGTCCCCGAATTATTTAGAGCATTGGGACCTTGATGCCTTTTTCCTTAGCGCAACGGATCGCTTCCGGGTACCCTGCATCAGCGTGGCGGGCAACACCCAGCCCAGGATCCACCGTCAGGACGCGCTCCAGTCTTTTGGCCGTCCCATCCTCTCCATCTGCGACGATCACCATCCCCGCATGAATTGACAGGCCGATTCCCACACCTCCGCCATGATGGACTGACACCCAGGAGGCACCACACACCGCATTCAACAAAGAATTGAGGATCGGCCAATCGGCGATGGCGTCCGATCCATCTCTCATGCCTTCTGTCTCCCTGTTCGGAGATGCGACAGATCCTGAGTCCAAATGGTCTCGGCCTATGACGATCGGCGCACTTATCTTTCCTCTTTTCACAAGGTCATTGATCAGCGCTCCAAACCGTGCTCTCTCACCATATCCCAGCCAACAGATCCGTGAGGGAAGCCCCTGAAATACCACATGCTCCTGGGCTTTCCTTATCCACCTTGCCAGTGCCTTGTCCTCGGGAAATTCCGAGAGAACCGCCGCATCTGTCACAAAAATGTCCTGAGGATCGCCCGATAGAGCCACCCAACGGAACGGTCCCTTCCCCTCACAGAAAAGCGGACGGATGTATTCAGGAACGAATCCAGGGATATCGAAAGCACGTTCCAACCCGGCCTTCTGCGCCTGGCCCCGGATATTATTCCCATAATCGAAGGACTTGGCTCCTCTCTTCTGGAGCTCGAGCATGGCTTCCACATGAATAACCATTGATTCATACGCCCGTTTCATGTAATCCTCCGGATTCTCCCCCCTCAGCCGCAATGCCTCCTCATACGGGATGCCGTGTGGAACATACCCGTTAAGCTCATCATGGGCAGATGTCTGGTCGGTCAACACATCCGGAGTGATCCCTCTATTTACAAATTCAGGAAGAAGGTCTGCAGCATTTCCAATAAGAGCAACAGAAAGGGCCAATCCCTTATCTTTGGCTTCCATGGCAAGGGTCAGGGCTTCGTCCAGATCGTCGACCATGATATCCACATACCGTGTTTCCAGTCTCCTCTGGATTCGTTCCCTGTCTACCTCCACAACGATGGCCACTCCATCGTTCATGGTCACGGCTAACGGCTGTGCGCCTCCCATGCCTCCTAAACCGGCGGTCAGCACAAGTTTACCCTTCAGCGTGCCGCCAAAATGCTTATTAGCAACAGACGCCAGGGTTTCATAGGTTCCCTGAAGAATTCCCTGGGTGCCGATATATATCCAGCTTCCTGCTGTCATCTGTCCATACATGGTGAGGCCTTTTGCCTCTAGGCGCCGGAATTCGTCCCATGTGGCCCATTTAGGCACGATCTGGGCATTGGCGATAACAACTCGAGGGGCCTCTGCATGAGTTTTGAAAACAGCCACGGGTTTACCCGACTGAACAGCCAGCGTTTCATCATTCTCCAGGTTTTTCAGGCTTTCGACGATAGCTGCGTAACAATCCCAATTCCTGGCAGCTTTCCCGGTTCCCCCATACACAATGAGTTCCTGAGGTTTTTCTGCCACTTCAGGATCCAGGTTGTTCATCAACATCCTGAGTGCCCCCTCCTGTGCCCAGCCTTTTGTGTGCAATTGTGTACCCCGCGGGGCTCTTACTTCTTTGTATTCATTCATGATTAGCCTCCTTTTTTATCGACTAAACCTCTGACATCGGAAAGTCTGTTCATTCTTTTCAGAGTTTTTTCCCTCCCGGCCAGCTCCAAAACATCGAAAATGCCCGGGCTCACAGGCTCTCCCACAACCAACATCCTCAAAGCATGGATGAGAAGGGCGGCTTTGACTCCTTCCTCTTCTGCCCTCTTGCGGAGTACCTGCTCTATTGCCGGAGCTGAGAACTCATCCATGGATACGAAATCTTTCCTCAATAGGGGCAAAAGTGTGTCTAACCTCTCATCTCTCAAGTGTTTCTCCACTCCCGCCGGATCATAGGTTATCTCATCGATAAGGAATGGCATCGCTGCTTTGGGGAACGCCCGGATCGTCCGGCTTCTTTCCTTCAAAAGGTTTAGCAACTTATCGAACCAAGGCTTCTGTTCCTCTGCGAATGTTTCCTGCCACAGGTTCGATGCCTGCATTTCCTTCCTGACAAAGGGAGTCAACTCCTCGGTGCTCATACCGGAGATCAAGCGGCCGTTCAACCATTCCAATTTATTCAGATCAAAAACAGGACTGCCCTTACTCACTTTGTTTAGCGCAAATTTTTCGACCAGCTCTTCCAACATATAGATCCTTTCCTCCCCGGGAGACCAGCTCATCTGGGCGAGGAAATTGAGAAAAGCGAGAGGCAGAAACCCCTGGTCTCTAAATTCCAAAACGGATGTTCCCCCATGGCGTTTGCTCAATTTTTTCTTATCCGGACCTAAAATCAGAGCCAGGTGCGCAAACTTCGGGGGTTTGGCGCCGAAGGCTTGATAAAGCAATATCTGTTTCGGCGTGTTGGAGATGTGATCATCGCCCCGGATCACATGGGTGATCTGCGATTCCACATCATCCACGACCACAGAGAGATGATAGGTGGGCAGCCCATCCCCACGCAACAACACAAAATCTTCTATGTTTTTGCTGTCGACGGATATGTCCCCATGAATGCGGTCTGTATAACGAATTTCCCCTTCAGGCACGAGGAAGCGCACGGCCTTTGCCCTTCCCTCGGACTCGATACGGAGACGCTGCTTTTCGGAGAGTCCCAGGCAAAACCGGTCATATCCCCAGAAATCCCCCGCTCCCGCTGTTTTTTTCGTTCTTTCCTGAATCTCCTCCGGTGTGCAGTAACACGTGTAAGCCAAACCTTTTTCGACCAGTTCCTGTGCCTTTTGTAGGTACAGGGGTAATCGCTGAGATTGAAAGATCGGGCCTTCGTCCCAATCCAAACCCAGCCATCGAAGGCCTTGTATGATCCCTTCGGTCATCTCTTCCGAAGACCTGGCCATGTCGGTATCTTCGATGCGCAGGATGAATGTCCCATCTTGATTGCGGGCATACAACCAGTTAAAAAAACAGGTTCTTGCTGCGCCGAAGTGGAGGAATCCGGTGGGACTGGGGGCAAATCTTACACGAACCATCTTTTATATATTAATCAGTAATCCAAAATTAGTAAAGATATGCAAGAAGCAAAGAATATATGCCGGAAATTTGTCTAATTTTATAGAAAAAAAGGTTGACTCCAAAGGAAAAAAATTATAGGATTTAGGTAGGTTTATTTTTAGAAAAGGCCGAGGTTAGAAAGTGTATTACGTTGGGGCATTTTTTCTTTATTATCCAGGATAAGTATGGCAGAACAACATATTCTTATCTTAAACAAAATTTCTGATGAAGCAGCCAAACTAAAAGAATTATGCAGCCAGCTGGGTTCTGTTTATATCGCCTCCAGTATTGAAGAAACCATAGCCCTTGTAGAAAAAATAGAATTTAACGTCCTCGTGGTTGATGAATCTTTCGCCAAATATTCATCCCTCAAAGGACTATTCCGGGCCACAACAAGCATTGTTATTACGGGAATCGAAGGAAATAAACTGAGTAAAATAGCCAAATCATGGCCGCTTATTTTTTACGTGGACTATCACCGGGTCCCTCTTGACGAGCCGAATAACGAAAACTTACTCCGGACACTCATCACTGCAACCGAGCATTCTTTTCTGAAAATCGAAGTGGAGAACCTGAGAAAAACCAGGATGGGAAGTGAGATCGAATTAAAGGAAGCCTATTTTGAAATCAATAAAATTAAACATTTCATAAATAACAGTGTCGTCAAAGAAATCCAAAAACGCGTGTCTATGGAAGCCAAGTATCTTGGAGTAAAAAAAGAAAAACAGAGAATCGAGAATACCCTTAAAAAACTATATTTAGCGAATGACATCACAAGCCTTTTAGATATTGTTTACGATATAAAAGATATTGTTAAAGCCAAGGGAATTTCGATCTATATCCTGGACGAAAATGAGACCCTGGGAAAATATCTAAAATCCCTGGTTTGGAACGATGCCATTCTTTCTCTCCCAGATTCTGCCAAACACTTCGTCCTTCTTGATTCTGATGATTTTGCCGCCTATGCTACCCGTCATGCCCAAGCGATTAACACAGCCGAAATATCCGATGATAAAAGATTCTCTCGCCGGTATCTGGAAGAGTTGCCTTTCGACCTGAAAAACATTCTTTGTTTCCCCATTATGCATGACCTGGAAGTGATAGGAGTACTGGAAGTCTATAATAAAATCAGCCAAACCAAGTCCAAGACATCAGGTTTTACAACCGAAGATCAAAAAAACATGTTCAGATTTTGCGAGCATATTTCCATAGCCATCACAAAGCTCAATCTTATCCAGTATGACGCTCTAACAGGGTTGCTCCGTCCTGATCCATTTTTCGATAAGGTCGTTCATAAGCTTAGATTGGGAAGAAAAAGACAAAAGGAAAGACCTTCTTTCGCCATGGTAATGGGAGACGTAGACTGGTTTAAAAACTACAATGACCGAAACAGACACGAGGCTGGAAACAAGCTTCTGCGAGAGTTAGCCGGTATCCTCAAGTTTTCCACCAGAGATGAAGATCTTCTATGCCGTTATGGTGGGGAGGAATTCCTGTTTTTCCTCTCAGGGATATCCAGCGGAGAGGAAGCTATGGGATTCACCGAAAGAATCAGAAAAAACGTGGAGGCCCATCACTTCGACAATCAGGAATTTCAGCCGAATAACAACTTGACAATGAGCTTTGGCCTGACATACTTTTCCAGAGATAGAATCAAATCTTGGGATGTGATAAGCAAAAGCAACTTAAAAAAGCTCGCCAACGAAGCTGATAGAGGACTGGCAGAAGCAAAAGGTAAATTGAGAGCTTCTCTAGGGGAACAGGATTTCCACAAAAATAAAGTCTGCATGTACAATAGAGAACAATTGAAAGAATTTCAAGAGCCCTCAGTTCTAGAAAAACAAATGGAAAGGTTTGAAAGAAGAAAAAATAAAAGATTTTATGCTTCAACCATTCTCGTCTACAAGAGAAAAGATATTTATAAAGTAACAAAAACGATAAACCTGAGTTTGGGAGGAGCAAAAATCCCCACAGATTCATTGCTCGATAACCATCAGGCTTTTGATCTGATCTTGGTTCTTGGTAAGAATGCTTGCCAAGTCAAGGGAGAAGTTGTGTATTCGGTATCAGCCGGAGAAAATTATTCCCATTTCTTGTCAGGGATAAAGTTCCTCGATATGCAGGCAAAAGAAAGGAAATTTCTTGAAAGCTATTTTTCTTCTCTGAATCCTAGAGAAGGCTATCTCCCCAACTAAAATCACCGGGTCTCTTCAATTTTCCATCAGGCACGCTCAATACATCCTTGCCGACAATATGGGGACGTCCCTGTATTGTTACCCTCGAATGACCACCTGCAAAGAAGGCTTGGTTATGGAAGAGAACCGTTCAGGTCAATTTTGCTGAATGCATCTTAGGCAGAATAAACAAGGTTTCTAATTCTCAACCGACTAATGATAATGATGAAACAAAAAAATAAGGGGGAATTAAAGTGAAAAACATTATCCAACAAAAATTGCTCTTTACTTTCATTTTCTTTTTTGGATTGTCTATCGTTTTATGCGGATATTTCCCGGAGGCCGCAACTTCGAGTCAAAGTTTTTGCGGGAATGTCGAGGTTGTGCCGACTCCGTCCGTTGGAGTTTATAATGATGAGATAAAAGTCCACATCAACATTTCCAACAACCAATGCGAGATGTACTCCTTCGGATTTGATTTAATTTATGATACATCTACGTTTTCCTATCAGGGCTTAGATAGACAAAACTGTCTGACCTCAAATTGGAGCATAGTAGATGGAAATGAAATTTCTCCTGGTAGAGTCCGGATAGGAGGATTTGCGGGAAGCGCTTCCTGTATTCAGTCTACAGAGAATGGATGTCTTATCGTGGTTAAGCTTAAAGTGATCTGTCAGTATCCTGCCTGTCTGGATGGTCAGCAGAGTATTATAACGATAGATTCCTATTCAGATGATTTGATCTCTTATGAACCTCAGCCTGCACAAGGCATTTTCACATTTATGTACTGTTGTGGAGATATTTCCCTCCCTGTGGACAAGGCTGGAACTTGGGGAGATGAAATTCATTTTCCTGTCTATATAGCTAATAATGTTAATCAGATATGTGATTTTGTGTTTGATTTCGTTTTTGATCCTTCACTGCTTGCGTTTAAAGAAATAGAGAAAAGCACCGCTATACAGGACTGGTCCACTGTGGATTGGAGTCAAGTAGAGCCAGGGAGGATTAGAATTAGGGGACTTATGGGATCAGGGACATGTATTCCTCCCATGAGTACTGTTAATTTGGTCACCATGAAAGTGATGGTAAACTGTGTCGGGTATGCATTGGATACCCCCATTCCAATAAAGATAGAGGCATATCAGGATGGAATTGCGTGTATGTGCCCGAGGTATTTTGAGACGAATTTCATATACATGGCATGTCCCAGATTAGGAGATGTGAATGGAGATGGAAATGTGACCCCAGGTGATGCTCAGAAAGCCTTTGAGATCTACTTAGGGAGGATTACACCAACCTTCTCTCAATTGACGACATCTGATGTCAACTGCAGTTGTCCATGCAATGGATTGGAGCATACAGAGCAGAATAATTGCATTACGCCAGCGGATGCTCAGTGGATATTTGAACATTATCTAGGAAAAAGGATTCTTCCTCTCTGTTGTGCAGATTATCAGTGTGCTGAGGCCACTGTAATGATCCTTGGAGAGGCCAGTATTCCTTCCTATGAGAAGCGGGAGGCATATGCCCTTCCTACCATAGGAAATTCAGGGGAGAGAATGATGATACCAGTGATGGTCAATAATCCTGAAGGCGTTCGTTATTTTAGTTTAGAGATGGTCTATCCGGAGGATTTGTTGGAGTATGTAGGATTTCTAGCGTCGCCTCTGACACAAGGGTTTGAGTATATGAAGGGTGAAGAGGAGGTGCCAGGAGTAGTAAAGATAGAAGGAAAAGGAGAAAAAGGGATAACAGAGAGAAAGGCTGGTTCACTGGGTGTGGTTGTCTTTAATGTCAGGGAAGGGATAAATGGAAGTGCTCCTGTAATATTGCACAATTTAGGTGGGGATATTTTCAGGACTGTTGCAAGAAGCATCATATTTGTGAGGGAGAATTACCAGAAGAATAATGAGAACATCTTGACTATAGGAGAAGGTAGAGAGAGAGGAGGAATGCTGGTGGTACCTATTAAGGTGACAAATGCCTTTGGTGTGAAAGCCTTTGGATTAGAGGTGAAATACCCCGCAGACATGATGTATTTTGTAGGAGTCAAGCAAACGGATTTGACGAGGGATTTCGTAGCAGTGGATGGGAATGATATTGAGAGAGGTGTGATCAGGATAGGAGGGTACAGTATGAGCGGGATTCAGGACAGGCAAAATGGGATATTGGCAGAGCTAGTATTTCGGGTGAGAGAGTCTGGAGGAGAGCTAGAGATAATAAAAGTTATGGATGATGTGAAGGATTTTATTGTAATAAAATAAAAAAACAACAGGTTAGGAGATTTCGAGTTCCTGCATGATAGACTGCAAATACGCCGCAGGAGGTGTAATCCGCGAATAGAAGGAATCCTTGAGCTCTTTGGCAAAATTATCGAAAGCAGCAAAGTCATCCTGATTGCTCCAGTTCTGCATGCTCACCTTTTCGAGTGCGCTTTTAAGGACGTCCAGATTTAAAATCTCTAATGTGTATTCAGGAAGCGAACAATTGTCTTTTTCGCACATCCGAATGCTTCGCAGCATGACTTTACGGAGAGATTCCTGCTGCTTGATGATTTCCTGCTTGATAAAAAATTGATCCTTCGGAGATTCGGTTTGGGATAGTCTTATGTAAAGCTTCTTTGCCTCTTCAAAGCAGTTATTCAGTGAGGCCACCAGAAACTCGCCATCGAGAACGATCCTTTCATTGTTTTCGAAATAACTCACTTCCGAATCGTTTTCGTTGGTGCTTCCTTTTCGGAACTCTTCAAGTTTATCAAACAAGGCCTGAAACGAGGCTTCTTCTCCTTCCTGCTCTGGTTCGGGTGTTACTTCTTCAGGAGCCTCTTCTTTCTCTTCGGGTTCGGCTTCCATTTCTTCGGCTGGTTGCAGCCCTTCAGGCTCAAAAGGTACGGCTTCTTCCTCAACTTTTTCCGCAACCTCCTCTGGCTGCATCTCCTCTGGCTGCACCTCCGGAACCACTTCCTCGACAGGTCCGTTTGAATTCAGCAGCTCCATTATCTTTTTAAGCTTGGCGAGTTCTTGATCAAGATTTAGCTCTGTCTCATCAAACTCCTTACCCTCGGGTACGTCTGCAACGATTCCGAATTTCTCCTCGAGGCTCTTCTTGAGAGCCGATACTTTTTCGCCTGTTTCCTGCTGAAGTGCTTCCAGTTTTTGGTTCAAGCTGCTGACTGTCTTGAGCTCTTCTAGGGTCTGTCCCGTCATAGTCTCTATCTCAGTCTGTAACTTTATGGCTTTATCAATGTGTTCCTTTATCTGTTTCTTCAATTCGGCTTTTTGATTCTCGAATTCATCAAGCTGAGATTGGATATCGATCAATGCCCCCCTTTCTTGCTTTAGTTCTTTATCGAGCCCTTCAATCCTTCTTTGGGTTTCTTCCTTTTCTTGTCTGATTCTTTCCTCGAGTTCTTTTTCTAAATCATCTTTTTTCTTGGCTAAGGCCTGTTCCAGTTGATCTTCAATTTCTTCGAATACAGAAGAGGATTTTTTCGGGGTATTGTCTTTTTTAGCCATTGTTTTTCTCCTTGGCGTGCCGAATATTATCATACTCCCAGCCTCTGAAAACTGTCAAGGCGAGGTATTCAAGCTTTTTTCTTCTCATGGGAACAGGTTTATGATGTCAGAGAGAGGATATCAGTTCAATCGCCTTTTGAGACGATTCAAAGGGGGAAAATTTTCCCTCTAATCTCACCTTAAGGGGTGAGATGCTCTTATCGCTAAATAGCATGTTTATATAAAATCCTTGAATCCGTATCGATAAATAATGTATAAAATCCTTGAAATGCAAATTTTGCGCGCCAAGGAAGGAGAAAACTTATGAAGGGGGAGGAGAAGATCCTGCTCGTTGACAAAAACCAAAAAAGACGGAAACTTCTTGGTGACTTTCTATCCAGTCAGGCACTAGACATTGAAGAATCTTCATCCTTTTCAGAAGCTGCCCACCGAATGATGAACACGACCGACTTCACTATATTCGTAATCAGCTCTTTAGCCATCGAAAGCGATAAAGTAAGCCTCTTGCGAAGCATACGATCCTCTAATCCATATCTGGGGATCATCATGCTCACTGCCAAAGACAATGCAAAACTGTCCATCTCGATCCTCAAACAGGGAATAGTGGACCACATCACGAGTCCGGACGATCCGGCTTCAATCTTTTCTGCCATCAATAATGAGCTCCATAAAAGAGAGATCATCCGGAAAAACTACTCTTATTTGAGAAAACTCGGCAGACTCCAAAAAGAACAACAAAAAAACATAAAACGCGCCTTGGAATTGGAAGAAATATATGACTCTACCCTCGAAAATCTTATGACAGCTTTGGATTTAAGGGATGTGGATACATTTGGCCACTCCCGAACCGTCGCCAAATACAGCCATATGCTTGCAGGAATCCTGGAGATAAAGGACAAAAGCACACTCGACAATAACAGAAAAGGGGCCTTGCTCCATGATGTCGGAAAGATTGCCATTCCCGATTCTATCCTCAAAAAGCCCCGCCCCCTGACATCAGATGAATGGGAAAAAATCAGGCTTCATCCCACATTAGGCTATGGGCTGATCAAAGAAATAAAATTGCTGGAAGAAGTGGGAAATATTATCCTGTATCATCATGAGCGATACGACGGCACCGGCTACCCCAAAGGATTAAAAAAAGAAGAAATTCCGGTTGAAGCCAGGATATTTGGCGTAGCCGACGCCCTGGATGCCATCACTTCCTACAGGCCATATCGCAAAGAGCGGGATTTTAAAACAGCCAAAAAAGAGATTCAATCCCATTCGGGAAAACAGTTCGATCCCCGAGTCGTGGATGCATTCTGTTCTTTAAGTTTGGACACCTGGGAAAAAATCCGGTACGAAACCACGCAATTTTTGCCCTCATTCCTTGACATAAAAAGAACACTGCAAAAAACGTAGAGCCGGAATCTGGAACGGCCTAAAGAGGCTGGGCAATAACAACACGGGGGATATTGTTCAGGTCGTTAAAAAAAACAGGATTTTGCCAGTCGCTCCCAAAAAAAGAAAGCACTTTCTCCTTCTGGTTCCATCCCATTTCCAAACAAAGATAGCCCCCAGATCTTAAAAAAGCAGGAGCTTCATGAATCAACTTTTTTATGCATTCCAGCCCGTTCTTCCCTGCCACGAGTGCTCTCTTGGGTTCATAATTTCTTATTTCTTCAGAAAGCGTCTCCCATTCCTCCTCTGAAACGTAAGGGGGATTGGAAACGATAAAGTCACATTTTCCCTGTAACATCAGCTTTTGGAGAGGTACAAAAAGGCTGCCCCTCACAAACTCGATCAGGGGAACCTTCTGAAGGTCGGCATTTATTTTTGCCTGCTTCAGGGCCTGCTGCGAAACATCCGTCGCTACAATCCTTGCCAGAGTTAGTTCTTTAGCAATGGACACAGCAATATTGCCCGCCCCTGTCCCTATATCGACTATAAGTTCCTTCCCTCTTGATGAGAGCTCGATCACCTTCTCGATTAAAAGCTCTGTCTCGGGCCGGGGTATCAATACTCCGGGAGTAACTTTGAACAACAGGCTCCAGAACTCTTTTTCTCCGACAACATAGGCCAAAGGTGTTCCCTGTTGTCTTTTGAGCACAAGCCCATAAAAGTGTTGCACCTTCGATTTTGAAACACGTCGGTCGGGATAAGAATAAAACTCCTCTTCGGATATGGCCAAACTCTTGAGGACCAAGACTTTCGATTCGACGGCGGCATCGGGATAATTTTCAAGGAGAGACTTCGCTTTTGTGTGGAGTTCCTGAATCGTACTCATCCCATATTCTGAGCCTGGTAGTGGACGATCATAGCCTGGACAATTTCATCCAGTGCCCCATCGAGAACACTTTCGAGCTTGTGAAGGGACAAATTCAGCCGATGGTCGGTCACGCGGGATTGGGGAAAATTATAGGTTCTGATCTTTTCGCTTCTTTCCCCTGTCCCGACCTGCAGTTTCCTATCCTTGGCGATCTGTGC
>Ga0114930_10001239_pt1 | contig 24760 bp, 15 predicted proteins | sample AnhtaG_FD_87300 | JGI IMG/M metagenome (GOLD analysis project Ga0114930, IMG submission 87300) | Deep subsurface microbial communities from Anholt, Denmark to uncover new lineages of life (NeLLi) - Anholt_01485 metaG | ecosystem: Environmental > Aquatic > Marine > Oceanic > Sediment | place... | reverse complement strand
TCCAACCAACTCCTCATGGCTCAATCTCATCGAGTCCTACTTTGCAGCTCTCAAGCGAACAGCCTTGCACAATACAGATTACAAATCACCTGACGAAATTGAGGAAGGTATGCAAAACGGTGTTTGCTATCTGAACGACAATCCACGACCCTACAAGTGGAAGAAACTATAGCGGTATTTATATGTTGAGCCACTAGGTCGGGTCATTTGCCGGGCCAAGGCGAAGGCGTTCCTTGGGGGCGGGACAATTTGTCCCATAGGAGGCTCACGTGCAGAGAATGGAGCAAACCGTTTCCGGCAATGGCCACATTCTATCCATCCTCTTCGCCTTGGTCACCTGCGCGGCTTCCAGTCAGGCCAGCATCCCGGAGTCCGGCCAAGTGGATCTGGATATTCATACCCTGAAGCGTACCCTAATCGTGAGGCCCAATTATGAAACGGGTGCTTTGGACGCGACGTCTGCTTTGACGATCTCCAACCCCTCGGGGAAACCGGTAAGGACCATACCCGTGATCCTATACCACATGCTTGAAGTGACAGCCGCACACACGCCGAATGGCAAGGCCCTGCGATTTACGCAACAGGTTGTCCCAATGGCAGGCGTCGAGAAGATGTTGGTGAGGCACGTTCAGATAGCACTGGACAAACCACTGCTTCCTGGCGCGACACTCTCACTGGAAATTAAGTACCACGAAAAATTGGCGGATATGTGGAAACAGGCCGAAGATATGTGAAGGACCACGTAAGCAGGGAATTTACCATCATTCGTTTCGACTGTCTTGCTTATCCCGTGGTCTGTTACCCGTCCATGGCCGCCTTAATGAAATCCGTGCTGCAGGACTTTAGGCAGGGATGGGATTACTTACTCGAAGTAACCGTGCCGGAGCAGCTTGTCGTGGCTAACGGAGGGAAACTGCTTGGGAAGAAGCGCGCGAACGGGGAGGTGACCTATTCTTACAAGAACATAAAGCCGGCGTGGCGCATCGATGCTTGCATTGCGAAGTACGGGGTTCTCGAAAACGACGGGGCCCCGCCCAGGGTTTTCTTCCTCTCCGAACATAAGGCGGCAGCCGAAACGGTGTTTAGTGCCTTGGCCAAGTCTACGGATCTCTTTTCGAAATGGTTTGGCCCCCTGTCCGGGCTTGAGGGTCTCACCGTAATAGAGGTCCCCAGCGGATATGGCTCGCAAACGGACGTCACATGCATTCTCCAGGAGGCGGAGGCATTCAAGGGAGAGTTGCATTCCCTCTACCACGAGGTCTCGCACCTATGGAATCCACCTCCGCTCGACCCAAACCCCTCTCGGTTCGAGAGCGAGGGCCTCGCCTGCTTCTTGGAGTACCTGCTGGCAGAAAGGCTGGACAGTAAAGCAGGAAGTCTCCAGAAAGGCCTGGCGCTGTACCGCAAAAGGTTCCGTGCTCAATGCCGAAGGAATCCGAAACTCAAAGATGTCCCCATTGCCCAATATGGGACGCAGGATTGTACTGAGGCATCCTATACCAAAGGCGCGATCGCTTTCTGGCTTCTGTACCGGCTTGTGGCAGAACAGACTTTCATCGACACCTATAGAAGTTTTTATCAGGAATACGCCGGTAAGGGAGCCACTCTCGAGGACTTCATAGCGACCGTGAAGAACGTTTCAGGAAAGGATCTTCAGAAGTTCTTTGATGAATGGATATACGGGACGCAGTCCAGTAATTATCTCCTCGACGGTTTGTCATTGGAGCAGATTCTGGAACTCTATGTTGTGGAACAATGAGCTCCAGCGAACCGCGGCCACGCCGCGGCGGCTTAACTCTATGTTGGACATGAACCTTCGTACCAGCTAAAGCGTCATGTAAAAGAGTAGGATCTGGCTTGAATCTTTAGCTTTCGGAATTGGTATGAACTACTTTTTGCATGGTCCAAGAACCAACCAAAGGAGGATCGGCACTATGAGGCATCTAAAATCACCGATTCGCTTGGGAATTCATGGGTTTCTCTGCGGGTTATTGTTCGCTTGTTTAACTCAGATTTCAGCCGCCGAATCGCTGGAAGAGGTTCGGAGTAGGGTAACTATCGAGCGGCCGTATGAGTTTGGAGAGGAGATCGAACTCGTTGTCAAGAAGGGGGACATCGTTCGATTGACGTTGAATGAGAACCCGTCCGGGAGGAAAGAAATCTTTCTATTTCCTAAGGACGACACGCTGCGATGGCGTTTCCCTTCCAGATGGGGCGTGGAAAGGAGCGGCTCGGTGGGCGGCAGATATTACGAGCGCTTTAAGAGTAGCTTTTTCGGGATGGGTTCCGGGACTACACTCAACCTGAGAGTTTCGGAAGGCCCTGACGACAAGGTCACGATCAAGCTGCTTATGGATGAGCAGAAGAAACTCAGACCAAGACGGCTAAAACAAGCACGGGAAAAGGGTCAGAAACGCGAAGAAGAAAGACGTGAGGAAAGACGTGAAGCCAACGTAATCAGCATAGATGACCACATCTCGGGCTTCGCGAGGCTGTGGAGCGAGGTGAAATACAACTTTGCATTCTTCGACCAGGTTCCCGAGTTGGACTGGGATAAGGTCTTAGAAGAATACCTGCCCAAGATTCGAAAAGCGCAAACGACGGACGAATACTATCGCCTGCTCGAACAATGTGTAGCCCGGCTGAAGGATGGGCATACGACGGTCTATCCGCCATCCATCCTTCGCGGTCGGGCCCGGTTGCCCGTGCGCCTGGCAGCAGTCGAGGGGAAGCCGATCATCAGCGAGGTGGCCGAGGCCGCGGTGTTCTGGCGGCCGAAGTTGAAGCCTGGTCTCGAAATTACTCACATCGACGGACAGCCTGTTGCGGAAATCCTCGAGCAGGACGTATATCCCTACGTAGCCGACTCCACACCGCAGAATCGCGATCGCTGGGCTTTCAGGCGGGTGATCGAGGGCGAGGAAGGCTCGGAAGCCGTCGTTCGCCTGCGAAGCGCCGAGGGCGAAGTCCGGGATCTGAGACTGACGCGTTTAGAGTGGGTTTTTCCTACGCCTCCTCCGCGCTTTGAGTACTATGACCTCGGAGAAGGCGTCGCCTACGTCGCGCTGAACTCCTTTTCTCGGGATGAAGTCGCTTCCTTATTTAGGGCGGCGTTTGACAAGATACGCCGGGCCAAAGGGCTGATCATTGACGTGCGCGATAACGGCGGCAGCAGCACGCGCCATGGGAACGCCATTATCAGCCACCTGATCGCCAAACCTCTGCCAGGCTCTCCCTGGAAGACGCGCAAATACATGCCGGCCTTTCGAGCATGGGGCCAGAAGGAGGCGTGGCACGAAGGAGAAGGAAGCACTATACAGCCAAAGCGGAATCCCTATCTTGGCCCCGTTGTCGTGTTGATCGGGCCGGGCACGGTCAGCGCCGCGGAGGATTTTGTGGTCGCTTTGCACGCCGCCGGCCGCGCGACGCTTGTGGGCGAAAAAACGGCGGGAACTACTGGTCAGCCGCTATTCATCCAACTGCCTCGCGGTGGGAGGGCGCGGATTTGCACCAAACGCGACACCTATCCTGACGGACGCGAATTCATCGGCATTGGCGTGATACCCGACGTCGAGATCCATCCGACTCAGCAGTCCATTACCGCGGGGCGGGACGCCGTTTTGGAAAAAGCCGTGGAGGTGTTAGCAAGAAAGGCGGGGATTCCCAAAATCGCCCCGGCTGCTTTGGCCGCCGAAGTTGCCTCACAGCGCCGACGGAGACCAACGGCCGGGAAGGGACAGGGCAGCTTCACTGAAATCCTGGAAAAGGCCAAAGCCGAATACAACGCCCTGGCCGCGGCATACGCCGGAAAGGATCGGGCAGGCGTCTACGGCCACGGCGGGAATCTTTTCCTTCTTTTGTTGGACGAAGCGTTACCAGCACTGGAAATCGAATTCCGTCGAGAGCTGTTGAAAGCGGAAAAGCGTCTGAATCAACAGACAGAGTACGAACTTCTGAAGGCAGAGCGCCTCAGAAAGGAGATTGAGGCGTTCTTCCGCGACGGGACCGATTTAGAGGAGATTCATCGCCTAATGGATGAAATCGCTGACCTGAGCGATGAGGTTCACGACTGTGCGAGAGACGAGCTATACGACGAAATCCCGAAGGTCTTCCCCGAGTTGGAGAAACGCTGGAGATTGCTGCTCGGTTACGTGAATCAAGGAAAATCTTAGTTCGATGCTAATCCTTGGTGATCTTAGCCAAAATCGATCATCCAACAATCGCATGCACCCGACTCCCCTTTCATTTCGCTTCATGGGAGCGGGTGATCCGTTGCGTTAGGCCAGCTGTGCATGCAGTGCAGGCTAAGGGGTGACGGCCACACCCAGCGGTTGGGCGGCACAGCGTGTGGAGGCGTTGAAGATTGCCGAAAAGAACAGGAAGGGCAAACATGAAGACATTTCCACAAATTCCGCGGCGGCACTTGTGGGCTATCTTGGCAGGAGCGGTTCTCTCCACCGTTGCGGTTAACTCGTCTGGGCTGTCCGAAGCGCCTGTCAACAGTCCAGATCTTCAGTTGGACGCGGCGTTGGAAGATCTCGATTTCTTCTTTCGCACGGTTGAGTCGGTGCATCCGCAGCCCCTTGCCCTGATCTCCCCGGAGGACTATCTCAGTCTCAAGCGGCACAGCAAGGAGGTTCTTCAAGGGGCAGGAGACGATGGTGGAAGTTTGCCACGCTCTGTCCTGGCTCTGGCTGTGGCGGAGGCGGCGGCTTCTTTCGGGGACGGCCATACGGCGTGCCATCTAAGCCCCTGGCTGATTACCGGATCAGACCAATCCAAGCGTATGCTCCCGTTTCGCCTTTGGTATGAATGCGGTGCCATCCTGATTGGCGACACCATCGAAGGGCTCGGGCATTTGAAGGAAAGCAAGTTGTTGCAGATCAACGGCGTTGCCGTTGTTGAGTTCATCCAACCGCTCCTCGACAAAGTGTCGGGGGAAAGAAGAGAGAATAGGATAAACCGGTTCATTCACAATCAGAGAACGTATTGCGCGCTGATCCCATTGGCCGACGAAGCGGAGGTTTCGGTCACTGTCCTCGATGGCAATGGTCAGGAGCAGATACAAACAGTCAAAATGTTGTCCCTTCGGGACTACGACGCCAGAATACCGAGGTCAGACAGGAGGCGGCGGGGGAGCTTCCACCAGCTCCATCACGATGGCAAAACGTGCTACTGGCAATACAATAGCTTCATTTACTCTTGGTGGGAGAAGCTCAAGGTTGGGACCCTGTTCCGTCTCCTGCGGGAGAAGGGAGTCGAGAACTTGATCATCGACCTGCGGTTCAATGGGGGCGGTAACTCGAGCGCCGGTGACTACATTCTGAGCCACCTGACCTCAAAACCCTATTGCATGTACTCCAAAGTGGACGTTCGATTATCCGAGCAACTATTCAAGCGGGGTCGCAGAAGCGAGCTCAAGGAATTGGCGGGGTTGACGATTACGGAAAGACTTGAGCCGCGGCGGCCGGAAGACAGAAAGTTTCGTTTTGACGGGAGGGTGTTCTTACTGACCGGTCCCGGGACGTTCTCGGCAGCCGCGGATTTTGCCGCAGTTGTGAAAGACTACGAGATAGGCACGATCATCGGCGAGGAAACCGGTGGCTTGAGACAGTGCTTCGGCGACGTGCTTCGGTTTCGGCTGCCCAATTCCGCAGTACAGTTCGGAGTCTCCTACAAACGCTTCTATGCACCTGTTCCCCGGCCGGACGATGACACACGGGGGACGGTGCCAGACGTGGCAATCGACGAGGAGCGTCTCCCCGAGTACTTGGACTCGGATGACCCAGTCCGGGCAATCGCTCTGGACTACGTCTCGGCCGACAGCAACGCGTTTATGAACCGCGGCCGAGAGGCTACGGATTAATAGGGTGTGAGCTTTGTCCAGGGCGATAGCTTCGCTAAAAGAGAAGAAGACCAGTTTTCCAACCATTTTGTGAGTGGATTCGCAGAATAATCTTGCCTGAATGTCCAATCCCACGGTTTGGAAAGAGTACGGCGCGTGAATTCTAAAGCTGAAGAGTAGATGGTCCAGCGCACGGTCATCGGATTTGGCTATGGGATCGTCGTGTCACCACGAAAGCGGGCTGTCTTGCGAGACGCTTTATGGTAGAACCTCGCGGTCGACCTGTTCTGGACCATCTTGCAGTCTGGCCTGCGCTGTTTAGTTCGCGATCCGACTGCGAGCCGCCTTTCTTCCGCCCGAGTTGATCGCTTTTCTCGTCCGAAGGCTGTCCTCTATTCCGTGTAACCTTTCGCACCGACTGTGTCCCTGGGACCGGTGAACCCGGGGCCACCGGCGGCGACATAGCCGTAGCTGGCGCCAGACTTGTCCGGGCTGAGCCAGAAACTATAGAGCTTGCCGCTTTTCAAGTAGAAGCGGAACCGGACCGGTTTTCCAACCAGAGCGGACAGGTCTTCAGTGCCCCTCCAAGTCAGCGCTGCCAGCGTCTTGTCGGCCGACAGAGGATTGCAGTTGTCCAAGGTGAACGGCGAGATGACGTTGCCGTCACGGTCGAGCAGCTCGGCGCGCAGTTCGCCTTTCGGTGCATCAGCGTTGACAAACAGGTGCCTGCCCTTGAATTTCACGACGCGCGTCGTGAGCGTGCCGCCGTCGGAGCTCGCGTCCATCGAGGCGAACCCGTCGCGGCGCATGGCAGCCACGCCCGTGTTGCAGTTAGCGTCCCAGAAGCGATCGCTGAGCGCTCGGCCACTCACATAGAAATACAGCATATCCCCAACCACGAGGCAACAGCCGCCCACGCTCTGCACGTTGCCCCAGTTCCAGGCGCCTTCAGTCTCATTGGCCGTGAGGAACCGGCGGCGATCGGGACGGTGCCAATGGAAGCCGTCGCGGCTAAAACCGACCAGCACCTCGTTGCGTTTCTGAATTCTCAGCCTGGCACAATCGCTGTTCGGGGGTCCCTGCCAGATGCAGAAGAGGCCCAGCATCAGGCTCTCGTAGGCCACGGCATCGTGGTTGTAGAGTTGCGGTTCGATGTGGCTGTACTGGGGCTTGGGGTGATGCGGGTCGAGACGATCCGCGCACATCCAGAGCACCGCATCCTTGGCAAGCTGTCTTGTGCCGGCGATTGCGTCCGAATGCTCGAAGTAGGCACGTGATCGGCCCACACCAGGTTGGCCGGTCCGCAGGCCAAACACCCACTTTTTGCGAAAGGGGTTGTAGTGCACCGTGGTACGGTCGCCGATGCGTGTGGCACTGACGGCGAGGGGCTCAGACCAATGAATGCCGTCTTCGGAGCAGCGTAGCGCAAGGCTCCACGGCCGAGGGACGGTCGTCGTGACGAACATCTTGTAGCGGCGCTGGGGATCGGGATCCTCATGATCGAGCCACACGGTGCTCGAGTCGCGGTAGCGCCCGCCGCTTGCCGGCTTGACGTCGCGGTGGCTGAGGACCTCGTTGGTGCCCGGCCGCACGTCAAAGGGCGCCTTCTCCCAATGAATTCCGTCGCGGCTGGTCGCCAGACACGTACTGGCGATGTAGCCACCCACGTACCACATCTTGAACAGCTTGTCCTTAGGATCATAGAACACGCCGGCGCTGAAGGGCGCGGCCGCCGGGGCGGCGCCTTCGCGCTCCCAGGGCTTATCCGGCTTGAGCACGGGATTGTCCGGATGATATTTCGGCCTGTGGTAGCTGCGCTGGAGGGTTGTCCGTTCGATGAGGAAGTTATCAATAAAAAGCTGACGGCCAACATCAATTGGAATGACTTCCGGCGGATTCTCAAGGTAGGGAACGGACATCGGCTCCCGTGTGAGCTTTTCGACCCTTGGAGGCCAGTCGTCGGGCAACTCGATGCCGTTGTAAAGAACTTCGCCGGCCCGGGCCGACAGCGACGCAGCAAGCCACGCCGCGATGGCGGCGACGGTGTTGCACTTCCTCATTTTCATGGTGATCCTCCAGAGCCTTCTCGTTAAGATGTCGTCGGAAATAACAGGACCAAAGGACGAAAGCGCCCTTTCCTATCATGGGAACCATAACAAGCCTGACAGTCTCCACGCAACGAGCAATCTCGGAGATGCGAAAGCAAGCAACGCTTTCCACGCCACGCAACTTCGTGAACATGAATGAGATGCGGGTGAAAAGAAGAAGCGATTTACCAGAAAACCTGTGGATAGCCCTGTTTCGGCCAAAAACGCCTTTAATCGTGCGCATAGGCCCGGAAAGGACAGAAGCGACATTCACCGGCGCGACTCTTCGAAAAGCGTTGATCTTGGACGGATGATAGATGAATGGAGAGGCGGTCGACGGGACGACTACCTCAGTAAAGAAGGTGGTGGAATCTCAGCCCTTTTTGGGGCCTCGATTGTCAACTTAAGATAAGAGGGAGACGGGTGTCAAGACGATTGAGCGGCGTGAGATCGCCTTCCGCGTAGGTTGCTTGTGTCATCATTGATGATGATAGAAGCTCAGCGTTCGTGGATGCTCGGATATGATTTCTTGGCCTTCGTGGCTTGAGAATGTATGCTTGTCCGCAGGAAAATGGGCAGTGGAGCCCACTTCAGCCCACGGATACCTTACTGGCGACCGTGTTATCCACGGGCTGCATTCCAGGTTTGCTGGGCAGGCAGCCCATGAGCTTTCTCTCAGAGCACAGATAGGAGAACCGAGCATGTCAAGACCAACAATTCCCGCTCATTTTGCCCTGGTATTCGTTCTATCGCTGACCTCTGCTGTCACCATGGCATCAGACTGGCCGACCTACCGTCATGACATCGCGCGCACAGGCAGCACGGCTGAGTCGCTGGGGCTACCCTTGCTGCCCCGGTGGGTGTATCTGCCGACCGATCTGCCCAAGCCGGCCTGGTCTGCTCCCGCTAAGCGCCCCAGAGAAGGTTTCATACTGCGTCACCGGGTGAGTTTCGATGACGCCTTCCAGGTAGCTGTGGCTGGTGGCCGCGTCTATTTTGGCTCTTCAGCCGACAACAAAGTCTACGGCTTATCTGCCACTACTGGAGAAGAAATCTGGTCTTTCTATGCGGGGGGTCCCGTCCGGCTTGCACCGGCCATCTGGAATGATCGAGTCTTTGTGGGCTCAGATGATGGTTTTGTCTACTGCCTCAGAGCTGACACGGGGGACCTTATTTGGCGAAAGCGCGGAGGGCCAAATGATGAGAAGCTCCTTGGCAGCGGACGAATGATCTCCAGGTGGCCGATTCGTACGGGTGTGCTTGTTGACGACGGAATCGTCTATTTTGGGGCCGGGATATTTCCTCACGAGAATGTCTACCTTCTGGCAGTCAGTGCTGATGATGGAAAGACTGTCTGGCGGAACGACACGATCAGTGAGGCGGGGGCGTATCGAAACGAGCTATCTCCGCAGGGATACTTATTGGCGACGGCGAACAGACTGTTCGTTCCGTCTGGAAGGGCACTGCCGGTGGCCTTTGACAAATCAACCGGACGTATGATGTTTAGTCCCAACTACGGCTGGCGAGGAGAACAAGCCGGGGGTGTCATTGGTGGTACCTACGCGTTGCTTGCCGACAAGCAGATCTATACTGGCACGCAGCAACACTTGCTGGCTCTCAACCAAGAAACTGGCAGGACGGGCTTTGCCTGGCTTCCTGGCAGGCGACTAACTATCGCAGGAGATATGGCTTATATGGCAACAGGATTGCAGATCCTCGCTATGGATCGAGCAGCATACGCCGAGGCAAGCAGGCGACGGAATTACCTCGAATACAGAATCAAAGCCCTGCGAAGTCAGTTAAGCAGAGCAAAGGGAGATCAGCGCAAACGCCTCAGACAGCAACTCGAGCGTGCTGAGGTGGAGTTGACGGAACACCGCAGGCAGAAGATCCAGCCCGCCGTTAAGTGGCGTGTGACAAGTAGGTGTGATGCGGAATTGATCGTGAGCAGAAATCTTGTTCTCGCTGGTGGGCAGAATGAGGTCAATGCCTTTAGCCGGGAGAACGGCGATAAGGTTTGGGAAGCCAGGGTAGAGGGCAAAGCCCGCGGTCTTGCCATAGCAGACGGGCATCTTTACGTGAGTACCGACAAGGGCCGGATCTACTGCTTTGCTTCGGGGCAAGAAGGGCAGTCTGAAAATCGAGTTGTCAGACATGCCAAAACCCCTGTTGTTGCCCCTTATCCGAAGGACGAACTAACGCCGACCTACGAAGCTGCTGCCGAGGCGATCATTATGGAGAGCGGGATCACAAAAGGTTATTGTCTTGTCCTCGGGGCTGAACGGGGGCGGTTGGCCCTTGAGTTGGCTCGGCGCACAGACCTACATATAATTGGCATTGAACCGGATGCAACCAAAGTCCATGCAGCAAGGTCAGCCCTCGATGCAGCCGGGATGTATGGCGAAAGAGTTGTCGTAGACCAAGGCGATCTCACGGCGCTGCCATATTCGAACTACTTCGCGAATCTGATCGTCTCTGATAGCCTGCTTCTTGCCGGAGAAATCCCGGGAGACCCCAGTCAACTTGCACGGCACTTAAAGCCGTGCGGTGGCATGATTTGTCTGGGCATACCGGCAAATGTAGGCGGCCAGAAGGACGCATTATCCGCCGAGAAATTGGCTCGCTGGTTTGATGGGTTGGAGCTGGGCAGGTGCCAGATCAGTAAGACCAACGGTCTGTGGGCGACCTTGAGGCGAGGATCACTACCCGGTGCAGGTGAGTGGACGCATCAATATGCTGATCCCGGGAACACAGGATGTGGCAACGACCAGTTGCTGGGCGGACCGCTCGGATTGCTCTGGTTTGGCGAGCCGGGCACGGCACCCATGGTTAACCGGCACGATGCTGCAGCCGCTCCGCTTGCGATCAGCGGCCGGCTTCTTATCCAGGGCGAGAATGTGGTCATGGCTTACGACTCCTACAACGGCGCCCTATTGTGGAAGCGAGATATCCCTGGTGCGATGCGTACCCGGCTCAAAAAAAGCGAATGTGGTAACCTTGCTGCATCGAAAGATAGCCTCTTTGTCGCCGTAGATGACAAGTGTCTTCAACTCGATGCCACAACAGGCCAAACACACGCCACCTGGCAGATGCCTTCTACGCTCGGTGACACCTCCTCCAGGTGGGGCTACCTCGCCTTTGTGGACGGCATTCTCTACGGAAGCAGCATGAGGCGTCTTGGGGTTTCCGACACGGTCTTTGCCATCGATGTCGGAACCGGAGAGATTCTCTGGGAGTATGAGGGTAACAACATTGTCAACCTCACCATCGCAATTGGAGATGGATGGCTTCTCTTTGTTGACAGCTCTCTGACCCCACAACAGCGAGAGCAGATGCTGAGGGAAGACAAGTCACATCTGGCGAGTCTTAAGGGTGACGAGGCCAGGAAAGCCGAAGAAGCGATAAAGAGACTGGATCTGCGGATGGCGGTCGCACTGGACGCCAAAACGGGCGGAGAACTCTGGCAAAGACCTGTTGATGTCACAGACTGCAGCAAGGTTGGCATTGGAGGCGGCGAGCTGACAGCGATGTACCGTAACGGTGTCGTAGTCCTGTGCGGAGCCAACGCCAACGGCCACTACTGGAGGCAGTTCCTTTCAGGAGAGTTCTCAAGGCGGCGACTGGTGGCGCTTTCCGCCAGAACGGGCGAGCGGCTATGGGCGAGAGATGCCAACTACCGCCATCGTCCCCTGGTCATTGGCGACACTGTTCTGGCAGAACCCTGGGCGTTTGACCTAAAAACGGGAGAACAGAAGATGCGCCCTCATCCTCTCAGCGGCGCCGATACTCCCTGGCAGTTCTTGCGGCCAGGCCATCACTGTGGGGCAATTTCCGCGTCTCCACAAATGCTTCTGATGCGTTCTGGCTTTACCGCCTACTATGACCTCCACGACGATAGTGGTATTCGGCACTTTGCTGGACATCGGCTTGGATGTTGGATCAATGCGATTCCCGCTGAGGGACTTGTCCTCGCGCCGGAAGCAAGTGCGGGCTGCATATGCCTCTTTCCCATAACCTGTTCCCTTGCCCTCGAACCGCGGGCGGATCATCACCGATGGGGAATATACAGTGCGGGCGGTTCGAATACGCCGGTCCAGCAATTGGCCATCAATCTCGGAGCACCTGGCGATAGACGAGATTCTCAAGGGCTATTGTGGTTCGGATATCCTCGCCCAACCCTGCCTTCAGACAGAAAGGTGATGGGCTTCTCTCTCGCCTTGCAGGTGGAGTTCTTCCAGGGCGGTGGATACCTTTACCAGAGTAGCGAATCGGCGTCCGTTGCCAGGACTGATAGGCCCTGGGTTTTCGCTTCTTGCGCCAAGGGCATTAAACGATGCGTGATACCTTTGCGCGGCAGAAACGACGAACCAGCAACATATGTTGTGCGCCTGTATTTCGCTGAATTGGCAGACAGACAGCCGGAGGAAGCACGCTTTGATATCAAGCTACAGGGAAACACCGTCGTTGAAGGTTTCAATATCGCGCAACGCGCGGGAGGTCCCAATCGCGCTGTCTCCATCGAATTCCCTGGCATAGAAGTGGACCGCAACTTGGAAGTTGAGTTCATTCCTCATGGCGACAACGCGTTATCTCCTGAAGAGGCCACAACCCTGTGTGGCCTGGCAGTGCTCTGTGCCGAACAAAAGAACGATACAGAGGCCAAACTGACGGCGCAGCGATGAATGTTGCGTGAAGTGCTGTCGCTGGCGTTCCACAAGTGTCCAGTGTCCTGCCGCCAGAGTTTGTGCCACCCATTAACTCAGTCCTTGGTGAACACTCTTTGCCCGGAGGCCCTTTCGCGACTTAAGGTAGTTTTAGTCCAAGATCGCGCGCTTACGTCATTAAGCGGCGCGACAGCGGCAAGATCGCCCGCCCCGGCCGGAATAATTTGATTGGCTGAAGGTGAATTCCCGCTGGCAAATGCCAAGCTCACCGATCGCCGGCCGGGTGAAGGGTCCGTTGAACATCGGAAGTGGGTATCGCCCCTGTCACTATTGGGACCTTCCTCATCCTCCGCCAAGTTCAAATGAGGATAATAGGTTCACGGGAGTGGAGCGACCGAGAATTTTTTCGGTTGGAGACTATTTGGGGCGCTATCAAACTGTTACCAAATGGCTTCCTACTCCTTCGTGCCCTCGTTGATGAGCAGCCACGTGCCGCTCTTGCCGGACACCGCGATGTCTGGACGGCTATCGCCATTCAGGTCAGCAACGCGAATCTGCATCCCGGTACCGACGCCACCACCGGCCGGACTAATGGTATGTCGGATGAATTTCCGAGCGGCGCCGTCCCACGTGTAGTAAAACACGCAGGCCCCCTCCTGCGCCCCGGGATCGCGGCCACCGTGACCGCGGACTCGCTTGCCGGTGATCAGTTCCCCCTTGCCGTCGCCATCGAGGTCAGCCCAGGCCATGGAGTGAGCCTGGGACCATGACTTGTCAATGAGGTGTTCCTTCCAGGTTGTGGTTCCGTCGGGCTTCGGTTCGCCTTGTTCTCGCCAATACACACCGTAATCATGCCCCTTGCCCCAGATGATGTCGTTGCGGCCGTCACCATTGACGTCCGCCACCACGAACGGGGAGCTGGCGCTGCGCAAGGCGGTCTCGGGATGGAACTTCCACGGCTTGGCGAAGACGTCGCCTGCGGGACGCTCGTACCAACCAACCGCACAGAGGATGTCTTCTCGCCCATCGCCGTTGATGTCGCCGAAGGCATAACCGTGCCCACAGCCGTTTGCCCCGAGGACGATCCGCTTCGCAGTCGGCTGGCCGTCCGCAGTCTTGGTCAGCTTCCAGGCCGCCATAGGATCCCTACCGACCCAACAGTGAACCACGATTTCCGGCACTCCGTCACCGTCGAGGTCGCTCAAGTCAAAAGCCTCGTTTTGGGCGCGGGCGTTGACGAGCAGGTGAGGTTCCCATTTCCATCCCTTTTCGAGAGCTTCCTTGCCCGGGTTCTTGTACCAGTAGAGTTCCGACTCCGTCCAGCCGCCGGAGATGACGTCAATCCAGCCGTCGCCATCGACGTCGTGAACATGGTCTCCGTTGTTGGCATAGAACCCCTGGCTGCCGAACCCGAGCGATATCTGGGGGATGTCGCGAATGGGCCGGGGGATGAAGTCCGGCGCGGCATACCAGTGCGTCCCGGCGATGATGTCGAGCTTGCCGTCGCGATCCACGTCGGCGATGGCACAGCCCTCGTTCGGGTTGAGCATCAAACAACGCTTAGAAAACTTCAGGCTGCCCGGCTCACCGGCAGAGGCAGTACGTGCTGAACACAAGTAGACGAAACCAAGACTCAGGCTTGCGAAGCCCGTCACCACACGCCACAAAGAACATCTACCGAACATAACTTTTCTCCTTCCCAGACACATCCGAAGTCAACTGCGCTCAATTGAGCCGCTACGTTTGAACGCCATGATCCTAACTCAAAATTGCCACCCAGTGCAACCTTTTCGGAGGGACGCGAAGTAGAACGAAGGCGATGAGGGGCCAAACCTCATCTTTTCTCCTGAGAATCCGCTTCTCCCGATAGCGCGGTTGGTATTAGAGTGCATATAAAGGAACATGGTGCGGCTCTTCTACTGTCCGGTGCTGGCGCACAATACCGAAGGCATTTACTCAGTCAGATTGTCTGCGGGGTCTCTGTGGCTGACGGTGAGCTTCTCCACTTTGCCAAAGGCGCTGGAAAGCCTCCCCCGGTGGAGACATCAGGCAGATTCGCCGTGGGGAAGAACGAGGTAACTGCGTTACAAAGCGGAAGCAGTCCTGCTGCTATGCCCTGAAGGGTGTGTGGCACGATTTAAAGAAAATGTTTGAAAAACGATCTCGACCGGGAAGACGAAAAGCCTACGGATGGACTAAAATAGATTTGACTTGTCATCTTCTCCTCTTTCAACGAGTCAGCCATGCCGGGAGGCAAAAGATGAACGGATTAACTCGTAAGGTGCTGGCCATCGCGTTGCTCGCGGGAGCACTTGGTGAGGTTCTCGCAGCGGAGAGACTCAACTTCACGGTCAATCCTACCGCCAGGGTCGAGAAGGGCGGAGTGCAGATCGAGTTCGCGGCGAGCCGCCCAACCGATGTGGCTGTATGTATCGAGGATGCCATGGGCAAGGTGGTGAGACACCTGGTTGCGGGCGTGCTTGGTGAGAACGCGCCTGCGCCTTTGAAGAAAAACAGCCTGGTCCAGGCGTTGTTCTGGGACCGAAAGGACGACTTGGGCGAGCGGGCCTCCGGTGGGCCATTCAGGGTTCGGGTGTGCCTGGGACTGAACCCGACTTTCGACAGGATGATCGGTTTCAACCCTGCGTCGGTGGGTTCGGTGCGCGCTCTGGCCACCAGCCCCAAGGGGGAGCTTTTCGTGTTTCACGTGATCGGAGCACTTCATCCTTCCGACGGCACGGTGCTGTGCAGCGTGTTCAACCGGGAAGGCAAATATCTGCGGATGATCTTGCCCTACCCCGCGAACTTACCTGACAAAAAGCTTAAGGGCATCAAGCGCATCGAGCTGGAAAATGGGGTCAGGGTTCCTCTCATCTACCAGGGCGAAACGCGTTCGCTGCTGCCGGGGGCCGGCGATCTCCCCCCGCAGCGGCCTGTGGTTTCTCGCGACGCTCGCCTCGCGTTCGTGGGCGTGCAAGAATGGGTTGGCGACGCGTTGCGCTACGCACAGGCAGGGGTGGCCCAGGTGACGGTCATCCACACCGACGGCAGCCTCCCGGACGATGGTTTCCTGAAAACTGTACTGGCTAAGCTCTCAAGCAGCGCAGCAAACCTTGCTCTTTCTCCAGATGAGAAGACTGTTTATGCGTCTGGCTTGCGCAAGGGTTCCTACTCGGGCAAGCCCACACACGCAGTCTACAAATTCGGATGGTCGGACAAATCTCCCAAGGTCTTTGCCGGGGTTGAGAACGAGGCCGGCCCGGATGACAAGCACCTGAACGACCCCAGAGGTATCGCTGTGGGCAACGACGGCAGCATCTACGTTGCCGATAAGGGCAACAACCGCGTGGCAGTGTTCAACGCGAGAGGCGGATTCCTGGGTGCTCTCCCTGTTGATAGTCCCGAGCGGGTCGAAGTTCATCCGAGAACCGGAGCCCTCTACATTCTCGGCGGTCGGCTGGTCAACGCGCTGAAGAAATTCACTTCGTGGAAGGAGGCGCGTCCTGTGGCAGAGCTGGCGCTGCCTTACTTCCGGCATGAGCGCTACACGGCAGTGATGGCGCTGGACGCCTCCGCCGAGCCGCCTGTTCTGTGGATCGGGACGCCACAGGGGCGTTACGCCCGCTTCAGCCTGTTGCGCATCGAGGACCAAGGTAACGCTTTCGGCAAGATAGTGGACGTCGGCACGGCCGCCGACCGGCCAAGCGTCGGCGCGGTGACGGACCTCAGTCTGGACCGAGCGAGAGAGCGTCTCTACGCGTCGCACAGAGGTATCACCGGCCACATATTCGATGGCTTCACTGGCAGGCGCTTGGACCTCGAACTTCCCAGAAGAGGTGGCTCCGGAAACGTTGCGGCGATCGGCCTGGACGGCAACTTCTATCTCTATTACAGCTACCCTTCGGCGTCTGTCATGCGGTTCAGCGCCGAGATGGATCCCCTACCTTTTGCCCACGGCCCTTCGATCAACGGCCTGGGAAGTCCCCGTGTCCGCGGACGCGGTTTGACTGCCGACCACGATGGCAACTTATACGTCTTATGGCAAAAGCCCAAGGAAAAGCAGTCCCCCGGCGACGCGAGTGACGCCAACGCTCTTGCCGTCTACGGGCCAGATGGCAGGTGCAAGCGAGAGAAACTCATCAACGCAGAGATTCGCAGCATCAGCTCGGTCCGCGTGGACTATGCTGGCAATATCTACCTGGCGGTGGGTGCACGCCCGGGCGAGAAAAGGGTTCCCGACACCTTTGCGAATGTGGACCTGGGCAAGCAGTGGAAGTACGGCATGAACTCGACCGACCTGGATTGGTACACGCTCATGTACGGCAGCATTGTCAAGTTCGGGCCAGAAGGCGGCGAGATCCGCGCGGGCATCGGTGGTGTACCGTTGAGCTATGGCTACGACAATACCACGGAGATCAAGGGCGCCAAGTGGATCTACTTCGGCACCAGCAATGTTCCCTCTTGGCGTACGAAAGGCACGCCGGATGTGTGCTTATGTGAGTCGCCTCGTTTCGACGTGGACGGCTTCGGGCGCAGCTTCTTTCCCGATGTCTGCCGCTTCCGCATAGGCGTGATCGATACGGCCGGGAATAAGATCTGCTGGTTCGGGTCGTACGGCAATCAGGACTCAGCAGGACCAAACAGTGCCATACCGGTGCCGGAGATTCCGCTGTGTTGGCCGCACGCTGTGGCTGTAGGCGACGATGCGGTATACGTCGGCGATCGCCTCAACCGCCGCGTTGTTCGCGTCAAGCTCCGCTACGCAGTTGAGGCTTCCTGTCTTGTGAACCCTTAGCAATGTGGCGGGGCCGTTTCCGCGTGGATCCGAGTGACCGGGAGACTTCCCTGGCTTAACTGTTTTCTCTCAGCCAGGAGATGCGTGCGGATTGCCTGGCCGCACAAGGCTGTCTGCGAGATGGGGTTCGCGGGAACCCAGGGGGATAGACACGTCGAAAGGAAACGGTGTCCGCTTGGACTTCCTGATGGGAAAGACCGATTTCAAAAGGAGGATGCTTCAATGAAACGGATAATCATTGCTGTGGCAGCACTGCACTGTTGTTTGGTGACGGCTGCCGAGGAACCGAAAATCAAGGTGACGCCGAAAGAGACGGACGAGCTGCTGGCAAATCTCGGTATGGGATGGCAAACCTTCCACCGCTTTGCTGACCAGGATAGGAACCTGGAGGGTCTACCGAGCGTGTCAGCCTACTTCCGTTTCTACTGGAAGGAAATCGAGCCCGTGGAAGGAAAGATCGATTTTGCGAGATTCGATAAGCTGTTAGCGCGGGCCAGGAAGGCTGGACAGAAACTGGCCTTCCGCATTATGTGCGCTGGCACAAGAAGTGATTATATGTACGTTCCACAATGGTTGAAGGACAAGGGTTGCAGGGGCTTCGAATATCGGAGGAATGGGCCAAAACATTGGGTGCCGGATATGGACGATTCGATCTTCCAAGAGGCCCATTTCCGACTGATCCGGGAACTCGGAGAACGGTACGACGGCCATCCAGACCTGGACCTCGTGGACATCGGCTCCGTGGGGCTCTGGGGGGAGTGGCACATGAGCGGCACCGGTGTGAGACTTCCCAGCCTCGAGACACGCCTGGCCATCATTGACGTGTACTGTAAAGCCTTTCCCAAGACGCCCAAAGTGATGCTCATCGGCGACGAGGCGGGAATGAAGCACGCGATCCGAAAGGGGTGTGGTTGGCGGGCTGATTGCCTGGGCGACATGGGCGGCTTCTCGAAAAATTGGTGCCATATGAGGAACTTCTATCCGCAGCAAATTAAGAAAACCGGTGCTGAGCAAGTCTGGAAAGCCACTCCAGTGGCCTTCGAAAGTTGCTGGGATATGCGAAGGTGGAAGCAGGAGGGCTGGGATATCCGTTACATCCTTGACTATGCCTTGAACTACCATGTCAGCTACCTCAACAATAAGTCCGCACCGATTCCTGAGGGCACACGGCATGAACTCGAGCGCTTTCTTCGCAAGATTGGCTATCGTCTCGTCTTGAGGCTCCTCGAACATCCCAGGAAGGCACAAGCTGGCTCTACGCTCCTGGTTTCCATGGTCTGGGAAAACGTGGGCGTCGCGCCGCCTTACAGGGACTATCTGCTTGCCTTTCGCCTTACTAATGTGGGAAACAAAAAATCATTTGCGTTCGTACGTGATACTTCCATCAAGGGCTGGCTACCGGGTCAAGTGGAAATCGCCGAGTCAGTCGAATTGCCCGCGGATCTCAACACAGGACGGTATGAACTGGCCGTCGCTGTAGTTCATCCATTCACCAAGGATCCTGCGGTCCGTTTAGCTATAGCCGCGCGTGCTGAGGATGGTTGGTATCCTCTGAGCCGGGTAGTTGTGATTGCAGCGGAGTGAACGGCTCCTCCCTTCCGAGAAGCACAATCAGTGCGCCCCACCAGTCATAGTGCCGATATTAATATCTTTCTGGCTTAACATTCGAACCCGCGGAAGGCAGACCACGAACCTTAAGCGCCCCTATTGGAAGATCCCACACTCGATCAACCTGGTTTTAACACAAGCCGTATTTCAGCCTCAATGACGTTCAGTAGTAGTCTACCAAGCGAAAAGAAAGCCTAACCTGCGGACACTTGTTAATGAAGCCCTGAGCGAGTTCCCCCAGCAGGCGCGGCACGATCACCCTATGGGCGCGCTGAGTAAAGCCCACTTGTCACACCTCAACAATTGTCTTCCCTTTCGGCAGGTCAAAGCAGACCGTCACGTTTTGACTATCCGTGTGCCACGTTCCGCTCTTCAGTTGCAGCAAGCTCTTCGCCCACCGCAATCGGACTTGGCTCCCATTGAGGATCAGCTTGGGGAAGTGCGGCGGATCAGCCTTAATCCTCGCCGTAAATCGCTTCGTGGCGAACGGGGCATTGAACGTCACGCGATTGCCCTGTTTCTCGATTTGGGTCAGTTCCTTGGCGGCCCAATATCGGGCAATTTCACTAAGCTTCATCCAGATCAAGTTGTCGTACCGGGCGTGAATTCGCCGGACGACCTCTTTGAAGATTCTGAAGCCCAGTTCTTCGCCGTTGTAATATATGCCCGGCCAATGACACACGAGCACCGCCGGTTCGCCCTTGTCAATGACTTGCGGCAGCCGTCCACCTTGGAGCTCTTGGGTAATGAACCTGTCAACCGAGCCGGGTGATAGCCCGTCCCATCCACCGAACCAGTCTCCCGTGCAACCAATGATGGACACAACGCACCTGGGGTCCGGTCCGGTGAGGCCCAAGGCGTACTCGACTCGAGGGGCGACGCTCCGATCGTCCGTGAAAAGATGCCGGAAATAGTGGGGAATCTCCGTCTTGAACACGTCGCGGCACGATTCAAGCGTAGCTTGAGATAGCTCGGGCCGCGCACGGTTTCCGAACCCGCCCGGAGTTGTGATGCCCTCACATTCCAGTCCCGCGTTTTTAAGAATTCGCAAGGCATAGCTCATGTAATCGGCCAGTTCGTCAACCGACTTCCCGACCGACCACCCCCAGTTCTCCATAAATCGAGCACTCCGCTCCGGATAAGGGCGACCAGTTTTGGTGTTGATCACCCAGGTGTGGGTGACCATCTCAGGGTGAATGTCCCAGTCCGGCATCATGAATTCGCGCACCAACTTGATGCTCTCATCGAGTTCCCTTTTTGACCACCCCGGCAGATCGCGATCCAGCCACCCCACCAAGGCCGGATAGGGTATCACGCTATATTTGCCTTTCACCCCGTGGTCACGACACCACTCCCCGAAATTGCGTACAAACGCGTCCGGTATCTCCCGGGGTAGACTCGGCCAATCCTGTTTGTAGCGATCGGGGAATACTTCGTGAAATTGCGGGATGCAGAAATGGGCAAGGTTCACCAGGCAGGTTGAATCGTCAATGATGAAGCTGACCGGCACACGCTTTTGCGGGTTCAGCACTTCGACACCGCTGGCTTGGCTTGGTCGCTCCCCTTTTTGCTGAGGGCTTACGATCTTGGGAAGGAAGCCCAATCCGACGCCCGCAGCCGCCAGTGTTGCCGTCCTTAAGAAATCGCGTCGCGTCATCCCTTTATTCATAGACATAGTCTATCCTCCTCGATTCCGGACATGAAAGCTCCCCAAGCCGGCCTATACTTGCCCACTTGGATAAGCGTCATTCTATTCCCTATTCCTGTTCTAAATCTTTCAATCTACCGGCAGTGCGTGGGATTATCAACAGCTTTCCGTTTAGCTCGAACTGTCCATCCCCGAGGTGACACCGTCGGTTGTCGTATCGAATAAGATGCTGAAGGAGACTACGTGAGCAGCGCCTCGGCCCGAAGATTAGGAAGCCAGACAAGCCCCGGCGCGCAAGTAGTGGAACACAAGACTGTTATAGTATTCGGGTAGGTGAAAACGCCTGTAAACCCATGCATGGTTCGAAATCGGCCAGAAAGTCAATTTAGCGTGCGCACGATCAAAAATCGCCCAGAATGTCAGGTGACCGGCGCGACTGTTTGGGAACCAACCTTCGAAGTCCTGGGTTGGCTGGCAACTGGCGGTGCAGAGTCGCAACCTCGTGCGGATCACTTCAGTTCGATCCTGTAGAACTTCTGGGTAGATATCGTGTCGGTATCGGTCCAGATGGTTGATTCACCCTGGCATAAAATCCTTGTCTCCTCGTTCCATTGCCCGCTGGATAGGTCGGTGGAAGACCAGACGATATAAGTATCTCCGCTGCGGCTGGTCCATCTAAGAAGAGCCTGCCCCCCGATTACCTTCAGAACCTCCCGCACTTCAAAGGGGAAAGAACCGTACTCGTATGCACCCATGTCCACCGTCAAAGAAATCTTGCCTCGCCAAATGCGAGGATTCCCGTCAATGTCGAAGGGGATCAGTTCGCCTGCGTCTCCATCGCCATCGAGATCGGCAAGGTCCGAGGGAAGAGATTCATTGGCGGCAGCGTCCACACAAGGGGAGCCGGGCAATAGACGCAGGTCATCATCGTCTGTGCCAACGACGCCATCGGCTCCGTCAGCATCCGCGAACAATGGATCATCCCCGATGTTGCTGATGCCTCCGAGGCTGCCACTCCAACCCTGTATACAACAGTAGCTGACGACAGGGGTCCCGCCGTGCATCTGTGCCGAGCGACCTGTCCCGCTGACATCGCCGTTGCCCCAGAGAATGCAGTTCGTGAGCGTTTTCGCGGCAGAGCTCAAGTTGTAGATCCCGCCGCCGTCGTGTGTGGCCCTGTTTCCGCTGAGTGTGCAGTTGATCAGAGTTGTTCTGCTGCGTTGGTTGTGTATCCCGCCGCCGCTGTGCGCCGCGTTCCCGCTGAACGTGCTGTTGACGAGCGTCGGACGGCTGTCGGCACCTTGATTGAACATCCCGCCGCCCTTGCTCTGAGCTGCGTTCCCAACGAAAGTGCAGTTGATGACTATAGGGCTGCTACGGTTGTTGTCCATCCCAGCACCGACGGGCGCCGCGTTCCCGGTGAAAGCACAATTGATCAGCGTTGGGCTGCTGTTGCCGGAGTTGTACATCCCGCCGCTACGGTAGTCGCCGGAGTTCCCTCGGAAAGAGCAGTTAATCAGCGTCGGGCTGGCAGCTTCGCGGTTGGACATTCCGCCGCCGTATTTCCCGACGTTTTCGCTGAAGGTGCAATTGGTCAGGGAAGGGTTTCCATAAGCGTTGAGCATCCCGCCACCGTGGGCGGTGGCAAGGTTTCGGCGAAAGATGCAGTTGGCCAGAGTCGGACTACCCGAGTCGATGTACATTCCACCGCCGCTGTTGTTGCCTATCTCGCCCGACCCGTCTGCGTTGCCGCCGGTGATGGTAAAACCATCGAGGACGGCCGTCGCGTCGGTTCCGCTGCCCGTCACCACGTGAAAACTGTTCTCCATAGTGTTAGCGAAGTCTGGACCATCGTCTCCGTCCAGGTCACCGCTCAGGACAGTTTGATTAGCTTCGACATCCCGGCTATCTGGGTCTGACGCACCAAGGCCGGCATAGCCGCCCTTGATGGCCACGCCATTGATGAGTTGGAAACTGGCGGTGCGGTTCCCGGCAGGTTCTGGCGGCGTGTAAACGCCTTGGGCTACGCGGATCTCCCCGACTTGAGGGTACCTCCTCGCCACGTGAATGGCGTCTCGTAGTTCGGTGTAGGCCTCCGCCCAACTCGAGCCGTTATTGACACCTGGGCTGGAGGCATCCACAAACAGGACGTTCGACGTGGGCTCATCATTGTCCTCTTCGCTTGCAGCGACCAGCGCTGTAAACAACCCGGGGCCGCTGATACAGATGACGGCCTCCCTGCTGAGGTTGTCAGCATCCTGCGCCGCAACGAGAATCACGGTCTGGGGATCTGAGTAGTTGGAAGAGTCGAAAGTCATCGTTGCGCCGGCTTCGATCCAAAGGTCGGGATCACCTGACTGGTTGATGACTTCCACTACGACTATCCCCAGCGGATCCGTCTCCAGCGACACTGTAAATGTGGCTGTGCCTCCCTTGGGGACCGCGATCGACCTTGTGCTCAGCAGGAAACCCGGAGCGGGATACTCGTGCGCGCCCATATCCACGATGCCGTGCGCTATGCGTGGATTGGCATCGAGGTCCAGGGCGACCCATGGCGGGACCGCCGTGGTGTCCCCTATGTCAATGCAGGGCGAGTTGGGCGACAAGTGCAGATTGTCATCCTCCGTGCCAAATATCTCATCGTCCCCATTAGCGTCAGCGAACAGCGGATCGCAATTCATGTTACCTGTTCCACCTGACTCGTCCGTCCAGCCCTGGACACAGCAGTAGTTGACGATTGGTGAGCCGCCGGCGATCTGCGCCAACTGATCGGCGCTGCCGTTTACACTGTTGCCCCAGAGAATGCAGTTGGTCAATGTGGGACTGCCACTGCTGTAGATTCCGCCGCCGTAAGAACTCGCCGAGTTGCCGCTGAACGTGCAGTTGATCAATGTCGGACTCCCGTAGCCATCGATGTACATCCCGCCGCCGTAAGAGCCCGCCGAGTTACCGCTGAACGTGCAATTGATCAGCGTCGGACTGCTATTGGCGCCGGTGTACATCCCACCACCGTAATAGCGCGCCGAGTTGCCGCTAAACGTGCAGTTAATGAAGGTCGGGCTACCCGTCTTCATGTACATCCCGGCCCCGAAACCGTACCGCCCATTACCATTGGCATTGCCGCCTGTGATGGTGAAACCGTCCAACACGGCAGTGGCATCGGTACCACTGCCGGTCACCACTTGGTAGCTGGTCTGATCAGCGCTAAGCGTCGTTTTGTGCACGCTGGGGTTGCGGTCGCCCCACGGCCCGCCACCGGACGGGAATCCGCCGTACACAGACACGCCGCTGATGAGCTGGAACGTTGCCTTCGGATCGTCGGAAGTCCCTGCTGGGGTGTAGGACCCCTTCGGCCACGCGGATCTCCTCGACAATCTCAGGGAACGTGGCCGCGTTGCGCAGTGCATCCTGTAAATCGGCAAACGCATCCGTCCAACTGCTGCCGTTGTTGGCACCCGAGGCCTTGGCATCAACATACAGGATGGTCGGCATACAATCGTTGTCCCCTTCAGTCGCCCTAACCCCTGCCGTGACCAGTCCGGGGGCGCTGATCCAGATAATGGCCAAGCCGCTGAGGTAGTCGCTATCCTCGCCCGCAGCCAGGGTAACGATCTTGGGCCGCAAGTAGTCCGAGGAATCAAACGTCAGAACTTCGCGCTCCGCTTTGATGTCGGGATCGCCCATTTGGTGAGCGACAGTAACTTCAATAGTCCCGAGCGGGTGCCTCGCAAGCGCCACCGTAAACGTTGCTGTACCTCCCTCGGGAACGATAACAGACTTTGTGCTAAGCAGAATGTCCTGCTCCGGCACCTCGTACGCGCCCATGTCCACGGTACCGTTTGCAATGCGGACATTGCCGTCGAGGTCGGTCAGGAGTGACGGCGGGACCGCCGCGTTGCTCCCAGTGTCGATGCAGGGCGAGCCAGGTAACAGACGATAGTCCCAGTCAACCCACTTGCCTTCTTCCCAGCGGCCCGGACCAGAGAACAATGGGTCGGCATAGATGTTTCCCTCTCCAGGGTGCTCGTGTTCGAGAGAGGAGTACGTGGCGGAACATCCGTAGAGATCATAGTCGCCATTTCCCCAGAAGATGCAGTTGGCGATTGTAGGCTT
>Ga0114930_10001235_pt1 | contig 24839 bp, 14 predicted proteins | sample AnhtaG_FD_87300 | JGI IMG/M metagenome (GOLD analysis project Ga0114930, IMG submission 87300) | Deep subsurface microbial communities from Anholt, Denmark to uncover new lineages of life (NeLLi) - Anholt_01485 metaG | ecosystem: Environmental > Aquatic > Marine > Oceanic > Sediment | place... | reverse complement strand
GATTTCGCCTTCGGGCTTTATTGTGACTTCGACGTGGGCGGAATAATTCCGGGGACCTGGGAAAACGGGAGGCTGGGTGACCTGGTCGCCTTCGACTCCTCCATGAACTTAGCCTGGACCTATGATGAGGACAATTATGACCCGGGCTGGGGTCCTTTGGTCAAATGCGGGATGATGGGAACCAAATACATTGAGACGCCGGATGACATCGGCATGACCGCTTTTCGTACCGGAAGATGGGAAGATTTGCCAGACAACGACAAGAAGAAATACGAATTCATCAACAGCGCGGAGTTCGACTCAAGCCTTCTCCCTACCGACCAGTACTATGTTCAATGCACCAGGGGGATAAACCTCGCCTCCGGTAAAACCGTCCGCGTGGTTTTCGCGCTGGTAGCCGGATATGACGAGCAGAATCTCAAGAACAACGCGTCCATGGCTCAAGTTGTTTACGATAATTACTTCATAGGTCCCGAGCCACCGCAGCCGGCTAAATTGGCGGTCACCCCGAGCTATCAGAAGGTGAAGCTCACCTGGGACAACGGCTCGGAGAACTCAATCGATCCACTAAGCGGAGAGGTGGATTTCAAAGGATACAAGATCTACCGAAGCACCGACATGGGACAAACCTGGGGGGATCTGGCAAGGAACCCGGATGGAAGCTTGGGTCCCGACTACGTGCCCATAGCCATGTTTCAAAAAGAGAATTCCTTCGATATTCTGCCGCACACCTATACCGATCGCGACCTGACCAACGGAATGGAATACTGGTACTCTGTGGTCTCCTTTGACCAGGGTGACACCAGCGTTCCCATCGACCCCCTGCAGACCGCATATGGAAGACCCGGAGAGGACATCAACTGTGTCTTTGCCTATCCTCGAACCGACCCGGCGGGATACTATCCGGCTGAAGCCACCGTCAGGCACAATTACTATGGAAATGATGAGGAAAGCGATGGATCGATGACGCCGATGGTATTCGACCAGGGTGCCTTAACCGGTCACGAATATAAAGTCGTCTTCACCGATGATCCAGCTGCCACCTACTGGCATGTGATCGACCAGACCTCCGGTGATACGGTTCTGAGGGACCAGACCTTGCAGTCCGGAGATACGGAAAACTATCCGGTGGTTGACGGAATACAGGTGATCGTGACCAATGGTGATAGCGAGCCAAGTGATTATGGTCAAACGCAGTTTGGCACCTCCGAAGCCACACTGCACATGAAATATTTCCTGGGAAGCATGGGAGAGTTGTTCGGCATCCCAGTAGGTGGTGACATGCATTTTCGTTCCACTTATGAGCTTAGATTTACCTCAGCGGGATCACAAGCATACAGGTTCGCTTATCCCGATGACGAGGGTAACTTAATATTGGATCATAAAACCCCGGTGTGGATCCCATTTGAAGTGTGGAATACATCCACCGGGGAACAAGTGTTTGTGGAGGTATTAGATTGGGCACAGAATGGGGTATGGGACCCGGATCACGGGGATTACCTGGACATCGTAAACTTTCCTTATGACCAACAGCCTCATCCGGAGGCGTTCCCATACTATCATGCCTGGTTCTTCGCTTTTGCCCCCACCGATACCGGATACACGGAGGGAGATGTTTACCAGATCAAGGGCGCGAAGCTGAACGGGCCGGACGACGAATTTGTTTACAACGCAGGAGGAATTGACGCTGGCAAGGCAAAAGAGGAACTGTCGGAGATCAAAGTCGTGCCCAATCCATATATAGCTCATGCTCTGTGGGAGACCACAGAGGGAATAAGAAAGATTCAGTTTACCCATCTTCCGGACGAATGCACCATCCGAATTTACACCTTAGCCGGTGATCTGGTGAGGGTGATCGAGCACAACAATGGCACCGGAGCCGAAGATTGGGACCTGCTGAACAAAAACCAGCAGGGAATCGTGCCAGGTGTCTATTTCTATCACGTGGACTCAAGGTACGGAGAGAAGCTAGGGAAATTTGCAGTGATAAAATAGGTCAACGGACTTGTCCTGACATTCGTCCCGAAGGACTCAGTCCGAGGAAAGGCTTGGCCTGAAGGATTAAACTGATTAAACGGATGAGCTAAATTGAGGGAAGGTAACAGAACGACATCTGGGTTATATTAAGAATCACAGATAATCGATATAGAGCGCATAGCCAAGCCTTTAGGGCTTGAGCAACACGATAGAAAAATAGCTCTGAAAAAGTCAAATGGGGAAGGGTTTGCTGGAGTGTCAAGCTTTAGCTTGACCAGAAATTTCATGAAGGACACCGAACTTTTACCTGGTTCACCTAAAGGTGAACACTCCAAATTCTTTTCTCCTTAAAATTTAAGAGACCTCAGAAAGAGCAAATCAGATGCAAACAATTCAGAGGCTTAACTGAAATGAATTCTATAAAGGAAGGAGCGAAAAAATGAAAATGAAGTTGGCTGGTCTGCTTGCCATTCTGTTCCTTTTGAGTCTGGCAAGCTCGGCTTATTCCGGTGAGTTTTCGAGGGTGGGCACAATTGGAGCACAGTTTCTCAAAATCGGTATGGGAGCCAGATACGTGGCTATGGGTGAGGCATCGGTGGCTTGCGTCAACGATGCTTATGCCATGTATTGGAATCCTGCCGCAATGACGGAAATATCCTCCTCCAATTTATCACTCACCAATGTGGATTGGATTTCGGATGTTCAACTCAATTACGCCAGCTTTGGCAAATCTTTGGATGAGTATAGCGCTTTTGGTGTCAGCCTCACCGCCTTAACCATGGGGGATATGGAGGTAACTACGGTGGAGGAGCCAGAAGGAACCGGAGAAACCTTTACTGCCTCCTCCTATGCGTTAGCTATAGGATATGCTCGAAAATTTACCGATAGATTTTCCGCCGGGATAAGCGGTAAATATATCTGGGAGAGGATCTCGGAGGAGAGCGCTTCCGGATTTGCCTTCGACTTTGGAACTTTATTTTATACCGGCTTCAAAAGCTTAAGGATGGGGATGAACATCTCCAACTTGGGTCCGGAGATGAAATTGGAGGGGCCGGAGCTGAATTCTTACCACAACCCCCAACCAGGAAATACCAACTATGATAATGTTAAAGCCAAATTGGCCGTGGACCCTTATGATCTGCCACTCACCTTCAGATTTGGGATGGCTTATGATCTGGTCAACTCGCCGGAATCAAAATTCACCGTGGCAATGGAGGCAAAGCATCCCAACGATAACATCCAGCAGGCCAGCTTCGGCGGAGAATATCTGTGGAAGCAGACCTTCTCTTTGAGAGCTGGATACAAGTTCAATTACGAAGAGGAAGGATTGACCCTGGGAGGTGGGATGAAAGTAAAGGCGGGCAAGAACACCAAACTGGATATAAACTATGTCTGGGCGGATTTCTCTCGCCTCTCCAGCATTCACCGATTTTCTTTAGGATTTGAATTCTGATCACCACGTCTAATCAAAAAGAAGTAGTTTGTAGGTCGGATATGTCCCGCCAAAGGCGGGACTATCCGACCTTTTCATTGACTGAAACATCCAAATGGGGATTTCTGACCTACAAAAGCTTTTAATCACAAAAAGCATTCTGGCGGGATAACAGTATTCAGGCAGAACAACGAATTCCTGGCAACGGATGAAGTTCGTAGGGGCGGGCACCTTTGTCCTCTAACTTTGTGCGAGGCTTGTAGCCCTTCCCTCGGACTGAGTTCTTTCCTTCGACACTGAGTCTTCCTTCTCCCGCCAAAGGCGGGATCAGGACCGAAGGGCAGGACGAAGTGCGGGACGAAGTCAGGGTGAACCTTCAGGGATTGTTGAAAAAGCCATTTTATGAAGAAGTTTTTATGTAGGGACAGGGCTTGTCCCTGTCCTAATTCCAAGGAGGACAGCCACAAGAGCTGTCCCTACGATAATCTCTTCTCGCCGATTAAAGCGCATGAGACACTTTTTCAATAGTCCCTTCTGGATGAACCCCACCTACAGGGTGTAAGCCTGTTGGTAGATGGCAAGACAAGCACCTCTGCCAGATTTTTATTGATCTGAATTTGCAAAAATTTAGCTCTGGCAATCCTCCCTGGCAAACCTCTTGGTTTTTGAAATCGTGGTGACGGGACTCTTTAATTACTAAGGGGAGCAGGAAACAGTTTACATCTTATTATTGATTTTTTCTCCCACACCTGTTTTTGGCTTGACTTGAAATCCCCCTTTAGCAAAGGGGGATTTTTCAAGTTTCAAATGCGTATGCATTCATACGAATCCCCCCTTCCCCCCTTTTCTAAAGGGGGGATGTAAACAATTATATGCTCCCCTTAGTAAGTGCTCCCTGTATTTACAATCCGGCCTAAGGCAGGGACTAAACAAATGGGCTTTGGAGGATGATTTCCCCGGCCTTTTGCTCACCCAAATTCACCCACAGACGCATTTTGGCAGGGTCGAAAGTAAGTGAGTCTTCCGTCAAAGGCTCATCCGGCCTCAGTCCGGTGATGATCTCAACCAGCCGTTTTTCAGATCCGAACAGGGCTTGGAATTCTTCTTTATCGAACACGGCCTGGAGTCTCTGAAGAGCAGTTGGATCCTGAGCGAATGCGGAAAGTATCTCCTGCTTTGCCTGGCTGCCGATATTGATCAACTTAGCCATGGCGAAGTCATTTCTCCCGGCTTCATCCACCAGGATGGCTAAAGTTCTGAGCAAAATCTTGTCCATCCTCCTGAAGCGGCTTCGGGTCTGGCTGAATTCTTCCGGATCCAGAAAAATGGGCAGGATGGTTTCAGCGCCCAGGCTGATGGCTTTCCCGAATGGAAGCAGGTCGCGCACTCCCCCGTCGTAGCAAACGTCTCCATCAATGATGGCTGCTTCCATGACCACCGGAACGCTTGCGGAGGCTAACATAGCCTGGATAAACCCTTCCCGGGTCATGCCGTCATCTTTGGGCGAAACTATAACTTTTTGCCCGTTTTGGTAATTGCAGTATACCACGTAGCAATGGGGAGCTTCAGGACCCCGCAACCAGTCAAACCATTCCGGACGGAGTCGCCGATGGATCAGGTCATTTAAGGGATCGGATTCGTTTAAGCAATCCTGGCGACCGATCAGCTCGAAGATGTTCTGTTTTTCCAGGATGTCGGATGTGGACACATTAGTGTACATGTGTACTAAAGTTTCCAGTGCTTGAGAACCCATGGGATCGGGCGCAGCCATCAGAGCCGCCATCGGAGAGATGAGAGCGCCAGTGGACGAGCCTCCGGTAATGGTAAACCAGCCGGTATTGCGGCACACCTCGTATATGCGTTTTATCACCCCCACCGCAAATGCTCCTTTGGCGCCACCCCCTGAGATCACCAGTGCAGTTTTCTTTGCGTCTGACATGCCTCGATTACCTCCTTTGCATGTTAATTAAATTGATTGAAACTGACAGGATTTTGAGACGGCACGAACTCAAGCTATACTATTCTGTTTAACACAAGCTGGTTTTCTCGCGGTGTAATCATTTGTCCGACAAAGACGGATCGAATTTACGCGAAAGAACGATCTCATACTTGCTTGCAGAGTGAGTATACATAGCTATTCTCGATAAGTCCAGTAAAAAACTATACCTAAAGAACATAAAAGTCTTAGTGTGCAAGTTACCTGTCCTGGGGACTAACTCTTGTTAGGGACGAAAATGTTTGGGTTTAACAATTTCCTGGTATTTTGAGAGGAAGGTGTTCTAACTTTTCTCTCCGCACACAAAAGAAAACTTCCTCAGAAATGCGTAACATCCATCCGTTCATTTTAAAGGAAAATTTTATGTTGACATGCCAGATGATTATCTTAAATTAACATAATGTTTGTTCTCAATGTTGGGAATAAAGTCTCTGAGCACGAAGGAGAGCCTATCATGTCTGGAATGATCTTGATCTTTTCTGCCATAATCTTGAATGTCTGCGGTCATCTTTTTCTGAAAGCAGGCATGAACAGAATAGGTGCTATCTCGGTTGATCAGCTTCTGGTGAGCTTTTCTAAAATCTTCACCACCCCTTACGTGATTTTGGGACTCTTATCATACGTCTCCAGCGTTGCCATGTATATGGTGGTTCTGTCCAGGGTGGACGTATCCTATGCCTATCCTTTGATGATGGGATTGGGTTATGTTTTGATAGTTCTGTTTTCATGGCAGATCTTTGCAGAACCTTTTTCAACTTTCAAGTGGATAGGAATTTTTTTGATATTGATGGGAGTATTCCTGTTGGGAAAATGAAGACTTTCTTATCAACACTCCTCTGGTGAAAAATTTTGATGCTCTCTTGGTTTTGGTTCAAAAAAACTCTTGCAAAGATACGTTTTTATATTAAATTTGGATTGATATGAGATACTAAGATCGCTCACTGGCAAACATGAAAAAAATGTAAGCCCGACAACCAACAGCGATTTCAAACGGAAAGGAGACCAGTTTATGGCGCGAAAGATTACCACATTTGCAGATAAAGTAAAAAGTGAAAAAGAAGTGAACTATTGCCCCAAGTGTGGAGGAGCTATTGAACGAATTCTCTACATTGTTTCAGAAAAATCAAGCTCCGGGACATGGAAATTCAGACAAAGACACGTGAAGGTGTGCAAATGTAATCATGACGAAATTTATAAGTAAAGGTCGTTTTCACAAAAAGGTTTCTCTGTTTAAAAAACAATTTGAAAAACCGTCGAGAGCTTCGACGGTTTTTTTATTGCTCCACAGAGCTTCCTTGTTTGTCACGCACGCCTCACCCGTGACGGAGATGTAGTTAGTAACGGATTCATCCTGATCCCGCCTTTGGCCGGAGAACGGACGAGGGCATCCGTTACCAACGAAGAACGGATCAGATAACAAGAAAAACTCAGACGCAGCTATTGGGCGTACAAACTTTGTGAAAAAAGTTACAAATTCTCTTGCTTTCAAAAAGCAAATTGCGTAGATTTCTGAGAAGTTCTTTGTCATGGTGCTTTTGGAAACCGAACCTGTCTTTATTTTTTGAACCATCCGGGAGAGAGTTTCTATGCCGAGAATTGAGGTGGATGAAAAAAGGTGCAAAGCTTGCGAATTGTGCATCGTGGCATGTCCGCATGAGGTGATCGGGCTGGCAAATCATTTCAGCTCCACTGGATTCCATCCCGCTTGCATGGTCAAACCAGAGGCTTGCACAGGATGTATGCTCTGCGCTTTTGTCTGTCCGGACGTGGCAATTGAAGTATACAAGTAGACTCGGGACTTGAGATTAGAGGCTTGGGACTTGTGAGGGAAACTCAACTCTCGTGACTCAAGACTCAAGGCTGATTTAAAGGAGTTAATTCATGGGTGAAAAAAAATTAATGAAGGGAAATGAAGCTTTAGCCGAAGGAGCGGTCCGCGCTGGATGTCGTTTCTTTGCTGGCTATCCCATTACCCCCCAAAATGAGATCCCTGAATATATGTCCTGGAGACTACCAGAGGTTGAAGGAACCTTTATTCAGGCAGAAAGTGAAGTGGCAGCAATAAACATGTTATATGGCGCATCCGCCTGCGGAGCCAGGGTGATGACCTCATCCTCAGGTCCTGGCATCAGCTTAAAACAGGAGGGAATCTCCTATACCGCCAGTGCCGAGCTTCCTATATTTTATGCCAATATTGTAAGAGGGGGACCGGGCCTGGGAAACATCGCACCTTCACAGGGAGATTACTTTCAAGCCACTCGGGGAGGAGGACATGGAGATTACCGGGTGTTTGTGATAGCTCCCAATTCCGTCTCTGAGATGGGCAATTTCCCCAGGATGTGTTATGATATTGCCGAGAAATACCGCACGGTCACCATGATCTTGGCGGATGGGCTTTTGGGACAGATGATGGAACCGATTGAATATGACTTCGAGCCGGTGGATCCAACCAAACTCCCTCTCAAGGAGTGGGCTTTAGGCAAGCAGGATGGAAGACCACGGAGGGTGGTGAGATCGTACGATCTGAGACCGGGCTACATGGAAAAACATACCTGGAAACTTGTAGAGAAATACAAAAAGATCGAAGAAAACGAGGTGAGATACGAAGCCACCATGGTGGATGATGCGGACATACTTATTGTAGCTTATGGCACCTGTTCTCGAATCTCCAAGGCGGCTTTGTCGCTGGGAAGAAAAGAGAACTTAAAAATAGGGCTTCTCAGACCCATTACCCTCTGGCCTTTTCCCATGAAGGTGTTAAATGATCTGGCCTCAAAGATAAAAAAGATATTGGTGGTGGAGATGAGCGCTGGGCAGATGATAGAAGATGTCAAGCTATCCATAGAAGGAAAGGCTCAGGTGTTCTTTCATGGAAGACCTGCTGGTGGCATACCTACTGAGGTTGAGGTGTTAGATGTGATAAGGAAAATTCACGGAGAATGATCTTCATTGAACTTTTGAACCCTTAAACTTAATTAGCTATGGAAAAGAAAGTCTTCGAAATAACCAAGGGGTTGACCGAGATCCTCATGCGGTACTGCCCGGGCTGCGGACATGGAGTAATCCACCGGCTGGTGGCTGAAGCTTTGGTGGAGCTTAAGATAAGAGAAAGAACCATCGGCATCGCTCCGGTGGGATGTTCTGTTTTTGCGGACGAATACTTCAACTGTGACATGATTCAGCCAGCCCATGGCAGAGGACCGGCGGTGGCAACCGGCATGAAAAGGGTTCGACCCGACTGTATAGTCTTCAGCTATCAGGGAGATGGTGATTTAGCTTCCATCGGCATGGCTGAAACCATCCATTGTGCGGCCCGATCCGAAAACGTGACCATCATCTTTGTAAACAACGCCATTTTTGGGATGACCGGAGGACAGATGGCGCCCACCACCCTGCCGGGAATGAGATCCACCACCTGCCCTTTTGGGAGAGACCCCAAGGTGGCAGGTAATCCCATACGGGTGTGTGAGCTTCTCTCAGCGCTGGATGGTCCAGCTTATCTGGAAAGGGTGGCAGTCAACACGCCAGGAAATGTGGTAAAGGCGAGAAAGGCAATCAAAAAGGCTTTCCAAGTGCAGATGGATGGTCTGGGATTTTCTTTGGTGGAAATCTTGTCGCAATGCCCCACCGACTGGGCTTTGACCCCGCTCCAATCCATCCAGAAGATAAAGGATGAGATGATTCCTTATTATCCGTTGGGAGTATTCAGGTCTCCGGACGAGATAAAAAAGTAGGGGCTAGGGACTTGGGATTAGGGACTTGGGGTTAGAAAAGGTTTTGCTGTGGACCGTGGACTGTGGACTGTGAACAGATACAGGATCAAGGGTCAAGAAAAACATATTGTTTTTTCGGCGGACGGTGGACAGTGGACTGCGGACGATAAGCGGCGGTCGGTGGACAATAATACAGACGGAGGTTAAATGTATCAAGGTGTGATAATGTCTGGATTCGGGGGGCAGGGAATAATTTCAGCCGGTATACTTTTGGCATATTCCGGAATGGTGGATGGCAAACATGTCACATTTTTCCCTGCTTATGGCGCGGAGATGCGCGGCGGGACAGCTAACTGTTCTGTGGTGGTCTCCTCAGAAGAGGTCGCATCACCCGTGGTCTCCTCTCCGGATTCACTTATCGTGATGAATGAACCTTCTCTGCTTAGATTTGAGCCTGCCTTAAAACCTCAGGGTCTGCTTCTGATCAACAAGTCTCTGGTTTCCAGCCAGCCCAAAAGGACCGATGTAAATACGGTAACCATTGATGTCAACAAGATCGCAGAGGGAATCGGAACGGTTAAATGCGCCAATATGGTGATGCTGGGGGCTTTAATAAATCATACCCAGGCGGTCTCCTTGGAAAGTGTGATTAAAACCCTGCCCAAGGTATTTACCCGCGCCAAAAAAGAGATGCTTGAGATGAATGTGGAGGCTCTGAAGAAGGGGACAACTTTATAAGGTATAACAATTGTCAAATAAAGATTCGAATAGGTCAGTAGGGGCTGTGAAAAATCTCATGGAGCAGGGCTGAATGCCCTGCTCCATGTTTGTCTGTTATTTTCTCTCATAGGGGGCGGGAATTCATCCCGCCCCACGAAATTGAAGTCTTTCGACATACTCTCTTTGTCCCTCACTTCACAAAAGCTCTTTTCAGGTCGTCATCATCTATGAGCAGTCCGGGACGGGACCTTCCTTGTAGAGATAGTTAATCAGAAATACCACATCTGCTAAATCAATCCACCCATCACAGGTGACATCGCCAGCCTCATAGGGAAAGGGCGCGGAGCCGCCAGCATATAAGTAGTTTATAAGAAAGATAACATCGGCTAAATGGTCACAAGCAATTTCGACCGAAATGCAATGTCAGTCTAATTTTTTGTCACGTAAGAAATCAGAAAACAAAAAATGTGGAAATTAAAAAGCGGAGAGACTGGGATTCGAACCCAGGAGGACCTTTTGGGCCCTACACGCTCTCCAGGCGTGCTCCTTAGACCAACTCGGACATCTCTCCGTAAACTTACGTAGCTAGTCTTTCATCTTTTTGGCCAGAAGCTTTCGAAAAGCTTCTCCGCCTTTGTATCTTTTTATCTGCCTTTCTCTTAAGAATGCCTCCTTCTTGGTTTCGTATTCCTCCTTGTAAACCAGATGCCAAGGTCCTTTACTCCGCGTCCATCTACTCTTGCTGGAGTTGTGACCCTTTATTCTTGCCTACAAGTCGGCTGTGTGGCCTACATAATAATTCCCAGCTTCGTTCCTCAGAATATATACATAATACATCTCTTGCGCCTACACGCTCTTTCCCCTACGGGGAACCACCCGTCTAAGGCGGGACGGCCAGGCGTGCTCCTTAGACCAGCTTGTCCCGTCGAAGGCGGGACTCGGACATCTCTCCATAAAAATCAGTCATTAGTCAAAAGGAAACAGTCAGTAGCTAACCCATTCAAGCCTGTCTTACTCTTTGAAGTCTAGCCACGACTTTCAGTCCTTCTGACCAATAATTTGATCTGAATTTATTATAATATTTTCTGCAAAAGAAGGCAATGAATTTTTGCTCAATCTTTCTTTGAAAGAAGCAAGAAAGAATAAGGAATCAAAACAACCGGGGAGGCCTTAAAGAATATACAAACCCCAGCCTTAAAGATATAAGTTGGGGTGTAAGATTTTGATTGGTTTACCTTTTTTACTACTTCATCAGGATCATCTTTTGTGTGCTGGTATTCTCTCTGGCAGAGAGTCGACAGAAATACACTCCGCTTGCCAGCCTGTTTCCCTGATCATCGGTCCCATCCCAGGTAACCTTATATGAGCCAGCAGGCAAAGTGGCGTTGATCAGGTCTCTCACCTTTTGCCCGACAACATTATACACTGCCAGCGAAACCGATGCTCTTTCAGGCAAGGAGAAAGATATCTTAGTCTCCGGGTTGAAAGGGTTAGGGTAGTTTTGGGAAAGACTAAAACCTTCAATCGCAGATGAAAACTCTTCTTCTTCGACATCTGTGTGATGGCAATGATAGTTCAGAAGCAGCTTAGCCTCATCAATTCTGATTAAACTCTCCCCTGCACGAACGATCACGTAAATAGAACCCTGGTTCCAGAATCCCTCTTCACTTACTTCGGTGAGATCATAGATTGTATTATCATGGATGAAATGGTTCAGTGACTCCCAGTCAAGCGTCCCCTGAATCTCGACAGTATTGTTCTCGGTATTGACTGCTTTGGCATCAATCCACAGCTTAGCTCTGGTGATAAGACAGGGTGGGACCAAAAACTCGGATGGCAGAGTATGAGACCAGAAAAGGGAGTCGGGCCAATGAGGATTGGTGCCGACAAAGACTCCTCCCCGAAACGAGTCTGGATGCTTTCCCCGGTAAAAATCGACCACGGAGGCATAATCATACGTCTGAGTATCCTCTGGACAGGTGTAATCGAACCAGATCGTTTCGTTCATTTGGATCTCATTGGAAAAGCAAACCCCATAACCTATCAGCAGAACCGCCAGAGCTAAAAGGAGACTTCTCTTTAGTTCTTTTTTCATTCAATTCACCTCCTTTTACCGCGTTAGAGTCAAAAGTCGATAATTATGTCAACCAGAAGAACGCAATGAGTGTGCCAAAAAATATAAGCCATTAGAAGACAAAAATTTCCTCTTTTTGAATTCCCTTTTTCTGGATTTGATCTGCACAAGTTTTCATATGATATTTTATAGGATAATCACAACTTAATGTAAAAATAGAAGTTGATATATAAATAACTTCCGGACCAAGTATGAAAAGGTTTGCATATTGAGATTCCCTTCGAGGGACAAATTCTCTTTTCAGCTGGTGGGAAAAGGAAATCCCCGTAAAATAGGTGAAAATTTAAACAGATGTTGAAATAAAGAAAAACTACTTGTGTATAGGGGTATCCTTAAGGGAGGATAATCGGAGTTATAACATAAATAGAAACCGGGAGAAAGTCATGAGAATCTAAACTTAAAGCCGCAAAATTTTGACAAACCTTCAAAAAAAGCGAAACTTTGGGAAGACAGTTTTTAGGGGAAAACCTTAGACGTAAAGTAAAACTTAACGGAGAGAATAAAAAAGTCGTTCCCTATCATCTGGAATGGCTTTAATAGAAATAAGACTTTATCAAGAGAAGCTTTAAAGGAGGCTTTTTTAATTTTTGACGTTGTCCCAAATGTCTGTCCCGGACGAGCCCCCGTACGGGTGGGGGTCTCCGTGATTTTGATTAGATCTATAGAGATTTAGCACAGAGAAGAGTTGGTTTGAGAGACTATTTGAGATTCAGTTTCGTATGAATACATGCGTATGCACTCATACGAACACGCATCTGCCAGCTGGATTAACCTCTATGGTTTGCCGCTGGCGAAGCCCAGACGGGCAGGCACCCGTACGGGTGGGCTCGGACGAGCCCCCGTCTGGGCGTCCGTGCTCGTAACCAAGCTCGAATTTCGAAACTCGATGCCCGAAATTTTTCATCTGTTTCATCTGTTGGGAATTTTCCAGCTTCAATCGCCCGGCTCCGAGCCGCCAAACGAACCTTTAAAGATCACTTGAATTTGGGAGTTTTCATCAGCAATTCCCCCCACAGCACGCCGACTCGTATGAGTGCATACGCATCTTTTTAAAATGTCAAACATTTTCTCCATTCATGCCAAAGGCAGATCCCCCGCCTATGGCGGGGCGGGCGCCTCCGGCGGACACATACTTTTTGGAACAAAGCCTAATTTTTTTCACTTCCACTCCGCAGGCTAAAAGCTCATTTGTTCATCCGGAACTCATTTGTCAATTTGGATCCATAGTAAGCCAACTGATCTTTTGATCTCAGTTGAGTTCCTATGGATTCCAATGAACAAATGACCTGCGGCTACCCACCCCTCCTTTTTAGATAAAACTCTAAGAACCTGTTTTTTTATATTTGCAATATTACTTATCCGAATATCAATTTTCTACTCAGGTCTCTATGCTCCGACTCTTTTGGAATGTTTTGAAGCTTAAGGACCGCAGCACCGAGAGGAGGACCCTCCTTTATAAAGATAACTTATCAGAAATAACATATCTCCCAGGTCCACCATCCTATTACAGTCTACATCTCCAACAGAAAGGGGTGCAGGAGGAGGACCTTGTTTGAACAGATAGTTGATCAAAAAGAGTATGTCTCCCATTTCCACTAATCCGTCTCCGGTGATATCTCCCCTATAATCCAGAACATCAAACAAAATAGCATACTCCACCACGGTGTAGATTGAATAGCCGGGCAGATAAGGTTGGGTGGATGGTATAAACTCATCCGGAACATTCTGCTGGTAGAAAACCTGCATGAAATAATCGAGGTCTAAGTTGACCGGGTAATCCAGAATCCACCATCTTCCCGCTGGCGTCGGTGAGTTCAGATCCGCATCGTAAAGGTCATGGGAAACATTTCCCGGATCATTATGAATGATAGAATCAGTATGTGGTGTGGGAGTATGAGGAATGTATGATCCAGAAAGCACTCTTCCGGGAGCACCGGTTTCAGCATTGTCGAAGAACGGATCTGAGAAGGCTATCGTCAGTTGCACCGAATTCACCCCGGCAACCGTGACATAATGCCCTCCTACCCGTCTCCACTTATCATAATCCGGATACCAGAAGCCTAAAAGCAGAATCACGTTTTCATGTCTCTCCACCAACGACTCCACAAAGGTAAATGTTGGTCTTTGCCATATCTTCACACATAAGCTATCACTCAGACTGCTTCCATCAGAGTAGGTTTCAGCCGAAAACCATTCTCCAATGGCACCATCGACGTCCTCGACTCTGGTTCCCACATGAGAGCTATCGGTTCGTTGACCATCAGTATCCATCTGCCAGGCAAGTCTTTCAACTAACTCTCCCCAGCTATCCACGCCTCCCGGGGTTTGAGGACCCGGTATGAAGGGCTGTGGAGTTGATGGCGGAGGACCCACACCGCTCCATGGTGTGGCGGAGTGATCCACGTTCCAGAGATCATGATCATCCCAGTTCTCATATGGGGATAACTCGTCCAGATAATCCCTCACCAGGGGAAATTGATCCATCCCATCTCCCATAGTTCCTGATGGAAGGTTAAACTTTGAGTCCGTCAACCAGAAACAGTTGGCAACTGCCACTGGACCACAGAAAGTGGGCTGTTCCGTCTCCATATTAGTCCAATTGTCCTGCTTCTGGTCGAAATCCGGCATTCCGCTGGGTGCATAGTCTGGACAGGAAGCTTCCCAGAACATGTGCTCTTGCAAAGCACAGATCATCACCGCATATTCCACTTCAGTCACAAAGGTTGTTCCCTCAGGCGCTGGTTGGTAAAAAGATAAAAACGCAGAAGGGAAATTTTTGCCGGTATGCTGGCGTGGAAAATCAGGATCTGACTCCAGATAATCTGTCAGTTGCCAATAAGGATTTCCCGGACTCAGAGATTCCAGGCTCGACTGATAAATATCATGAGAGACATATTGTAAGTCATTGTGAAGAGTATCGGAGTGAGGTGGAGGTGGATGGTCTGGAGGTCTCACTCTCCCAGGCCAGTCATACTCAGCCGCATCCTTTCCCGGATCACTCAAGGCGATCTTAAGCGATTGTGATTTTACCCCGGACATGGTAACAAAATGCCCTCCTTCTCTCCACCAGTTTTCCCCATCCCACCACCAAAAGCCTAAAAGCAGAACAATATTCTGGCTGACTTCAAGCGACTCCCTCATTACATAAAAATCGGGAGCTGGCCAGATGCTGGAGTAGAGTTCAGGAACAGCAAAATCATTTAGGAAGTCGTCAATTCCAGTCTTCATGTTATGAACCTCTGTGCCACCAGAGTCGGTTTGAAAATAACCAACTAACGTATCGATAAATTCTGGTATGCTCCAACCCAAGGAGGCGTTGGTTCCAAACCACTCCAGACAATTCCCAACTGCCACGGGACCACAACGTCCAACCCACTCATTCTGATTTTCATCCACATCCGGTGCTCCGCTGGGCGCATATCCATTGTCGCCCAACCACACCCATCCGGTATCACAGGCAAAGGAATAAGTCTCCCCTTTCAATCGTAGCATCAGCCATCCCGGATCAGGATCGTTCCAGAAGCGATTCCACTCCCGCCAGGGAGGAGAATAGGGAGTATGCCACATCCACTGGTAACAGGTATCCACCATGTCTTGCTGAGCATCGGATGCCACACCCGGGATGGTTCCCTGTTCGCCGCTGATATACTCTATGGTGAAGAAGAACGGAGCATCCATACAAATGTTATCAAGGAAACTCACCACCGCCCAATCCAGATTAAAGGTGGTGATGGTGTAAACAGAGGATGACCAGATCTCAGTATCCAGACCATCGCATAGATCAGATCCGATGGTCCATATGCTGAACCGCACCTGAGTGGAGTCCACCCCGGCATGGTTGTAAAGCAGGAATTCCACATCGGTTATTTGAAAAGGAAACGGATGAGGAACACCGCAATCCTGCGGATCAAAATATATTGCATTTTTGTCCCCAGGATTCCAATTGGGAAAATAGGTGAGGGCTGATCCGTTGTCATGCTGTAGGAGACAGAACCGCTTGGGTTCAGCCTTGAGACGAGATGGATTGGGAATCTGAGCCTCTTCAGCGATTTTTAGGACGTCAAAACCTTCTGAAGGTATTCTCACATTTTTTGATAATCTCTCTTTAACTGGTGCAGAATGCGAAAAGTTGCCGATTGAAAGAAAAACAAGAATAGATGTCAAAATCATCATGCGGTAAAACGACTTTGTCTTCATCTTCTTTCTCCTTTAGGATGAATCCTTCAGGATGAATTCTCCTACTTCTCTTATATCGGCGATGAGCACGAAACCTCAATTTTACTGCAGGAGCCAGTGTCCTCATATAAGCGATGCCCAAACAATTCAATTGAAGATTTCCAAACCGAAAAAACAACCCTTTCCCCGAAACTTTCTCAAACAATCGCCGAAACCTATGATTTTATTTAGAGGTTATCTTGCGACAAATCCTCTAACAGTCAGAATCGGCGAAAAAATGGCTTCTTTCTGCGCCTTTATTCGTAAAATAACAAAAAATCTTATTTTGTCAAGAACCGAATTTGAGAAGAGGTTTTTGAATAAGATTATTGTTCAATCAGAGAGTTTTGGAACCTAAATGCAAAAATATATTCACTTGATTGAGTAAAACATGATAAGAGATCTGTTCGCCCTTCTTAAAAATTTCTCCGAAAGCTCTATGGGTATTTCGGTTCTGTAATTTTGAAATTCAACGAATGGTAGTTCCGATTCTTCCCCAGCGAATTCGCCAGGGGAAATGGGTGAGATTGTAGAAGAGTATTTCAAAGAACGAGGTTATGTATGGGTTGGTCCATCGGGGAGCTTCAGGATCCGGAGCCCAGGAGAAATATATCAGAAAAGCTTTCCCTTTGACATATTTTCTTTCCAGAAAACCCCACTCTCTGGAATCCTGGCTGTTGTCCCGATTGTCCCCCATGACAAAATACTGACCTGACGGTACCTCGAATGGACCGAAGTTGTCCCGATTGGAATATGCGGCAGGAAATATCTGATAGTCTGTGTGCTTGGACGGAAACCAACCCTCTGCCAGTTCCTGGTCAACATATAGCTTCTTATTTATTACCTCCACGGTCTGACCTTCAGAGGCAATTATCCTCTTTATGAAATCCTTGCTGGGATTCAAAGGATATTCAAAAACAATAACATCCTCCACCTGAGGCTCAGAGAAACGATAGATTAACTTATTAACCAAGAGAAAATCCCCCCTCAGCAGGGTATCCTGCATGGAGCGGGAGGGAATGCGGTATGCCTGCACCACATAAGTGCGCAACAATATGCCAACAATCAGAGCGATACCCACGGTCAAGGCATACTGCTGGAGTTTAGTTTTGCCCCTTTTTCTCATGTTTTTAACTTTATAAAGGTTTCTCTACTATTTGAGTCGAAGCTTAAATTTATTATGTTTATCGGAAGGTTTTTAAGGAAATTTACGAAATTACACCTTGAAGCTTCTCTGAAGAATGGTCAAAAAACGCACATGTTTTTAAGCTTAAAGACAACTTTGCACCCGGACAAAGGGGGGGTCGCGCTTCGGTTTAGGGTTTTTCAACTGTCCATGAAGTTTCATGCTTCAGCTAAGTTTGCACCCTTCAGAGTGAATTCTTCCTTCGGACTGCCGCGCACTAAGTGGGCACAACACAAAGTGATTCCTTCGAGGCGAAGTCAGCGTGAACCGAGTCAGCTTTTTTGAGTTTCCGGTAGAATTCCTTGACTTCAGAAGCGAAAGCCTATAATTTGAGGCTAAAGTTAAATATTTTTGCACCAATGAAATATGGCGACTCACGTTTTAAATTATGTGGAAACAATATGAGGTGAAAAACCATGGATAAGTTTGTGATAGAGGGTGGAAGAAAGCTTGCTGGCACGGTAAGAATCCAAGGCTCCAAGAATGCGGTCCTGCCCATTTTAGCCGCTTCCCTTTTGGCGGCAAAAGGGGAAACTCAAATCAAAGGTGTGCCCGATCTGGCGGACGTGAGGACCATGCTCAAGGTGCTGGAGAAACTGGGCGCTAAAGTGAAAAGTTACACAGACGATAAGTTTACTGGATCGCCTTCCAAAAGAAGGGTGGTGATAAATGCCGAACATCTGAAAAGTTATGAGGCGCCCTACGATCTGGTGAGGAAGATGAGAGCGTCCTTTTTGGTGATGGGATCTCTTCTGGCTCGATTCAGAAAGGCGAAAGTTTCGCTTCCCGGCGGATGCGTATTGGGTCCGCGACCGGTGAACCTGCATCTTTCCGGCTTTACCAAACTGGGAGCAAAGATCAAGAGGGAACATGGCTATGTGATCGCCTCTGGAAAAAAGCTTTCCGGCAGCCGCATCTATTTCGATCGTCCCACCCATACAGGCACTGAAAATGTTTTGATGGTGGCATGTTTGTCCGCAGGGAAAACCACCATTGTAAATGCTGCCTGCGACCCGGAAGTGGTGGACTTAGCCAGGTTTCTTTCTCTGATGGGAGCAAAAATCAAAGGCGCGGGAAGTTCCACCATCTACGTGGAAGGAGTGAAAAAGCTTAAAGCCGTGGAATATACGCCCATCCCGGACCGATTGGACGCTGCCACCTTTATGATGGCGACTTGTATCACCGGTGGACGTGTGGAGCTGAAGGATGTGGTGGCAGAACATGTGAGGATAGAGACTCTGAAATTAAGGGAGATGGGAGCGGAGATAGTAGAAAACAAAAACAGGATAACGGTGAAGGGTCCCAAAAAGCTCAAGCCGGTTACGGTAACCACCTATCCTCATCCCGGATTTCCCACTGATATGCAGGCATCCATCATGGCGTTAACCTGCATTGCCGACGGGACCAGTCAGATAAGGGAAACGGTATTTGAAGATAGATTCACTCATGTGATGGAGCTTTGCCGACTGGGGGCAGATATAAAGATCTCCGGAGATAGAGCCACTATAAATGGCGTTCCCCGGCTCAAAGGTGCGTCGGTTATGGCTTCGGACATAAGAGGGGGAGCGGGTCTAACCTTAGCCGGACTGGCAGCGGAAGGAACCACTAAAGTGTTGAGAGTATATCATATCGACAGAGGATACGAGTATATAGAAGAAAGGCTTGCTTTCTTGGGCGCAAAGATAAAAAGGGTGAAAGGCTGAAGAGAAAAGGAGATAAAAAATTTTGAATTCTCCTCCGCTTTAGCGGCTGAGATTTCTGATAAGAATAAGATTTTTAATAATTCGCTAAAATGAACATAAGAATTTGGAATCAATTGAACCTCATCCCCATTCCCCCTCTCCATTTTATGGAGAGGGGGACAAAGGGGGAGAGGTAAAAAACCCTAAAGAAAAGTGTTAGAAGATAAGAGGTGTCAAATTTAAAAAGAGATGGAATGCGGTTTTTAAACACCGATGTTCCAACCAGCTGTGATACCATGAGGAGATTTAAATCATGAGATATTTTATCAAACAGACTTTTTTGTGCAGTCTAGCTCTGCTCTTGTTGATCAGCCAGGGGATGGCACAAGAACCTTATTTCGGAAAGAATAAGGTTCAGTATAAGTCCTTCGACTGGCATTTCATTCAAACTGAGAATTTCGACATTTACTATTACAAAGGGGAGTATCCACTGGCTAAGTTCGCCGCCGATGTTTTGGAGGACGCCTACCTTAAAGTAAAAGAAGAGTTGCGTTACGATTTAGGCAAGAAGATACCAGTGATTCTGTATAACTCACCCAATGATTTTCAGCAGACCAATGTCATTCCTATTCTGATCGAGGAAAGTGTGGGCGGATTTACCGAATCCTTCAAGACTCGAATAGTGGTGCCTTTCACCGGCTCATTCGAGGATTTCCGGCATGTGCTTCACCATGAGTTGACCCACGCGGTGACGTACGATATGCTCTACGGAAACATGGTCAACTCGATTTTCAGCCGACAGTATCTTTTCCAACTTCCTTTGTGGTTTGCCGAGGGATACGCAGAATATTCCTCTCGAGGTGGCTGGGACATTCAAGCAGATATGGTGTTAAGGGATGCCACCATCAATGGGTATTTAACCCCTTTGGAATTAGTCGGAGGTTATCTGGTTTACAAGGAGGGGCAATCCGCCATAGGCTATATCGTGGAGAAGTATGGGGAGGAGAAGCTCTCCGAGATTTTGAACAAGGGCAAAAGCGAGCTCTCCATGGACAAGGCTTTAAAATCTGCTATCGGAATGAATCAAAAAACTTTTTCCGAGGAATGGATGAAAGCTCAGCGGAAGAAATACTGGCCCGAGATCGCCTTGAGAAAAGAGGCCAAGGAGTTCGCCAAACAGCTCACCCATCACCCAGAGGACGGATCTTATGTTAACGAAAAACCAGCTTTTTCCCCGGCAGGTGACCGTCTGGCAATCTTTTCCGACAGAAGCGACTATACAGAAATCTATATCATCTCCTCCATAGATGGAAAGGTACTAAAAAGACTGGTGAAAGGAGAAAGATCAGGAGATTTGGAATCTCTTCATTCTTATGTCAGCGGTCTTTCCTGGTCTCCGGATGGCAAAAGCTTAGCTTTTGTGTCAAAAAGCAAAGGAGAGGATGTTTTGTGCCTGATCAGGGTAAGGGATAGAAAGATCTACAAAAAACTCCGCTTCCCGCTGGATGCCATGCGTTCACCATCCTGGTCGCCGGATGGCAAAAGCATCGCCTTCGTGGGCATCAAAGATGGAAAGACAGATCTTTTTATGTGCCATATCGATACCCAAAAATTAATTAAGCTGACTGATGACCACTATGACGATGAGGATCCCAGCTTCTCTCCGGACGGCAGATTTATCGCCTTCAGCTCTGATCGACCTCTGGAGTTTTATCCGGATTCATCAGATTATAAGTACGGGCGTTATAACCTCTACCTTCTGGAGCTTGACTCCTGGAAAATCATCCCCGTCACCACGGGAGAAGAGAACAATACCTCTCCCACCTGGTCGCCCGATGGCAAAAAAATCTGCTTCGTTTCGGATCGGAATGGAATATACAATCTTTACGTGGCAGACCTGGATAGCTCAGCGGTTCTCCCCATCACCAATGTCCTTTCTGGTTGTTTTTCCCCCTCCTGGTCAAAAGATGGCGACAAGATCGCATTCTCTACCTTTCAAAAAGGGGGCTGGGATATATTTATAATCAAAGAAATTAAGCCGGCGGTGGAAAAGGGAGATTGGTTAATCCAGACGCCCTATCTTCTGGCGTTGGAGAAGGACACCATCTCCATCACAACTGACACCACCCAGACGGAGGAAACTGCGGAGAGTGACCTTGATTTCTCCTCCTATGTATTTAAGGCTGGAAAAAGTGAGCTGGATAGCCTGGCGGAGATGGTGGAAGGAAAGATTTCAGAGAAAAAAGATACCATAAGCTACAGGCTTCCCAACGGCGAGTACAGAGAACGTAAGTATAAGCTTAAGTTCTCTCCCGATATTATTTCAGGAGCATTAAGCTATGACACCTTCTTTGGTTTCCAGGGACAGTCCCTCATCGCCATAAGCGATATATTGGGCGATCACACGTTTATCTTAGCCACCGATCTGGTCAACACCATAGATCAGAGCAATTTCCAGATGTTCTATCTTTACGGCGCCCGAAGATTGAACGTGGGGGGGGGCATTCTTCATACCAAATATTACTATATAGATGATCTGGATCGTCTTTTCTCCGACCGGGTCTACGGAGCACTGGCATATCTTTCCTTTCCTTTCAGCAAGTTCACCCGAGCGGAGCTGAACTTAACCCATATTTCAGTAGACCGAAAATACTACGATCTTAATCCCTTAACCTGGACTTATGATGACCGAAGCGTGAAGGTGCTTTTGACTTCCCTCTCTTGGATTAATGACACGGTCATTTGGGGGCATACCGGACCTGTCAACGGGACCAGAAGTTTGTTCTCCTATGAATATGCGCCATACATAACTCCACGAAGCATCACCTATGGTACGGCTGTGATGGATTATCGTAGATACTTCCATTTCAAGAAAAGATATGATTTCGTCTTCCGATTAACCGGAGGATTCTCTCATGGTGATGATAAGAAGAGATTCTTCTTAGGTGGACAGTCCAACTGGATAGGACCCAGCTTAGGCTCGCAGAACATATATGGGATAAATGATCTTTACTTCGGTAACCTGGTGACCCCGCTTCGAGGCTATAAATATTTCGACATAAGCGGCACCAAATTTTTCTTGACCAACCTCGAACTGCGCTATCCCTTTGTTGAACATTTCGTGATGAAATTCCCTCTCCCCATAACTCTCCACTACATCAACGGTGCCCTGTTTTATGACATGGGAGCCGCATGGGATGAGAACAAGAAATTCAAAGGTGGAACCTCAGTGGGTGGGACCAGACTTAAAGATATAAAAGCGGGCTTTGGGTTCGGAGCCAGGGTCAATCTGGGGTTTTTCGTTTTAAGATATGATGTCGCCTGGGCAACCGACTTCGATTGGGTTTCACCCAAGCCCAGACATTATGTATCTTTGGGCGCAGAATTTTAATTTAACAAGTCGTAGGAAATATAGCGCGCAACTTTGATGGACACGTCTTTGGTTTAACATAAAAGAACCAGCGCCTAACTTAAGTTAGGTGCTGGTTCTTTTGCTATGAAGTGTTTTCGAAGGGAAAGCTCTTTATTTCGCTCCTGCTCCTAAAATCACCGCCGGGATAGTCTTGAAAAGTATCTTGGTATCCAGCCACAAAGACCAGTTGTCGATGTATTCTAAGTCCATCTTCATCCATTTTTCAAAGTTGATATTGTTTCTTCCGTTGACCTGCCAGAGACAGGTCAGTCCTGGCTTCATGGAAAGCTTCCTTCTCTGCCAGTGATCATATTGGCTCACCTCCTTTGCCAGAGGAGGGCGTGGGCCCACCAATGACATGTCTCCTCGCAGGACGTTTAAAAGCTGGGGAAATTCATCCAAGCTGAGTTTTCGCAAACACTTCCCCACCTTAGTCAGGCGGGGATCGTCTGCCATCTTGAAAGCTGGACCATCCATCTCATTTTTCTCCAAAAGAAGATCCTTCATCTCGTCCGCATTCTCCACCATGGTGCGGAACTTGAACATGATGAACTTTTTTCCATTCAGACCGCACCTTTCCTGCCTGAAAAGTATGGGTCCTTTGGAGGTAAGTTTAATAAGAAGCGATAAAGAGAGCATAAGGGGCGAAAGTAAAATTATCCCCACCAGGGTAAATAATCTGTCGGAGATGCTTTTTAAAAAAAGTAAGCCGTCTGAATCCGGCGCAGTGGAAAACACTATGGCAGGTTTGTTCTGAAATTCCCCTATCCTCTTTCTGGAAAATCTTAAAGGGAAAAAATCTGCCAGAACACAGGCAGGCACCCCCATCTCTTCGCATAAGAGGAGACTATCTTCAATTAAGTTTAAAAATCTTTTGCATACCGCAAACACCACATAGTCCACGTGATCATTTTTCAAAATATGGGGCAGGTCCTTCAAGTTTCCGATAACCGGAAAGCCAAAAATCTTTTTCCCTCTTAAGCTATCTTCCCAATCCAGAAGCCCCGAAATGCGAAAACCCCATTCCGGATTTTTTTTGACCTCACGGATGAAATCTTTAGCTGGTGAGCCGGTGCCTACGATCAAGATGTTTTTGTAATTATACCCTCTTTTTCGGAGATAACTTAAAAATTGAGATATAAATTTTCTGAAGGATAGCAAAAGAACAAAATTCAGAAGGAGGAAAATCAAAACAAGTGTTCTACTCTGGTCCAGCAATTTGGTGAAGAAAAGAAAGGCTAAAAGTAGGGCAAAGCTTTTTAAAACCACCACTGCGGTGTTTAAGAAAATCTCTCGGAAGGGCTTGCCCCGATATTCATAACATTCCTTTTTGAAAAAAAGGAAAAATGCCCAGATGGGAAGAATGAAGAACAGAAGTCTATAGAGCGCCTCACCACTGAAGGGAGCAAACCAGGCTAAGTTTCCCAGGCTTTGCCTGATGAGAATAGCTAAATGAAAAGATACAAAAGTCAGTCCCAGGTCGGCAAGCAGATGGAGACGTTTGAAGCTATTTAGGCTTTGCTTCAACATCACCCCTCCTTTGTTTAGAAAGATCCCGGGGACGGACATAACTTTAATTACTCCTTATAAATTAACAGATTACCCTTTTAAGGTTGAGGACGGTTGAATATGAAATTACTCAAATTGTCTTTTGCAAAATCTTGTGGTTTGTCCCTTAAAAAAAGTAAATGACCTTTTAGATAAACACTTTGTCAAAATCAGAATAAACAGCCTGAAACGTAATTTCACATCTTCAGAAAATGATAGCTCAAGTTTAAACTAATCTGGTTAAAATCCTCTTTGCAGCCTGGTATGTTTTGGTAGTTCACAAAATCAAAATAATTCCAGCTTAGCTCACAGCGGAAGAGATTAGTGTAATTATACTGTAGGGCTATGCCCAAATTGTTCATCTTCTCCACCACCCCGCTGGGAAATTTCTCTTTATACTCCCCTTCAGCTAACATCCAGGGTTCGCTCCAGGGAGAGTCCACTCTCCCCTCTCCACATCTTCTCCTTTGGTAGGTGATCTTCGATTTCAGTCCCCTTTTCAGCCAGGTCGAAAGGCTGGCAGTTAAGTTATCCGTATCCGGCCCCAGAGGGTTGCCCAGAGGTCTCTTCCGGTTAACATAGCGGTTTCTTTCCTCCTTCTGATTATAGGTCCAGTTATTGATGCGCATATACTCCATATTCAGCTCGGTCCCCTTGAGACCAAAGATATCCAGGATGGAGAAGCCACCTGAGTAACCCAGCTCATTGGGTTCTTTATCTCCCTGGGTTTTTTTCTCTATCTGAAAGTCGTCTATTAAAAACTCTCCATAAAAAAGTAGCCCTCTTTGAGGTCGCAGATTGAAATCGAAAGCAAAGAAGGTGTT
>Ga0114930_10001233_pt1 | contig 24893 bp, 23 predicted proteins | sample AnhtaG_FD_87300 | JGI IMG/M metagenome (GOLD analysis project Ga0114930, IMG submission 87300) | Deep subsurface microbial communities from Anholt, Denmark to uncover new lineages of life (NeLLi) - Anholt_01485 metaG | ecosystem: Environmental > Aquatic > Marine > Oceanic > Sediment | place... | reverse complement strand
TTTCTTCCCACCCAGCCCACCCTACAGGGGTTTCACCCCTTTATTTTATCCCATTAATTTTGGGGGTGGGGGTTGAAGCTCCCCTTCCACTTAAGGGTGGTGGGTGGGAATAGATATAAAATTATTGGGGGGCTTCGCCCCTCTTTAACTCTTCTTGATATATACTCCTTCACCGCACTTGGCAGATTTTGCTTAGTGCTCTTATTATCTCCTTGTAGCGCTCATCATCTGTCTCTTTAATATCCCAGTATATGGAAGCCTCTCCCTTCCTATAATAGCCATTACGATGCCTGCCATCTTTGGTGTCTTCAACTTCAGCCTTACTTGCCCACTCCTCCTTCGTATATATCTTACACTTAAATCTTACTCGTGGGCGGATTTGAGCAAAGACATATTTAGGATAACCTTCATGCTTGTATAGATGATACCCTGGATTTTTTTCAAAGGGCTCTTTATACACTGGGCAACCGCAGTCTTTTTCAATATCATGCCTTATTTTCTCAACCAAGTTAAGAAATCTGGCAAATTCCTCCCGGCTTTTCATTCTGACTAACTCCTCTTAAATAGTCGCCTCCACCAGGGCTGTTTTACTTTGACATATTGAAACTTGTGGCCGTGTGGGCGGATGACTTTTGATTCAAACTCGCTACATCCCGTTCTCCAAGTAACATTAGGTCTCCTTGGATCATGGCAGGCATGCTCGTAGTTCCACTTACAGTCATCACACATAAACGGCATTTAACTTTTCCCTATGGCTTTTCTCTGAGCTGGGGAAATAAAATAACCTCACGGATTGACTGCTGACCGGTGAGCAGCATTACCAGGCGGTCGATGCCCACCCCCAGCCCCCCGGCAGGGGGCATGCCATATTCCAGCGCCAGCAGATAATCCTCATCAATGGTCCACCTCTCTTCATCTTCCCCCTGGCGTTCTTTAATCTGCTCGGTAAAGCGTTCCCGCTGTTCAATGGGGTCGTTAAGCTCGCTGTAGGCGTTGGCAATCTCCAGCCCGCCGACTATCGCCTGAAAACGCTCCGCCACCCGTTCTTCGCCGGGCTTGTTCTTGGCTAGCGGCGACATGGAAACAGGGTAGTCATAGACAATGGTGGGCTGGATAAGTTTGGGGCTAGCAAAGGTCTTGAGAAGCTCGTCAACCAGCTTTGCCCAGTTCTTGTCGGGGTCAACTTCGATATTCAATGAGCGCATCTTTTCCCGCAACCCGTCGGCAGTAGGATATTTCACAAAGTCAATGCGGCTGTATTCTTTGACGGCGTCGCGCAGGCTGATGCGCTGCCAGGGTGGTTTCAATTTTATGAGGTTGTCACTATACTTGATGTCTGCGGTACCCAGCACCTGCTGGCTTACATGGTAGACCATTTCCTCCAGCATCTCCATGACATCGGTGTAGTCGGCGTAGGCTTCGTAGCTTTCTAGAAGAGTGTATTCCGGGCTGTGGCTGGTAGAGATGCCTTCGTTGCGGAAGACATGCCCTATCTCATAGACCTTATCAAAGCCCCCGACAATCAGCCGCTTGAGATGCAGTTCGGTGGCAATGCGCAGGTAGAAGTCCTGGTCAAGGGCATGGTGGTGGGTGGTGAAGGGGCGGGCCAGAGCACCCCCGGCTGAGGGTTGCAGCACCGGCGTTTCAACTTCTAAGAATCCCCGCTGGTTGAGGAAGTCACGGATGACGGAAATAACCCGGCTGCGCACCCGGAAAGTTTCCTTGACTTCGGCATTGGCGATGAGGTCAAGATAGCGCTGGCGGTATCTCTTATCCACGTCGGCCAGCCCATGCCACTTTTCCGGCAATGGCTGCAGCGACTTAGCCAGCAGGGTAAAATTTTCCACCTCAACGGTTGGCTCTCCACTCTTGGTACGAAAAACCTTACCGCTGACCCCGATAATATCGCCGATGTCCAGGTCCTGAAATAGCTTAAGGTTCTCCTCGCCGAGGCGGTCTTTATAGAAGCACAACTGAATCTTCCCTGAGCCGTCGCGCAGGTCAAGGAAGGCAATTTTGCCCATCGGTCGGTGAGCCGTGATGCGCCCGGCAACCACGATACTTACTGCCTCTGCTTTAGGTGCTTTTTCCTGCTCTTTGAGAAGGGCTATGGCTTCCTGTGCCGTGTGAGTTCGCTGGTAGCGATGAGGATAAGGGTTGATGCCTTGACCGCGAATTCGGTCAAGCTTTTGTCGGCGCTGTTGAGCTATACGGTCTAATCTGGACGCCATTTTACTTAGTATATAGCAAAAAGCTGAGAGTTCCAAGCTCTCAGCGGCGTATTATCCGTTTTTTTATCTTTATTCTATAGTGGAGTGGTTTGGTGAGAGGCTGCTTGCCTTGTTTGTCCTCTCAGGGTATCCAGCCAGGCGGCTGATTTTACCTCCCTTTCCAGGAGGTATCTAAGGTAATTCCTCATCACCATCTCCAGCTGACGGGCTAGCTCCGGGCTTATTTTCAACCCGCTGGCGGTGTCATAATCGCTATTCTGTAATAGTTGTAGCCCTTTCTGTGCCTCTACCGAAAGGGGGTAGGTAAACGGCTGGCTCCGGCGGCAGTTGGGGCAGAGCATGCCCCCGGCGCTGGGGCAGAATGAATTGGTAACGGCCTTTAATGTAGAGCGACAGGAGACGCACTGCTCAAGCTGGGGGCGGTAGCCGACCCGCTCGAGCAGGTGCAGTTCAAAGTAGCGCAGGATTAGCTCATTATTCCCGCCCCGGCTTAAGTTGTGCATGGTCTCCAGCAGTAACTCAAATAGGGGATAATCTTCCGCGTTATCGGCGGTGAATTGATTAACCAGCTCGGTGGCATAGAGAGCGTAGGAAGCAAGCTCCAGGTCGCTTTTCAAGGGCAAAAAGCTGTTGATGGTCTGGCTGCCGGTTACGGTATCCAGGTTACGCCCCCGCGCCAGCGAAACCAGGCTGTGGGTGAGCAGTTCCAGGTGCCCCGCCATCTTGCTTCTGGGGCGCCTGACCCCCTTGGCTACCGCCTGAATCTTGCCCAGGTGGGGGGTATAGAAGGTAAGGATTCTATCCGCCTCCCCCAGCTTGGTCTTTTTGATAATTATGGCTTCAGTTTGATAATTTCTTGGCTTGGACATTTTAACTACTTTTGTCTAGGTTATGCTGATAACCTCAGCTTGCTTTTCGAACAGCTCGGACTTAATTTCATGAACTATACCGTAATCCTTTGCTTGCTCTGCGGTTAGGGTAATCCCGCTGAACATGTCTTGCTCAACATCTTCTAGTTTCTTTCCAGTGTTGTTAGCTATGATGCGGCAGATAGTTTCCCGTTCGTTTTTAAGACGAGTTATATGCTCGCCTAGCGATTTTTCATCGAATCTTGCGCCTGCCGAGACATTGAGGCTAATGCCATGTATGAGGAACCTTCCATGTGGGACGCAAAGTCTTTTAGACCCTGCGCAGAATAGGCAAACAGCCATGGAGTCAATGCTTCCAAAATTGTGAGTTATGACTTCCGCAGGTATTCCTTTGAGGAAATTATAGGCTGAGACTCCAGGGGAGACATTGCCTCCAGGAGAGGATATCAGGATGACAAATCGCTCTGTACCATCATTCAATTTTTGTTCTAGCGCAGTCATTAATTTCTTAACTCTCTCCTCATCTATCGGGCCAAAATATCTAATGTAAATAGTCTGCTGAGCCATTTTATCCTCCTACTTCAGTAACCTTTAATCTGAACCTCTCCCCCTTTATCCTCCTGTTTTCATTTGTCTGTCTTCCCACCCACCCTCCCCATAGAGGCTTCGCCTCTCTTTAACTCTCCTTCAGCCTCCCCCTTCCTTAAAGGGTGGCGGGTGGGAAAAGATATAAAAAGGGGGCAAGGGGGATAGGTTGCCACATATTTTTTAAAACTCCCGCCTGCCCTCAATGGCTCTGGTCAGGGTAACGTCATCGGCGTATTCCAGCTCGGTGCCGAAGGGGAGTCCCTGGGCGAGGCGGGTAACCTTGATGCCCAGGGGGGAAATCTGCTTGTTTAAGTACATGGCGGTCTGTTCCCCCTCCAGGGTGGGGTTGGTGGCCAGGATGACCTCACTTACTGAGCCATCCTTTAGCCGCTCCATCAGCTCTTTTACCCTTATATCGCCAGTCCCCACCCCCTCCGTAGGGGAGATAGCGCCGTGGAGCACATGATACCGCCCGTTATAACTCTCGGTATGCTCCAGAGCTAAAATGTCCTGCGGCTGCTCCACGATGCAAATCTTAGTTTGGTCTCGCTGCTGGCTGCGGCAGATGGGGCAGGGGTCAGCATCGGTAACATTAAAACAGACCGAGCACAGCCTGGTCTTCTGCTTCATCGACACTATGGCGTCAGCCAGGAGCTTGGCTTGCTCTTCCGGGGCTCGGAGCAGGTAATAGGCAAGGCGCTGGGCGCTCTTTAGTCCGATGCCGGGCAGTTTATTGAGTTCCTGGATAAGCTTAGACACCGCGTCGGCGGTAGGTATGAGATTCGAGTCCAACCTCTCCTCCTTTAGATTTTTATTAGGTAACCCTATCCCCTTTATCCCCTTCCCCTTATCAAGGGGAAGGGGAATTATTATATAAGAGAGGCTTCGCCTCTCTTTGACTCTTCTTCAGCCTCCCCCCTCCTTAGGGGTGGTGGGTGGGAAAAGATATAACAGGGTAAGGGGAGAGGGGTTTCGCCCCTTCAATCTACCTCTAAATAAATAGCCTCAATATATCAGGTTAGCCCTGGGATTTTGAGACCGCCGGTTACCTTATTCAGACGCTCGGCGGCAAGCTCCTGGGATTTGGTGATGGCTTCACTTATTGCAGTTAACACCAGGTCCTCCAGCAGTTCCGCATCGTCAGGGTTTATCGCCTCAGGCGATATTTTTACCGACAGTATTTTCTGTTGGCCGGTGATGGTAACCTTGACTGCGCCTCCTCCTGAAGAAGCTTCAACCGTAGCCTCGGCTAGCTCTTCTTGAGCCTTGACTAGTTTTGCCTGAAGCTCTTGGGCTTGGCGCAGCATAAACTTGTTCATTTCTCCTCCACGCTGGTAACCTGGGCACCCATCCTTTTGGCTGCATCCACCAAGTGATTGTCTTCTGGCTCGTAGATGCAGCGCACCTGGCAGGGGTGCCCTAGGAAACTGCTGATGATTTTCTGGGTAACCTGTTGATTTTCCGCCGTCTCCATCCTCTCCTTGTGAATTGGATATCTAAAAGCTAAGACCACAGTATCCCCTTCAATTGTCACCGGTTTAACCCCAGCGCTCCTCAGGATAGCAATGGCCGGCGTCCTTTTGACCTCCTCCGGTGCTTGCTCGATAACCTCTCTCCAGTTCTGTCTCAGGCGCTCAATTTCATTACTGAGTTCTGGTGGGGTGGTGGGAATATCCTCGGCCTTGGCTGGCTCTACCTTAGGTGGCTCTGCCTTGGGCTTGACCGCTTGCTTTTTGGCTGGGGAGACCTCTTTTACCGGTGGTGGGGGTTCATATTCGGGCTGGGGGGCTGGGCTTTCTATTTTCTCAACCGATGGCTGGGCACTGTCAACCAGGGCTAGCTCCAGGGGCAAGGTAGAGTAGTTATCAAAACCAATCTCAAGCTCACCGAAAAGCCTTACTGCCCTCAGTATCTGGGCCAGGGAAGTTTTGGCTGCCAAGTCCTTCAGCTCAGCTATATCATCGGCGGTGAGGTCTACCGCTTCCTCGGAGCCGGTCTTTATCAGCAGCAGTTCCCTGAGATATTCCACCACTTCCCGGTTAAATTGGCGCAAATCCAAGCCATCGCTATTGACACTGTTTATCGTGGCCACCCCGGCGGAAACATCGTTATTTACCATGTGTCGAATTAGCTCTCTGGCTCGCTCGTCTCCAGTGATACCCAGGATAGCCTGAACCTGGTGCAGTTCAATCTCAGTGCCATAGTAGGTGGTCAACTGCTCCAGCAGGTTTTCGGCATCTCGCAGGCTGCCGGTGGCGCTTCTGGCGATAAGCCGCAATCCTTCTGGCTTTAAGTGAATGCCCTCGGCATCACAAATACTGGTTAATTTTGAGACTACGTCTGCCTGGGAAATACGCCTGAAGTCGAAGCGCTGGCATCGGGATAGAATGGTGGGCGGGACTTTATGGGCTTCGGTGGTAGCCAGAATGAAGATGACATAGGATGGCGGTTCCTCCAGGGTCTTGAGCAGGGCGTTGGAGGCACTGGTACTGAGCATATGGACTTCGTCGATGATATAGACCTTATAGCGTGCCTGGTTGGGGGCATAGTTCACCTTCTCGCGTAGGCTACGAATATCGTCAACGCCGGTGTTGCTGGCAGCATCAATCTCGATGACATCCAAAGCCCGGCCCTCGGTTGTTGCCTGGCACATCTCACAGGTATTACACGGTTCACCCTTGCCGTTGGTCAGGCAGTTCACTGCCTTAGCCAAAATACGCGCCGTGCTGGTCTTGCCGGTTCCTCGTGGGCCATAGAAAAGATAGGCATGAGACACACGACCACTTTTAAGGGCATTACTCAGAGTCTGTGTTACCTGTTCCTGACCAACTATCTCGGCTAGGGTTTGGGGACGCCACTTGCGATAGAAAACTTGAGATGTCATCTGCGCTGCTTCTATTATACCCCATATTAGCTGGTTTCCAAAAGGGGTTTTGGGGCCAATAGACGCCGTTATTAAATAAAAGCCAGCTTTACCAGTTCCAATTACTCTTTAGTTATACCCACTAGTAAAGCTGGCAAATAGGCTGAGATGGCTGATTATAGTAATGAAGGTATATCCTTGGCTATTTCCTCTATTTCCTTGAGTTTGCTCTCGGCATCTTTTTCTCTGCCTTTAGCCGCCTGGATATACTGAGTTGCTATCTGATAGTATTTCTTTATCTTTTCCACCGAGCCAAGTTCAGATAGGACCAGGGTTACATCTATTAGGCTTTTTTCCCTGGGATAGTCGCCATTCCTTATCACTGCCTCCGGAGTCATATCCCTTAGATACTCTCCCAGGTCTTTAACCAGGTCCATATTCATCTCTTTAGCTGGTCCCGAGACGAGGTATAAGGCTCTCCCCGTCTCCGTAGGATTGCATTTCACCGACAGCTCGCTCAGGGCTTCATCCATGGCCTGAATTCCCCGGTGAGTTTCGGTGCTCTTTTTTCTGAAATTCCTGCCGAAGGAGAAGAACCGGAACTTTGGCAGTTCTGCTTTACCATAACCTATCACTGTCCAGCCTACCAAGCTCTGTATTATGTCCCCGGCATCAACCATCCTGGCCCCGATATGCCGGCGTCTGGTCTCTTCACCGGCGCAGAGGAGGTTATAGAATGGCTCGGCTATTAAGGAGTTGATCTGATCGATGTTATTCCTCAGCGAGAAATCCTTCCTGACAAACCTTTGATTGTCAGCCAGGAATATGGCATCGGCTACGGGGTAGAGGGACTTGAGGCAGGTGGCGGCATTGTAAATTGTTCTCTCCTCGGTTTCCTCTTCATGAGTGAAGGGGAGAACAGCCAAAATATAGACCGGCTTATCCCAATAGCGGTCCTTCATCATTTGGGTGATTATCGGCACTGCCCCTGAGCCGGTACCACCGGCAACACCGGCGATAAGTAAGAAGGCGTCGGTCTCAAAGAAGCGCTGGGCGGTTCTCAGGGCATCTACAACCTTGTCGCCGTCCTCTTTGGCTACCTCAGCCCCCAGCTCATTTATTTTACCTACGCCGTGGCCACCGGTTCTTCGACCTCCGATGAGGATTCTATGCTGGTAATCGGCCCTTATAGTTTTTAGGCCACTTAAATCAGCGGCATCCGTGTTTACCGCAAAGGCGCCAGTAACTATTTCAATCCCGCGCTGCCCACGTGCCCTTTTGTTTAGTCGGGCAAATTCATCAGCAATCCTGCCGCCGCATTGTCCGAAACCTACAACCACCAATTTCATTTTCTCACCTCAATATTAAGAATGTTGTCCTATTTTAAGCACAGTTGCTGAGCAATGTCAACCCTACTTATGGGTTGATGACTATCGTTTGCTATATTCCTTTATCGATGATATAGGCGGCAAGGTCAGCCAGGCGGCAGCTATAGCCCCACTCATTATCATACCAGGCCAGCACCTTGACCATATTGCCGGCGATGACCATAGTGCTTGGCGCATCGAATATGGAACTGGCGGGGTTACCCTTGAAATCCATGCTGACCAGCTCCTCCTGGCAGTACTCTAAAATTCCCTTTAGCTCTCCGGCGGCAGCCTTCTGGAAAGCCTGGTTGACCTGTTCCACGGTAACCTCTTTCTCCAGGTCGGCGACGAAGTCAACCACGGAGACGGTGGCTACCGGGACCCTCATGGCTAAGCCGTGGAGCTTGCCTTTGAGTTCAGGGATAACCTGGGCTACTGCTCTGGCGGCACCGGTGGTGGTGGGAATGATGTTCAGGGCGGCGGCTCGCGCCCGGCGCAGGTCCTTATGATACATATCCAGTAGCCTCTGGTCATTGGTATAGGCGTGAATAGTGGTCATCAAACCCTTGCTGACGCCGAAGCTCTGGTGCAGCACCTTGACCGCCGGAGCGATGCAGTTGGTGGTGCAGGAGGCATTGGATATAACCTTATGCTTATTCGGGTCATACTTGTCTTCATTGACTCCGAGGACGATGGTTATATCCTCGTTGCGCGCCGGTGCTGAAATGAGCACCTTCTTGGCGCCGCCCTTAAGGTGGGCCGCTGCCTTGGTAGCATCGGTAAACAGACCGGTTGATTCTATCACTATGTCCACGCCCCAGTCACGCCACGAGATGTTACCCGGGTCGCGTTCTGATAACACCCTCACCTCTTTACCATCAACAATAATCGAATCTTCGGTGGCTTCTACCTTGCCCCCATATGGACCGTAGGTGCTATCCCATTTTAAGAGGTGGGCGTTGGTCTTGGTGTCAGTCAGGTCGTTAATAGCGGCTACCTCCAGTTTGCCCTGGTGGTATTGGTTAACCGCCCTAAGGGTTAGTCTGCCCACCCGCCCGAAGCCGTTAATGCCGATTTTGGTTGCCATTTTTATACCTCCTCAGTGATTTTCGCCCTTCGCCGACTGCGTTGGAGCATGTCAAGGAAAGCCTCCAGCCTTGTTTTTACATGATTGCTTAAGAAGAAGTCATCGTTCCCCTCCAGGGTCAGGATGGGCAAATCAATAGCGTCTCTAAAGATGATGTCGCCAATTCCACGGTAGCAGAAGGCCTGGACATAGTGGATGACCCCGTCAATATGGCGCTTTTTGAGCTCGGCGGTGATGTCCTTTAGCCGGTCGTATATGGAGTAGGGGTAGGTATAGTTGGAGTATTGCTCCGCCAGGGAGTTTCCCGGCCGGGGCATGGCGAACTGGCGCTGAGTTTCGTTGAATACCACCCGCCCCCCCTTATTCTCCAGGTAGGGATACAGGTCATGACCATAGACCGAGGGCACGCCGATATAGGCTAACCTTAGCCAGTCCGGGGGATAGGGCTGGCGCTGCTGGCAGTTATGCAAAAGTTCCCGTAGCTCCTGCTGGTATTTATGGTGGTCTTGGTTAAAGTCCGAGGTGGATACCAGCCACAGGTGGTTCTCCCCGCCGCTGATGAGACCCTCCTTCCAGGTAACCTCGTCCAGCTTTAGCGCTAGTTTGCGGCAAGGCTGGAGTTCGGCTCTGACCTGCTCGGCGGCATCCAGGCTGGTATTCAGGGTTTCCGCCAGTGTCTGCAGGGCGTGCTGCATTTGCCCGGCATCCGGCTGGTCAGGGTAGGCAAAGGGGATGACCTTAATCCCTTTTAACCTCAGCACCTCCATTAACATGACGGTGTTGGAGCAATCACCGGTGGTAACGCAGAGGACGGTATCAATTCCGTGCTCCATGCATACCCCGTAGATACCCTTAATCCAGCTACAGCAGTTTAAGGGGAAACCTGCCCGCTCGGCGATACTTATTAGCCGTTCCGGGTTGGGGTCGGTGATGAAGACATTATTGAGGTCAACCGGCTGGTAACCGGCAGCAAGCAGAATTTCTATGGGGACGGTGGTAGTAATGCCGATTTTTCTCATCAAGGTCTATCTTTCTTGGTGTAGAGTAGCTCGCAGGGCAGGTATCTCTCCTTGCCCCAGGCGTCGCTTATCATCTTAGCCCCCATCTTGCTGTCACTGGCCAGAATTATATGGTAGAAGGGCTGCCTGGAGGGCGAGGCGGGCTTGAAATCCTCAACATACTTGTAGCCTAAACCTCTTAATCCTGCCTTGAATAGCTTCACCAACTGGCGTCTTGTTTCATCTGGCCCAATCTTGCTCTCCAGCCTTTTTTGCCTAATCTCCTGCCATTTGCGGTTTCCATAGAGCCTGGTTATTGAGGCCTGGCACTCAGGGCGGGTTAGATTCCGCAGCAGGGCCATTTCCAGGGGGAAGACTATCAGCAGGTCTATCTTGTGACCCTTCCAGTCGCTGCCATGAGCCCCCAGTTTTCTGATTGTTGACCAGCGCAGCCCCCGGTATCCCGGGGGGTCGATGAGAACCAGGCCGGACGCCGAGCGGGGAATGAGGTCAAAGGCTTGCTGGAGCACTTTCTCCTTAATGCAGTTGCCGGTTATTAGGTTGATATCGGCGGTATCGTATGGTGCTGCTAGCTGCTTCAGGCTGTCGGCATCCTGGCTATCTCTCACCATAAGTATGTATTTGGCAAATCTCGTTTTGGTCTTTAACGCTCGAAGCGCAGAGTCTTCAATAGTGCAATCGGTGCCAGTGCAGATGCAGCTACCACATCCAGCGTATAGCTCCAGGTAGCAGCAGTTACTATTGCCTAGCGTTCTGCTGTAGGCTTCAATATAATCAGCAAAGCACTCAAGCTTGTGGCAGGTCCACTTTCTAATCGGTTTCGGAATCTTCCCTGGTTTATCTAGCTGGTTCATTTGTCTTCCCTGGTCCGGGTATGCTGTAGTATATAATATTGTCCCTGGTAGTTTTTTCTAACTTTCCCATAATTTTCATTGCTTCCAGATGGGACAGAGTTTCCAGTACTGCCATTCTTTTATCCCACGGACCCAATTTATCCCAGCCGACTCCTTTAACGTCGTGCATCCAGGTTATCTCAGTGGCTGTTTGGTAGGCTGTTTTTGGGCTAGCCTTCAGAGCGCTCAGAATTTCCCGGTTTCTATGTTGGTGGTGCTGGATAATCTCCTTGAGTCTCGGTTTGAAGGTGGTAAAAGGTTGCTCATGCCCGGGCAAAACAAGCTTGACATCCAGTTGTTTCAGCCCATTTAGCGAATCGATGTAATCACCCAGTGGATTACTTCCCGATTGAGGGTGTAGTCCGACATGGGGGGTGATAGTGGGCAGGACGTGGTCTCCCGAGAACAGGATTTTTCTACCTGGCTCATACAGGCATATGTGTCCTGAGGCGTGCCCTGGTGTCGGCAGCACCTTGAAGCTGAAATACCCAGTGGTGATAGTCTCACCGCCATAAAGGGTAACATCGGGTAAGACAGGGGTCACAAACCTTATCATTGGTAGCGATGCCGTCTGGAGCTTGGTGAGCTCATCTGGGGGTGTACCGTTTGCCTGTAACAAATGCTCCATTTGCTGGAGAAGCTTGTCCATATTGATATATCTTGACTCGATGAAATCCTTCTCCAAGTGGTGCAGAGCCAATTTGGCATTATAAAGACGCTTTAGTTTGCCGGCTAGACCGTAGTGGTCGGGGTGAACGTGAGTGACTACTATCTGAGAGATGTCTTCGAGGTTGATACCAATCTCAACCAGTTGTTTTTTCAGGGAATCAAACGCCTCTTTAGTATCCCAGCCGGTATCAATGAGGAGGTGCCCATTATCCCTATCTCCTTCAACCAGATAGGCATTGACATAGTCCAGCGTACTATCTGGAAAGGGTAGTTGTAGTCGGTAGATGTGGATTCCGGGTTCGACTTCTATCATCCTTACCTCATCTCTTTAAGTTATAGAACGCCTGCCTCCCGGCAAAGCCGGCATTTTCGTCCAGTTCATCTTCTATTCTGAGAAGGCGGTTATACTTGGCAGTACGCTCTGAGCGGCAGGGGGCACCGCTTTTGATTAAGCCGGTATTTAAGCCCACTGCCAAGTCGGCGATAGTAGTATCCTCGGTCTCACCGGAGCGGTGGCTCACTACCGCCGTCCAGCCCGCCTGCTGCGCCATCTTAATGGCAGCTATGGTCTCGGTGAGGGTGCCAATCTGGTTGGGCTTGATGAGAATAGAATTAGAGGCTTTTAGCTTGATGCCCTGGCTCAGGCGGTTGACATTGGTAACATAGAGGTCATCGCCAACGAGATTGACGCTGTTTCCCAGTTTCTCGGTAAGTAATTGCCAGCCTTCCCAGTCGTCCTCAGCCATACCATCCTCAATGCTGATAATAGGGTAGGCAGCTGCCCACTTGACATAATATTCTACCATTTGTTTGGTGGTGAGAGAAACACCTTCTCGGGACAGGATATACTGACCGTCCTTATAAAATTCGCTGGCTGCCGGGTCTAGGGCGATAAAGCAGTCCTTCCCCGGCTTATAGCCGGCTTTTTCCATGGCAGAGAGGATTGCCTCTATGGCTTGTTTATTTGAGGGTAGGGAAGGGGCGAACCCACCTTCATCGCCGACATTGGTATTCAGCCCTTTGTCCTTGAGCACCTGTTTTAGTGAGTGATAGACCTCGGTGCCTATTCGCAGGGCATGACTGAAGCTGCTGGCTCCCGCCGGCACCACCATAAATTCCTGAAAATCCGTGGAGTCGGCGGCATGCTTGCCGCCATTCAGGATATTGAGCATGGGGACGGGCAGGGTGTAATTAGTCGCCCCACCCAGATAGCGGTATAGGGGCATATTAAGAAAGTTGGCGGCAGCGTGAGCCACGGCTAGTGAAGTTCCCACGATGGCATTAGCCCCCAGCCGTGACTTGTTGGCAGTGCCATCAAGTTTTGTAAGCTTTTGGTCAATGGCTGCCTGGTCTGAGGCGGGCATCCCAATTATAGCCGAGGCAATGTCCTTATTGACATTGGCTACTGCCTTGAGCACTCCCAGCCCCCCGAAGCGGGAGTTATCGCCATCCCTGAGTTCTACTGCCTCGTGCTGGCCGGTGCTGGCTCCAGAAGGCACCGCCGCCCACCCCGTGGTGCCATCAGATAGCTCCACCTCAACCTCAAGGGTGGGATTGCCTCTGGAGTCCAGGATTTCTCTGGCTTTAATGCTTTTAATCGTTGACACTTTATTCCTCTGACTTTTGGGCGGCTAAGTCAAGGGCTTTATCTACCGCCTCAATTGGGCTTTGAGCCGGAATGATGGACTTATCCTGCTCATCATTGCGGGATAGTGACCAGGTATTCAAGCCGATAACCGGTATGCCGCTTTGCAAGGCATGGCTTATCTCAGAGAGGGTGCCATAGCTACCGCCGACGGCGATAACCGCCTGGGCTGATTTGACCACGGCGATGTTTCTGGCGTAGCCCAGACCGGTAACTATAGGAATTTGTACATAGGGGTTGGCGGCTTGCCTGTCATCCCCGGGCAGGATGCCAATAGTTACCCCGCCCTCCGAGCTAGCCCCTCTGCAGGCTGCCTCCATAACCCCGCCCAGCCCACCGCATACCAGGATAGCACCTCTCCGGGCAAGCTCACGTCCTACCTCTTCAGCCAGTTTGGCTTCCTTTTTGGAAGGTTGTCCAGCACCAATAACGGCGACGAATTTCCTCTTATCCATAAGTATAGGAATTATATCACCCGAACATAAACTCTGGCAAAGGGAGGCGTATTATTCCTCCTCCCCCTGTTTTTTTGGTTGTCTTTCTTCCCAGCCCCTCCCCGTTTTTAGCATTTCTCTTTCTTCCCACCCGCCCACCCTCAGAGGTTTCACCTCTAAAACTCTTTAGAACCCCCACCCCAGGGGCTTGCTGCCAGGCTTTGCTCTTAATCCCTTTTGGGGAGCATACATCCCCCACCCCCCTGTTTACAGTTGCCTTTCTTCTCACCCACCCGCCCTATAGGGGCTTTGTCCCCAATCCTTGCTTTATTGGGGCGTCAAAGAGAGGCGAAGCCCCTCTTACAAAAGTTTCCCCTCTCCTTCTTCGATGAGAGCTTGCTCAATTAAGGGTGTTTAAGAGGGGCGATAGCCCCTCTTTTAAAAAATCTTCCCCCTCTCCAAGAGTGGAGAGGGGGATAAAGGGGGTGAGGTCAATAGACAATTGCGGATTACACTAGTATTAAAAATCCCAAATATACCATCATCGTTTGGCTAATTTACTGGCTAATCTACCTATCCATTCAAAAAGGGTTCCAGCAAAAGTGCCTATTGCGAAGACTAGAGCTAGCAGGCTCCAATCGCTTTTAACAAGAGCAAGGATAAGCCCAACTATAGCCCCCAAGGTCGCCCCACCCCAAACTGCGTTTGGTCCTTTCCAGTGCAATACCAAAAGGACTCCTGCAACTATTGCCATTATTGTTGATGCTTCCATTGCTTTCCCTCCTTATTAAGGTAATTGCTCTGGTTTATAAACAAATCCCTAATTATACCTATTCATGGCGGTTACCAGACCCTCGGTGAGGAGGCAGAGGATGGCTTCGCTTACCCTAGGTATAATCGGGGCAATGGCTTGTTTTTCCTCAGGGGTGAAATCGCTGAGCACAAAGGCGATAATATCATCCTCGCTAATCTCAGCTTTATCTGGCCGTCCAATGCCAACCCGAATGCGAATAAAGTCCTGGCTCTCCAGCTCTCTGGCGATAGAGTTCACGCCCTTATGCCCGGCAGAGCCGCCGCCCTGGCGGACGCGGATTTTACCCAGAGGCAGGTCGAGGTCGTCATGGATGACCAGCAGGTCATTGAGGTCGATGTTGAACTTCTGTATTAGCCGGCTTACCGACTGACCGCTCCGGTTCATGTAAGTCTGGGGCTTGGCTATCACCACCTCGCTGCCCGCCACCGCACCCGTGCCAATTCGGGCACGCCCCCGTTTCTGGCCGAATTTTATCCCCTGAGTGCGGGCAAAGTGGTTGAGGCAGATAAAGCCAATATTATGGCGGTTGTGGGCGTAACCTCGCCCCGGATTACCTAAGCCGACGATTAGTTTCATTGGGGTTTTTCCTCCAGAAGACGGAGTAATTCTTTTTCGTCAATCTGCGGTGTGCCCAGCTCGTTGGCTTTAGCCAGCTTGTTGCCGCCGGGGTCGGCGCCGACTACCAGGTAGCTGGTCTTCTTGGTGACACTATCTTTGGCGGTGCCGCCGAGGGCTTTTATCCTTGCCTCTGCCTCCTGCCTAGAGAAGGCTTCCAGCCTGCCGGTGATAACAAACTCCAGACCGGCTAGAGGCAGATTTTCCAGCCCGGCGGCTCTTTCTTCTTGTGGTATAACCTCGGCTTTCTTTAATCGCTTGATAATCTTTCTATTCTCTTCCTGTCGGAAGAAGGCGACGACGCTATCGGCAATCTTAGGACCGATGGTGTCAATGTCCGTGAGCTTTTCTCTTGGGGCATTAGCCAAGCTATCGGCATTATCATAGTCAATACTGCTAAAGCGCTGGGCCAGAACCTCGGCCGTCTCTTCCCCGACATGGCGTATGCCCAGGGCAAAGATAACCCTGGCCAGCGGCCTCTCCTTGCTTTCCTCAATAGCGGCGAGCATATTGTTTACGCTCTGTTCCGCCATACGCTCTATTTTGAGCAGCTGCTCTTTCTTACCTTTCAAGTCATAGAGGTCAGCCACATTTTTGACCAACCCCTCTCTTAGCAGCATAGCGCTCTGCGACTCGCCTATGCCCCTGATATCCATCGCCCCCCGGGAGGCGAAATGCTCGATGCGCTGCTGTCTCTGGGCGGGACAGGCGGCATTAGAGCAGTAGTACATAACCTCACCTTCGGGCTTGACCACCTCAGCCCCGCATTCCGGGCATGCCGGGCGCCTCTTCCCTTTATCAAATATCTTCTTTAGCAGGCTGAACTCCTTTTCCTTACCACTGCGCTTGGTTTTGATTGGCCCCACCACCTCCGGTATCACCTCTCCCGCCCGCCGCACGATAACGGTGTCACCCTCGCGAATATCCTTGCGCCTGATATCGTCTTCGTTGTGCAGGGCGGCCTGTTTAATGGTCACCCCACCAACGGAGACTGGCTTTAATACAGCGTAGGGGTTAAGGGTTCCTGTTCTGCCCACGCTAATCTTGATTTCTGCTAGAACGGTAGTGCCTTCGATAGCCGGGAATTTATAGGCTATAGCCCACCTCGGCTCGTGACCAACGCTCCCTATTCGCTCCTGGAGGTCAAGCTGGTTTACCTTGACCACGATGCCATCGGCTTCGTAGGGCAGGCTCTCCCTTCTCTCCACCCAGGTATGCTGAAATTCCTCGACCTGCTCAATGGTGGAGAGCCGCTTGTTATTGGGGTTCACCTTAAAGCCCAGGGACTTGAGGTACTCCATGGTCTCCCAGTGGGTGGGGGGAGTAGCTTTACCTTCGGCATAACCCAGCATATAGATATAGATATCCAGCGGGCGTTTAGCGGTAACACGGGGGTCGAGCTGGCGCACCGAGCCGGCGGCGGCATTCCTGGGGTTGGCAAACAGGGGTTGCCCTTCCTCAGCCCGCTCCCGGTTTAGTTTTTCAAAGCCGGCTCTGGGCAGGAAGACCTCCCCCCGCACCTCAAATCGGGGCGGGGCATCTTTGGGCACAGATAGTGGGATGCTCCTGATGGTTCTCAGGTTCTGGGTGATATCTTCACCGCGCACACCATCGCCGCGGGTAGCCCCAGTGGTGAATAGGCCGTCAACATAGGTCAGCGCCACAGCTAAGCCATCAATCTTGTGCTCGCAGGCAAAATCAAATTTCTCTCCGGCTACCAGCTTTGAAGTTCGCTTATACCAGGCTACCAGCTCATCATAGGAGAAGGCGTTACCCAGCGAGAGCAGGGGGTAGCGGTGTTCCACTACGCCGAAGGCTTCCACCGGAGCGGCACCCACCCGCTGGGTGGGGGAGTCTGGGGTCAAGAGCTGGGGATACTTCTCCTCCAGCCTTTGCAGCTCTCCCATTAACTCATCATACTCGGCGTCGGAAATCTCGGGGCTATCCAGCACATAATACCGATAGTTATGATGGTTAATTTCCGCCCTTAATTGCTCTATCCGTTGCTTTGCCTGGTTTAGGTCAGTCATGGAGCACTTTCGTGATGCTGTTGTTATAAAAATTATAACACACTGTATAGCAGGGCAAAAGATAAACGGGTATAATATACCTTGATAAAAACGGGGGTTAGTGAAATGAAGTGGATAAAACGGATTTTTATACCGATGGCTATATTAGCTGTGGCAGGCATAGGCGGTTTTGTCCTGTACAATGTGGCATATGCTATAGGTGACAACGCCGGCTATAATAATGGCTATGCTGCCGGTCAAAACGTTGGCTATAGCTCGGGCGAGCAGGATGGTTATGATGATGGCTATGCTGCGGGCCAAGAAGATGGTTATGACGAGGGCTATGGCCTGGGCAAAGCCGATGGCTATGACGAGGGTGTGGCCGCCGGAGCGGGACATGGTTATACCTTAAGAGACCCTACTTATAGAGAGGCAGTCATCTTCTTGAGAATGGATAAAACAGATGGGAATGAATATGACGAGGATAGTTATGTATGCAGTCACTTTGCCCGGGATGTGTGCAATAATGCTGAGGCTGAAGGTTTACGGTGTGCCTTTGTCGAGCTGCGCTACCAGGAAGCGGGGCATTCAATAATAGCCTTTGAAACTGTTGATAGGGGGCTGGTCTACTTTGAGCCGCAGTTTGACGACGAGGTCGAAGTTGTTATAAACCAGAGCTACTCACAGTTAAATGACTATCTAAAACCGCTAGGTAGTGACACCATAATGGATATTTTGGTTATCTGGTAGCGGGTTTTTTGCCAATCTGGTTGCCCCCCCTATCCCCCCGATGTTTTTCTTCCCACCCGCCCACCCTCAGAGGTTTCACCTCTCTAAAATTCTCCAGCCCTCACCCTCTGGGGCTTGCTGCGACACCCCACACGGGTTAGTGAACGAAGCCCTAATGGGAGGGTGGGTGGGAAATAAAAGAACTGTTAAAAATTGGGTGGGAAATAAGAGAACTGTTAAAAATGGGGTGGGAAGGAGGGGTCTAAACATTTGGTAGTGGCACTTGAGTCTTTCCTCTGGTATACGGTAAACTAGGCTAGCCGAATCCCCTGTATAAGAAAGAGAAAACTGTGGCTGAAATCCATCCCTTCCGGGGAGTGCGTTATAATCAAGAGCTGGCTAAAGACTTAGCTGACGTTATCTGCCCTCCGTATGACATTATTAGTCCCCAGTGGCAGCAGGAGCTTTATCGCCGCAGCCAGTATAACTTCGTCCAGGTAGAATTTGGTCGGGAGCTACCTCAGGATACGGCTATAGACAATAGATATACTCGCTCAGCATCCACCTTGGAGCGGTGGCTGGAGAAGGGCATTCTTGTTGCTGACGAGGCGCCGGCTATCTACCTCCACGACCACTATTTCCAACTCAAGGGGAAGGAATACAGGCGCCGCGGTATAATTGCTGGCGTCAGGCTGGAGGAATGGGACAGGATGGTAGTCCGCCCTCATGAAGGCACGCTGGTTGAGCACAAGGGTGACCGCCTGAGCCTGTTGTGGGCACTTCAAGCCAATACCAGCCCCATTTTGGCTCTATTTGAAGACAAGGGTCAGCAGGTCTCCTCGTTGTTAGCGGCACAGGAGCAGAGCCCGCCTATAATTAGTTCCAGTGGTGCCGGTGGAGAAAGGCACAATCTCTGGGCTATAACCCAACCTGAGGTTATTGACCAAATATGCCACAGCTTAGCTCATCAGCCGCTTTATATTGCCGATGGGCACCATCGCTACGAGAGCGCTCTTACTTTCCATCGGGAGAGGTATGCCTCTTCTTCCTCGGCAATGGCAGATGATGCCTTTAATTTTGTCATGATGGAGCTGGTAGCTTTCTCTGACCCTGGGCTTTTAATTCTACCTCCGCATCGGCTGGTCGGCGGCATATCAAAAGCTGCCCTGAGCCGGTTGATGACCAAGTTAGAGTCATTCTTTGACATCGAGGAACTATCGCTTGATACGCCTGATGTCTGGCAGCGGGTTGACCATTTACTGGCTGCTGGGGAGACAAACGAGGTTAGATTGGCTCTTTTTGGTCCAGATGAAGACCATCTTTTCCTGTTGACGCTGCGTGATTTCACTGCTGCCAGCCAGATGATGCCCTACTTTCATTCCGAGCTATATAAGAAACTGGATGTCAGTGTCCTTGACCATGTCATACTAGAGGAGCTGCTGGGGCTGGGCAGTGGTGGGGAGGGGGCAATCCTCGCCTTCAGTTACGAGGCACAGGATGCGGTAAACCGGGTATTGGACCAGGAATACCAGCTAGCCTTATTATTAAGACCGCTTAAGCCGGAGGTAATCAAAGCTGTTGCCGATGCTGACGATAGGATGCCCAGAAAATCGACCTACTTTTATCCCAAGGCGCCGGCGGGATTAATTTTGCATCGGCTGGTATAGGTGCCTTAAAAGACAGCCATTTAAGATTACAGCTTTACCAGTTTCACCGTGTAGACATCGGGAACGGATAGTATTTTCTGCTGCTGTTCTTCCTGTAGCGGTTCGTCTAAGGCTAGTATCATCAGGGCCTGTCCCCGGGGTTTGAGGCGAGAAACGTGCATGGCGCTAATATTTATATCGGCATCGCCGGTTATCTTGCCCACTGAGCCAAGGAGCCCGGGGCGGTCCCGGTGGTCGCAGAACGTGAAGTAACCTCCGGTGGGTACAATATCCATCCAGTAACTGTTGACCCGAACGATGTGTGATTCACCGCGAATTACGGTACCGGCGACGGTGGTGACGCCATCGCTGGTAGTAACCTCTACCGTAATAAGGCTGGCATAGTTTTCACAGGCGCCTTCCTTTTGTTCGACGACGGTGAGACCACGCCGGGTGGCGAGTATATTAGCATTGACCAGATTAACCCGCTCCTCGCTTATCTCCTCAAGCAGTCCTCCCAGGACGGCTGCCTTAAGAGTGTTGGTATCATAATTGGAAATCTCGCCTTCATATTTAATCTGGATGGCATTCGTTTGTCCCTCAGCCAGCTGGCTGACCAGCCTGCCCAGTGTGGAAGCAACCTTCATAAAGGGTGCCAGAGCCGATAGAGTTTCAGCCGGGATAAAGGGGGCATTAACCGAATATCGGGGTGGTTGCCCCTTAAATATATCAACAATCTGCTCGGCTACATCCTTAGATGCCATGGCTTGAGCCTCAGCGGTGGAAGCCCCCAGGTGGGGGGTAACAACGATGTTATCATCTTCGAAGAGGATGCTGCTGGTAGTCGGTTCGGTGGCGAAGACATCAATGGCGGCACCAGCCACCCTCTTCTCTTTTACCGCCTTAGCCAGCGCCTGCTCATCGATTAGCCCGCCCCGGGCAGTATTAATGATACGCACTGTTGGTTTGACCGAAGCCAGCTCTTTAGTCCCGATTAGCCCCTTGGTTGATGAGGTTAATGGGATATGGAGGGTGATAAAATCTGCTTCCTTGAATAACTGTTTTAAGGGAACGAGCTCCACTTGCAGGTGACGGGCATGGTCAACAGAGATAAAGGGGTCGTGGGCGATGAGCTTCATTTGCAGCCCTCGGGCGCGCCTGGCTACCTCTGAACCCACATTACCCAAACCAATGATACCCAAGGTCTTGTCTCTCACCTCGGTACCCATAAAATCATCTCTGCGCCATACCCCAGATTTAAGCACAACATTAGCCTGAGGGATGTGACGGGCTAAGGCGAGCATAAGGGCGATAGTGTGTTCGGCGGCGGAGATAGTGTTGCCGGTGGGGGCATTAACCACCAATATGCCTCGCTGGGTTGCCTCATCGACATCAATATTATCCACACCGACACCGGCTCGGGCGATGACCTGTAGCTTTTTCCCAGCTCGAATAACCTCAGCTGAGACCTGGGTCTGGCTGCGCACTATCAATGCTTCATAATCGCCAATGATAGATATTAGCTCCTCAGGCTTAAGCCCGATCTTAATATCCACCTCAGCATGGCTGCGCAGGATATCTATTCCTTCCTCGGCGATAGGGTCAGCAATCAAGACTTTCATCTTACCGCTTAAATCCTGCCTGTGGCAGTGCTCCCTTCAGTGCTGATATCACGATTTCAATATCCTTTTCCGTTACCCAGCCCAGGTGACCGATACGAAAGATTTTACCGGCCAAGGTTTGCTGCCCACCGGCAAGCACAACCTGGTATTCCTCCCTTAGAATCTGGCGCATCTTATTGATATCAAGCCCGTCCGAAGCTTTTACCGAGGTAACCGTATTGGAGGCATGGCTTTCCTCGGCGAAAAGGGACAAGCCCAGCGATTTTATTCCATCTCGGGCGGCTTGAGCCACTCGGGCATGTCGGGCGACGATGTTAGGTAAACCCTCCTTCAGTATCATATCCAGTGCCACCGATAGGGCAAAAAATACAGATATAACCGGCGTCCACGGCGTCTGTGCCGGTGTTTTTTCCAGGTAGCTCTTAGCCTTAGCAAAGTCCCAGTAAAAGCGGGGCATCCTAGCCTTTGAGTGTGCTTCCCACCCCTTCTGGCTCACGCTGACCATAGCTAGCCCCGGCGGAACCATCCACCCCTTCTGAGAGCCGGTAACCACAACGTCGCAGTGCCAGTCATCCACTGGCAGGTTGATTGAGCCCAGGCTGCTGATGGCATCAACCAGCAGCAGTTTGTCAAATTCCTTAACCGCTGAGCTTATTGCCGCCAGGTCGTTGGTGACGCCGGTAGAGGTTTCATTGTGGGTAACCAGCACTGCCTTTATTTTTGGTTCGCCTTTAAGCGCCTGGCGAACAGCTTCGGCATCAGCCGCCGTGCCCCATTCAAAGTTGAGCGGTATTACCTCGGCACCAAATTGCTCGGCGATGGTGGCAAAGCGCTCGCCAAAGACGCCAATAGCTACCGATAATACCTTATCTCTGGGAGATAGGGTATTAACGACGGCGGCCTCTAAGCCACCTGTCCCCGAGCCGGTGAGCAAAAAGAGGTCACCCTTGGTCTGGAATATTTGTTTTAGTTTATCCGTGACCCCGGCTAGTATCTGCCCAAATTCCTCGCTCCGGTGATTTATCATCTGCCGGCTCATGCTCTGAAGAACCTCACTGGGGCAGGGGGTAGGTCCTGGAATGCGTAGCTGCTCCATTTTCTCTCCTTACTATGTTATTGTATCAGTATTTATTACCTTAGCAAAGCGGCGTTTACCCACTTTGATAATGCTGCCGCTCTTTACTGGGGCAATATTGCTTGAGATTTTCTCACCGTCTATACTGACTGCTCCCTGGGCAATCAGCCGATTAGCCTCGCTGCGGCTTTTAGCTAAACCGATGTCCACAATTAGCTTGCTAAGGTTACCATGTAGTGAGACATGGTATTCAGGTATCTCCTCCGGCATTTCCCGTTTTTGCACCGTTCTTTCAAAATGCCCCTCGGCTTCAGCGGCTGCCTTCTGGTCGTAGAGCAGGGTTATAATCTCCCTGGCCAATCGTTTTTTGAGCTCCATAGGATTAATGGTTTCCCCCTTGAGCCCCTGCCTGAACTCCTCCAGTTCCTGGTCTGGGACATCGGTCAGCAATTCAAAGTAGTCCAGGATGAGGCTATCGGGAATGGACATCACCTTGCCGTATATCTCCTCAGGCGACTCGGCGACACCGATATAGTTACCCAGGCTTTTGCTCATCTTCTGACTGCCATCGGTGCCAACGAGCAGGGGAACCATGAAGCATTGTTGAGGACGCTGCCCCACCATGGACTGAAGCTCTCTTCCCACCAGGAAGTTAAACTTCTGGTCGGTGCCGCCAAATTCGACATCAGCCTGAATAGCCACTGAATCGTAAGCTTGTAGCAATGGGTAGAGCAACTCGGTCAGAGCAATCGGGCGTTCCTCCTTATATCTCTTGCTGAAGTCATCCCTGGCTAGAAATTGGGCAACAGTAAACTTACTGGTGAGCTGGATAATATCGGTCAGGGTAAACTTGTCAAACCACTCACTCTGCCACCTTATCTCTGTCTTCTCCTTATCGACCACTTTGAAGAACTGCTTCATATAGGTTTCAGCGTTAGCCAGTACCTGTTCTATGGAGAGCATTGGTCGGGTGGCTGACATGCCACTGGGGTCACCAATCCGGGCTGTCCAATCAGCCACGATGAGAACAATCTGGTGGCCCAACTCCTGGAATTGGCGTAGCTTCCTTAGTGCCACCATATGCCCTAAATGAATATCAGGGAAACTGGGGTCGAAGCCCTCCTTTAGCCGTAGTTTCTTGCCTGAGCGTAGTAACGCCGCCATTTTATCTTCAACTATAATTTCGGCTACCCCTCGCTTGAGCAAGTAATTAATATCTTGGCTGGGCATTTTCTAGCTTCCACCTCTGGTTTTTAATATAGCTTTTCCCTGTTTTACATCCTCGGCTATCTGTTTCTTCAATTCTTCCGGGGTATCAAATTTTTTCTCGCCACGAAGGCGCTCAATGATGTCTATGGTTAGCTCCTGCCCATACAGGTCGCTGTGGTAGTCAAGTAGGAGAACCTCAACCAGACGATGGCTGCCCTCGAAGGTAGGGCGCCGACCAATATTAGTCATTGCCGGATATATTTGGTCATCAAGGTGGGCCCGGCTAGCATAGACGCCATCGGCAGGCAGGGCCTGCTCTGGGGCTACATCCACATTGGCGGTAGGGAAGCCTAACTTTATGCCTCGCCCTGTCCCGGTGACGACGTGCCCATGAAGGCTGAAGGGACGCCCGACCAGGTTCTGCACCCGTTTCATATCTCCTTCGGCTAGAGCATTCCTGACAGCGGTGCTGCTTACCACCTCACCATTTATTATTATCGGGGGCACTACCGTTACCATGAAGCCCATTTCTTGTCCCAGTCGGCGCAGGGTATCGGCATTACCTTCTCTGTTCTGACCTAGGGCGAAGTCAGGCCCGACTACCAGTCCACGCATTCTGAGGTATTTCTTCAATAGAGAAAGGAATTGCCGAGGCTTAAGACTGGCTAACTCCGGAGTGAAGGACAGGGGGATGACAGCCTCAACGCCCTCATTCTTGAGCAGGTTGATTCTTTGTTCCAGGTCGGTCAAGAATGGCAGCCTGGTTTGAGGTGATAGCACCTCCTGGGGATGCTGGCGAAAGGTTACCACTCCACTGAGCAAGCCCTCTGGCTTGGCCAGCTCCTTTAATTTGGAAATCAGGTATCTATGGCCCAGGTGAACACCATCAAAGATGCCAATGGTTAGCAGCATATCTTTTTCGGGTGATAGCTTAGCCAGCTCTTCCTCTACCTGCATAACTTCTTCCCTCAGAGCATGATACCAAATAGCCAGGGAATAAATAAAGTGGGGTTTATATAACCCCAATAGATGTCATTGCTGAGGTCACTTAATACTAGCATAACCCTATCTGAGCGTCAATAACTTGACATAGAGCGCTGAGTTGTTAAACTAGCTTGGGGCTGAAGTGAGTGTAGTTGGCTTTTTTATTCTGCTGGCAATTGCCATTTTACTCAGGCTGGCTGGCAATAAGCTGGTACCGGTAGTGATGCCCAGCGGGCGACTTATGACTATTGGCTTGGGCTGGGTCGGTGGCTTTTTAGGCAGCCTGCCAGATGGTGTTTTGTGGCAATTTGGACCTGAGGTTGCCGAGATAAACCTGGCAGCGGCTACTATTGGTTGTGCCCTCTTTATACTCCTCTTTGGCCTATTCCCCTTCATCAGGATATTACTGGGGAGGACGTAGTTGATTTTGTGATATACTTGAGTTACGCCAGCGTAGCTCAGGGGTAGAGCAGCGGTTTCGTAATCTCGAGCCCGAAGTGCCGTTCCATCGTGTCCCATATCGTC
>Ga0114930_10001231_pt1 | contig 24916 bp, 32 predicted proteins | sample AnhtaG_FD_87300 | JGI IMG/M metagenome (GOLD analysis project Ga0114930, IMG submission 87300) | Deep subsurface microbial communities from Anholt, Denmark to uncover new lineages of life (NeLLi) - Anholt_01485 metaG | ecosystem: Environmental > Aquatic > Marine > Oceanic > Sediment | place... | reverse complement strand
TAGTCAACTACTTTGTTAACCGTCTTAGCAGTGGTTTCGTGGAGGGCTTGAACAATAAGGTCAAAACGATTAAGCGGCGCTGTTACGGCATTCTCCGGGTCACAACTCTATTCCAACGCCTTTGCCTTGACCTTGAGGGCTATCGCCGATTCGCTTAATCGGAGTACCCCCCATATGTAGCCCTTCCACGCGAAATCCCAAAGAGCCACCGTCTTGCCCGTCCACTGCACCTGGTCGCCCACCAGGGCTCCGCCCGAATCGGCCCAGGCCAAGGTGGTGTTGACAGGGATGGTGTCGGTGATGCTCGCGCTGGTGGCATCGGCACTGCCGCTGTTGTGCACCACGACGGTGTAGGTCAGAAGGCCACCGGCCTCCACCGGGTCGGGGGTATCGGCCTTGGCGATGCTCAGGATGGGGGCACTCTGCACGGTGGTGGTCACCGGGCTTCCGGCTGCACTTACCCCTTCGGCGCAGGTCACGCCGTAGTCAGCGTTGGTGATGATGGCGCCGTTGAGCAGCGGACTGCTCACCGTGACGACAAAGGTCACCGTCAGGCTGCCGCCCGCATTCACCGTCTTGCCCGTCCACTGCACCCGGTCGCCCACCAGGGCTCCTCCTGAATCGGCCCAGGCGAAGGTGGTGTTAGCCGGGATGGTGTCGGTGATGGTCACGCCGGTGGCATCGGCGCTGCCGGTGTTGTGCACGACGATGGTGTAGGTCAAGAGGCCACCGGCCTGCACCGGGTCGGGGGTATCGGCCTTGGAGATGCTCAAGACAGGAGCGCTCTGCACCGTGGTGCTCATCGGGCTTCCAACTGCACTTACCCCCTCGGCGCAGGTTACACCGTAGTCAGCGTTGGTGATAGTACTCCCCTCGGGCAGCGGACTGCTCACCGTGACAACAAAGGTCACCGTCAGGCTGCCGCCAGCGTTCACCGTCTTGCCTGTCCACTGCACCCGGTCGCCCACCAGGCTGCCGCCCGAGTCGGCAGAAGCGAAGACGGTGTTGGCCGGGATGGTGTCGGTGATGCTCACGCCGGTGGCATCGGCGTTGCCGCTGTTGTGCACCACGCTGGTGTAGGTCAAGAGGCCACCGGCCTGCACCGGGTCGGGGGTATCGGCCTTGGAGATGCTCAAGACAGGAGCGCTCTGCACCGTGGTGCTCACCAGGCTTCCGGCTGCACTTACCCCCTCGGCGCAGGTCACACCGTAGTCATCGTTGGTGATGATGGTGCCGTCGGGCAGCGCACTGTTCACCGTGACGACGAAGGTCACCGCCAGGTCGCCGCCAGCGTTCACTGTCTCGCCCGTCCACTGCACCTGGTCGTCCTCCAGGCTGCCGACCGACTCGGCCCAGGCGAAGAGGGTGCTAGCCGGGATGGTGTCGGTGATGGTCACGCCCGTGGCATCGGCGCTGCCAGTGTTGTGCACCACGAGGGTGTAGGTCAAGAGGCCACCGGCCTGCACGGGGTCGGGGGTATCGGCCTTGGCGATGCTCAAGGCGGGAGCACCCCGATAGAGCCAGCTCATGACGCGGTTCATCACCACATCGGCGTCCGCCGATCGCAGGGCCTCAAATGGAAAGGCGAAGAAGACGGTTTTGGAAGATCCGCTTGCGGTCAGGGCACAAGGGTTGCCATAATCGTTAGTGAAAATGGCCGAGGAGACTTCATCCGGGGTGACCTCATCGCTGTAGTCGGCGAAGGGGTATCTCAGAGTGTATGGCCCCAGCCCATCGCCCACCGGGTTCCCGCCCACACCAGTGACGGTACTAGCACCCATGTCCTCATTGTAACTGCTGATGTGGAGGTAGTTTTGGCCAAAAGATGTCAACTCCCCCACGTCATACAAGTAATCCTGAGCAGAGAAGAACAGTGTGCCCCCGCCGTCGAGGTAGGAGATGAGGGTGCCCTCATCTGAAGGCGAAAGGGTGTCTTCATAGTCCCCGCCCGTGAACCAGATGACAACCTCGTATTGCTGCAGAGCAGCAAGGTCTGGGCTCCTCCACGCGCTGCAGACATCCCAGTAGTCGTAAGGATAGCCGTTGTGTGCCAAGGCTGAACGGTAGTGGGGTCCGACGTCTGTCAGCCCGTAGCAGTCACTGTCATCGTCCACGAGCAGGATGTCACCCCCCAGAACGGCGGTCGTGAAGGGGACGGTGGCGGAAATATCAGGGCCGTTGACAGAGGTCGTCCGCAGGATCGCCGTGTCGAAGTCACCTGGCCCGGCGCCGCTGGGGATCTGGACCTGAAGGGCAATGTAGACGTAACCCGTTGAGGTGACAATACCTGTGTTGGTGATCTGGTTGATGAGGGTCTCGTTCCAGATCGTTGTCGGCCACATATTGCCCGAAAGAGCTAGGTCGTAGCTATCGTTGTTGAGGCCGGTGTTCTGTACTCCTTGGAAGTAGGTCACGGTGGCACCCGCCGCTTCCAGCCCCCACTGCGTGGCGGGGCTCAGTCCCACACCATAGGCCAAGTGGGCCTGCAGGAACTCGTCCCACCGGCTTTGCTGGGTGAAGATGAGGAAGCCAGCGCTGCCCGGATACTTGGACGACCAATCGCTGGACGAAGTGGGGAAGTAGATGCTGATGCCATGCGCCCCCGGCGAGTTTTCGCCATGCTGTTCATTGATCGTGGCGTTCGTCACTGCGTTCATCACCGATGTGGCAGCAGAGACGAGGTCTGTCTCGGTGACCCGCGTCTCGACCTCTTCGGCGAAATCGTACAGATCGACATAGGAGGCATCGTAGAATTCCTGACTGGCCGCCCGTGCAGCTCTGTAGGTCAAGAGGTAAGCCCAGGTGGTCGATCAGTGTCTGAGCGAAACTGTCCACCGCATCGTTGAGCGCCGTGTAGCTCGCTCCCAGATCCACCGCCGAGTGCGTCTGGCCGTTGTAGTACGCGTAGTACTTATCCACAATCTCGCTTCCCAGAGTAGCGGCGGACATGTTAGGATTGCTCACCAGCGAAGTGAGGATGGTGTCGTATGGGTAGCCAGCGCCAGGCTCAACCTCCTCCGAGCCGGCCCTGACGTTGACAAAGGGCTTGATCTGATTGTCCACCTCGATCATGCCCATCAGGCAGGCGTCGAAGGCCAGCAGATGGATGGGGTTCGCCCCGTCGTTGGTGATGCTGCGCAGGGCCGAGTAGAGTTCAGGGCTCTCCAGGCCATCCCCGTCGCTCGTATCGTCGTAGCAGACGCCCTTTATGGGTGGCCTTGGCCTCCGCAGCTTCCAGCCGCTGCCGTGGTCCCACAACACCAGTGCGTAGTTAGTGGCCGGATAGTTGGTCTTGGCCCAGTTGACGAAGCCGATCAGGCTCTGTGGAGCGCCCATGTTGACCTCCCCCAGGTCGGAGAGGGCGTTGGCAGCGGTGGGAATCATGCCCTGGGCAATGTAGAAGCGCTTGGTGCTCGTCCAGTCGCCATACCTGTCGTCATAACCATCTATCCTGTCGAACTGCACCACGATGTTGACGCTGGCGTCTGAGCCAACTTGCGCCATCTCGAGGAAGTCGTCGATGCCAGCGTCCTCAAGGTTGTTATCCGCATCCAGGTAGACCATAAACGTCCAAGAGGCGGTGCTACTTCGCATGCTCCCTGCCTGCTGGGAAGGAAGTGCCGACTCACCGGCCATACTTCCCGACGCAATCTGCCTCGGCCCTTCTCCCCGCTGGTCACCTGGCAGGTGGGCCCAGCGGTAGACCAAGTCGGATAGTGCGGCAGATAGGGGGTCCTGGGCTGCAGTTGGCCATGCCAGTCTGCTGAGAATGAGTAGAGCGGCAAAGAATGCGATCAAAAGCTCTGACAGGGGGGCAATAAAGCGTCTGTTCATGATCCTTTTCCTCATCTTATCACCTCCGTTAAGGGTCCAGCCTACCAGCAGCCATTACACTGCGAGAAGGCCGGACTCAGCCCTCTCCGCGACGAGTGAGAGGCAGCGCCAATCTGGCAGGTCTTTGCTGACAGGGCAATTGGAGCCGGACGGTTCTGGCCCCCTACCCGTAGTCTAGGTATTGTAATCGCTCCTTTCACCGCGACCTCAGAGGCCACTCCGAGCATCGAGTTCGATTCGCTTACCATCTCTGATCACCTCAATCCCGCTCACCTCCTGGCCGAAGGGGATGAGGATTCTGGCCGCCTTAATGGGTAGCCGGGGCAGGCCAGCCTGTTCCAGGTTGGGCAGCCCCTCGGTGGTCACCGAATGATACTCGCCTGCCCGGACAATCCGGGGCGCGGCGAAATCGTAGCGCATGGTGATACGGTTATCCGCCGCCGCAACGCCTTGCGAGTTCAGAGGCGTGGGGAATACGGGGAATATAAGAGAGCAGAGCAGCAGAACCCGCAATGCTGAACGGTACGTGAACTTCATGATAGCTCCTCCTTCCCGGTCATAAGCTGCATCTCCCACCTCCTGTGCTGGGGCCGCATTCCCGGCCGGAGTCCTTGATTGCACGCCGTGCGATTGGATTTCCACGGCGTGTAACCCAGAGCGGGCACCAACGAGAGCAAGCCCAAGCCCGGCGGTTTGCCGCTACCGACGCCAACTGGTGCGCCTGTTGTGACAGCGCCGCCAGCTCAAGGGTTACACCGTGTGAAACTACGTCTGCAACTACGGGGCGCTGACCTGCTCCGGGTCAACCAGGACGATCCTCTTTCGCTAACTGCCAACCGCCAACCACTAACCGCGAACCGTACCTCGTTCACCTCTGGGAATTGCAACTCACCTGATTATTCTTATTATAGCGCTATTCTGGCCACTGCCCAAGTGACTTTCTTGATGGCTCTCAAGCCAGGTTCATCCCGCACTGCGCTCGCTGGCCACAGGCCCGACAGCGAGCCGGCCTCTCGTGGCTGCGGGACACCTGCCGGGCACTATAGTCCCGGCGCATGGCATGGAGTGTGGCCAGCAGCGCGCTCCGCAGCGCGCGGGTATAGTTGACGGTCACCGTCCCGTCGCGGTACTTGAGAAGCCCATAGGGAGGAGCCTGGCCATAAGTGTCCTCCACCAGGAGACAGTAGGCTGCCAGTTGTAGCTGGTGGGAGAAGTAGGGGCTCGAGGGGCGGGGCCTTGACTTCACCTCCACGGGGATGACGTGCCCCGATTCCTCCACCAGGTAGTCGGGCTTGCCGGTCAGTTGGTAGTGTGTGGAGAAAAGGGGCTGTTCCGGCTGCCTCCAGGTTCCGGTGTCGGCGTAGAGAAGTTGACCAAGAGGCAGGCCGCTCTGCCGACGCAGGCGCCTGGCCCACAGCCAGGTCGCCAGTGCCAACAGCGCCAGAAACAAGGCCAGCAGGGCCAATCCCAAGCTCATCCCACGCCTTCCTCATCGTAGTCGCTTTCTCGTCCAGGCCGGCCAAAGGGCCAGGCAGTAATGGTCACCGGGACGCCCTGGGGGTTCCAGGCGGTGAGCCAGGCAGCATCTTCCGGAGCCAGGCGGATGCAGCCGTGCGAGGTGGGGCGCTGACCCAGGGCCTCGAGATCCAAGTAGAGCTTGCGGCCAGCTTCATCCAGAGTATAAGGGACGCTGTGCAGGAGAATGCTCCCCCCACGGCTGAAGAGGTACCAGCCCTCATCCTGGTAGGTACCGAAGGCCTCGAAGGTGCCCACATACCCTCCCACTGATCCGCTCCATTCGGGCGTCTGCGTCTGAGGGTCAGGGAAGCCAGTGCTCAGGGGAAAGGTTTGTATCTCGCGCAATCCCTCGAAGATGTGCATGGTCTGAGTGGCCTGATCAATGAGGATGTAGCGCCCCCTCTCGTCGGCACTCAGCCGCACCACCGCTGGCAGGGAGGGCAGTGGCTCCAGGGAGTGGTAGCCTTCCACAGGGGGAGTAGGGCTGGGTGTCACCGCCTGCGGCGGTACAGGCACCATCGGCTCAGGAGTAGCGGTCGGTGCCAAAGTAGGCATGGGGGTGCAGGCGGGAGAGGGCGTGGCTGTAGGCTGCTTGGTGGCCGTCGCTGTAGGCATATTGGTCGGAACCGCTTCAGGTGGTGGGGTAGCCAGGGGAGGCTTTGTGGAGACCTGGCTCCACAGCACACCCCCTATCACCAAGGGAAGGGTGATGACACACAGGCGCGGCCAGAGGGTCCGTAGCATGCTAACGCCCTCCTCGGCACAGCAGTAGAGCCACGAGCAGGCAGAGCACCGCGAATCCGACGAGGATGAGGGCCCAGCGGCGGAGGCGCAGGGCACCAGCCACAGCTCGTCCATGCGCCCTGTGGAAATCGCTGCCGAGGGCCAACTCCTCGACGTTGGCCGGGCCCAAACCCTGCACCCGGTTCAGCCACCAGGCCCGAGCGCAATAAGTGTATTGTCCAATCTCGCTGGCACGGATTGTCCGTTCGCTCATCTCTGCCTGTCCGTGCTCACCTCTTTCTCAAACTCGTGCAGTGCCTGGCGAAGCCGTTCCTGCCGCACAGCTATGGTCAGGTCGGCCCGCGTCCGTTCCAACACACCGCGCAGCGAGTCCGTCCGGCGACGCAGGCCACCGGTGATGGCATTGGGGAAATCAACCGTCACCAGCAGGCTGTAGATCTCATCCATAGCCAGCAGGATCTCCTCGGCCCGATCCAGCTCGTCCCTCCGCATCAGGTCCAGGACGTGCCGCCGCATCTCGCTGGCCGCCTCAGCCAGGCCATTGAGGTAGGTGGCCTGCTCGACCTCCAGCTCCTCAGGCGTCGGCAGGGGCTGATCACCGATGAGAGCACAGGTGCATTCAGCCTCCACCCACTCCTTCAGGGCATCTTGAGTGTAGCCAGCATGGTAAAGATCGGGATAGTCGGCCAGGTCCTTCACCAGTTCGCTGGCCGCCGCACGGGCCTCGGCCAGAAGGGAGTGGGCCTGATCCCAATCGGCGCGATGGGCAGCTCTGATAGCGTTGGCACAGAAACGGGTGAGCTGCCGCGACCGGTTATAGGCTGTGTCCCGGGCAGCGTTCTTCTGATCGAGTGCAGTGCGGATGCGCTCAATGGTAGCACGCAGTTGATTCACTTCTTACTCCTCGTGAGAGGCTACCGGCGGAACCCGATGGGCCGTTCCTCTTGAAAGCCCTCCTCCGGTGTCCTAATCTCGCCGTATTTATCCTCGAACTTCGCCAGGTTCTCCCCCAGCGCCCGGTGCAGCAGCTTGGCATGCATAGGGGTCATCACGATGCGGGCGTGGACTTTGGAGCGCGGCATGCGGGGCAGCAGCCGGGCGAAGTCTATGACTAACTCCGAAGGGGAGTGGGTGATGACGGCGAAATTGGAATAGATGGCCTCCAGATCCTCAGGCAGTTCTACGCGGACCTGGACCGGGGATTGCTGAACCGCAGTGCGTTTGGCCATGGAGGCCTCCTCTCTCTTTCGCTTCTTTCCTCTTGTAGGCCTAGAGCACCTCAGGGACACGGGGCTTAGCCAGTAGCTCTCGGATCTCCAGGTCGTGGAAGGCACGCGGGTAGGCAGGCTTGCAGACGATCGCTGTGTCAGCGCCGCTGTCCGTTCCGGCGATACCGATCACCTCTTGCCCCATATCCAGCAGCCCCGCATCGCCGGCCATGAGCACACACTCCACTGCGACCTTCATCCCCTGTGAGAAGCGGTAGAGGGTATCCCGCACGATCTCCTCCGGCGCGCGCCCGCCATACTTCTCTGAGAAGGCCGAGCCCACACCGTCGCCCAGGGCGTGGATGCCGGTGTGGACGACGACTCCCAGCTCCTCCAGCTCGGCCTTCGTCTCCGCCGACATGGTCCAGCCCTCGCTCTCCCAACTGTGGCAGATGGAGACGGCGATGACCTTGATACCTGCCGGGGTGAAGAGGGCCTGGGCCTTGCGGGCAGTGTATCCATGAGACGACGCCACCACCACCTGTTTGATCCCCAGGGCCAGCGCCCGTTCCTTGGCGATCTGGAGCGTGGCATCAGTGTTGTGCTTGCCTGCTTTCTCGAATATGAGACTCTTGAGTTCCATGATCTCCTCCCTGTCGAGCCTATCGCTCGATCACCGATTGCCTGCACCTGATCAGGCGCAGGTGAATCACCTCTATCGGCCAGACTCAGCCACTGACCGTAAGATACTCCCCCTCCCAACCCTTCACCGTGACCGGCTCCGCCTCCCCTGCTTCCACCAGATCCTCTACGGCCCAATCCACCTCTTCCTGCTCCCAACTGAAGAGCCAGGCCACATACTTCCGGCTGGCCACCACCGCGGTGTGCAGGTAACGCTGGAGGATGGCCTGCCGCGCCCGCCGGGGGATGAGAAAACGCGCTGCCTCCACCTGATCTGGATAGGCGCGGACGAAGAGGTCGTACACATAGCTGTAGTGCCAGGGACCGGCATCGGAAGTGCCCACCTTGACAGCCATGAGCTTTCGCTGCACTTCGACTATGGCCCGTTCAAAGCGGTACTTCTGCGACCTGCTGGACAGATGCGCCAGCCGCCGCAGCTCACCAGTGGGCAAGACCCCCCGCTCCAGCAGCACATCACAGATGACCGTGGCCTCTCGGCTCAGCCGCCCGGCGTCATACTCCAGAAGGTAATCCTCCTCCCCGCCGAAGTTGGGCGAGAGGGCGTAGAAGCTGGGCAAAAGTTCCAGGGCCACGAGCGTGGCCTTGCCCCGCAGGAGCTTGCCGTAGTAGATCCGCCTCTGAGCTGGCAGCGTGTCCTTCCACCTCCAGGTCTTGCTCAGCGCTTCGTCGTCGTGATGGCGGGGCAGGGGGCGGGTGCAGCCGTTGATGGCCTCCCACAAGGAGGGCAGCTCCATGCGCTGCACGGGGAATAGCACACACAGCCCCACCTCGTCCACGAAGCGGGCTGCCTCCTCTTCGGTCTTCAGACGCAGCTCGACCCGCCGCCGGTACCGTCGGTCTCGCTCGGCAGCTACGAACTCTGGAGCAAGAGTCAACACGGTCTATCCCTTTTTGCCCAGCCTGTGGACAGAGCCCTATTGCAGCGCCAGGACCTTCTCCGCCACTGCCTGAGTACGCCGAGCAAAATCGGAGATGCGGTTGTCGAAGTAGCCGATGACGTAGCTGGTCACCCTGTCGCTCAGGGGCTCGATCCAGCGGGCGGGCAGCTTCCGGGCTCCAACCATCGCGCCGATGATCGAGCCCGCCGTGGCCCCGTTGCAGTCGGTGTCCAGCCCGCCCATGACGGCGATGGAGATAGTGCAGCCCAAGTCCATCTCCCCGTAGAGCAACCCCAGCAGCACGATCATCGCGTTGTTGATAGTGTGCACGCCGTGGTAGTGGCCATACCTGGCCATCAGCGCCTCCCAGGCCTCCTGCCAGGTGGCGTATCGCCTGCGGGCAGCGATGGCCTCCCGCACCGCCTCCGCCAGCCGGCTCTGGGCCGGAATCTCGCCCAGGCCGGCCATTAATACCACCTCCAAGTCGTCGCTCACCAGCGCCGTTGACAGCATGGCTGCCACCCACATCTCGCCGTAGATGCCATTCTTGACGTGGGATACCGCCGCATCGCGGAAGGCGAACTCGGCCGCTTTCTCCGGCCAGCCGGGACAGACGTAGCCGAATGCATCGGCTCGGATCTGGGCTCCGATCCACTCCCGGTAGGGATTGCGATAGCGAGCCGAGTCCGGCGGGCGGATGTCATTCACCAGGTTACGGTAGGCCTCCCGCTCGGCGGTGTAAACCATGTGGAAGGGCAGGTGCGATATCCAGGTATCGGCCACGTCGTCGGTGGTGAAGCCCAGCCCAAAGTGCTCCAGGTAGTGCAGGCCCAGGATGGTGTAGTCAACGTCGTCGTCACGGGCCATGTAGTGGATGTAACCCTTGGCCGTCTCCCTGTAGTTGTCGCGCAGCGCCAGCCCCTCGGGGAAGGGCTCGATCACGGGGAAGTAGTCGGCCAGGGGATAGACATCGGCCAGCTTCAGGTAGCGCTCAATCCGCTCCTGCCGCCAGCCCTCAACTGGTTTGCCCAGCGAACAGCCAGCGCAGCGGCCCAGCCAGGCCCCATAGATGCGGTCGAAGAGGGCCTCTTCGTCGTGGCCCATCTCCATGCGCCGCACCCCCTCCGGGCGCGTGGCGTGGATGGAATCCAGCGTGGAGGGCTCGACGTAGGGGAAATCGGGCTCGGGGTCCAGTTCATCCAGGGCATCGTAGAGGGCTTCCAATGCATCCAAGTCGCCAGGGAGCACAGCTTCCAACTCCTCCTCGAAGCCGCCCACATCGCAGCCCTCTTCGCTGCGCTGGATGATCTCGTCGTGGACCAGGGGTCGCAGAGTGGTGTAACTTGGCATGGGCAAACTGCTTCACTTCGTCTATGATGGGCATTAGCCTGTCCGGCATTCTTTCCACCACCTTTGGGTCCCTTCCCAGACGCTGGCCGCCCCCTCCACGGCCCGGCGGGCCTCCTCCTCGGTGACGGGGCTCTCGCCGTAGAAGGCGGGAGCTCCCTTCTCGGCCAATTCTCTGGAGAGAGCGCCGATTCCCCGTTCCCAGGCAGACTCCATCTCCAACCCCTTGGCTTGGGCCACTCCAAAGAAAGCGAGAGCCCTGTCGTGGGATTTGGGATAATCGGCACCCACCAGGAGCAAAAGCCCCTTGAGGAGGAATTCGATCAGCTCCTGAGCACGGCGTAAGGCCAAAGCCATCGCTCCTCGGCTAACAAAGTATCCAATTCCTGGTAAATCCGTGCTCCCTGGTCACAAAAAATATCTTGGCCCCCTCGCGATTAGTCACAGCTCAAACACCTCCCCCAGTTTCCAGTCGGGTTTCACGTCCCAGTACCAGGAGCCCTCGGGGAGCATCACCTTCCTGGTGCCCAGTTCATGCATCCGTTCGTGCACCCGTTTGATCTTCCAGGCCAGGAAACCCTCCAGCTCGTGGAGGACGAGGCCCTGGTCCTGGATTTCCAAGACAAGCCAGGGCGTGTTTTGCCGCAGGTATTCATCGCTCACAATGAAGGGGGAGATGGAGGGCCAGATGGCCTGCTCCACCAGGGCCTCGTATTCCGGCGTCTCCTCCGGGGCGTCACGGGCGCGACGATAACCGTCCTCCACATCCTCTTTGTCCCCTTTCCCGACCACCAGGAGGTCAATGTCGCTATCGGGTTTCACCTGGTCTCGGGCCAGCGAGCCGTAGAGGAGGATGCCTATCAATCGTTCCCCCATCCCCTCTTTGAGGAGGGAGAGGAATCTATCCAGCAAGGACTGGTAGGTCTCGAAGGTAAGGGGTGATTTATTTGCTGTTTTCGATCCCATGAATCGACCCTCCGAGTGCCGCACTGATTACGCATCGGATTTTCCCGGTCCTCGGCCCAGCGGACCGGGTTCTCTTGGATGCAACGGCGGATGGTCTCCAATTCCCGTTTGTTGCGGATGATGTGTTCGTAATAATTGCGTTGCCAGACAGGGGCGCCGGAGGTATCACGAATTTGGTTGATGCGTTTGGTTACGGCGGATTTGCATCCGGCAATGAATGAACCCAATGATTGGGGTACGGGCCCATGTGGTGGTAGGGGCGACCGGCCGGTCGCCCCTACACGGCCGCGCGCCCCTACATTATCGGCAGCAACAATCCATACGATGCCGTGGATGTGATTGGGCATCACCACGAACGCATCCAATTGGATTTCCCGCCGGATGTCGGGGGAGGCCAGCCATTCGTCGCGGGCGATTTCGCCGAATTCGGACAACCGAATTTCGTCGTCCACCACCTCGCCGAACAACAATTCTCGCCCATGGGCCACGATGGTCACGAAATATGCTCCGGGGTTGCGGTAATCCCACCCCTGCAGCCGTATGGAACGCCGGTGGTGTTTCTCCGCGTCGTAGCGCATCATTCCTCCTTCATCCTCTTGACCAACTCATCAATCTCCCCCAACTCCTCCGCCAGCATTCCCCGCACCATTGACCTGAGCTTGCCGATGCTACGAATCTTCCCAGGCCCTCCCGCCTCCAGCCAACCCCTCACCTTCCCTACGCACCCCTCCCAGTTCCGCCAACCTCTGATGAATCGCATCCTGCGGGTCGAATTGTGGGATGGGGAGTTCGAGGACTTTCTTGTGGATGTGGCGCGGCCCCCACTGCCCCCGCGCTTGCATGGGCTTGAGTTTCTGGTCAATAATGGGCGCATTGAGCATCGCCGCTAGATAATGAACCTCAGCTTCGTTATCCGTCTCCAAATGATAGGTCACGTCGCTTGCGACAATCCCTTTCGTCCGCAGCCTCTGCCCGCCTATCTCGAACTCGACGGGGCGGTTCTCCACCACGCAGGCGCATATGTAAGTGGCCGATGTGGGGTAGAGCACCCGGTATCTGGCCTGGGGGTTCTGTGCCGTGAGTTTCCGGCGGTAGTTCAGCCATTCGAGGACATCCATCCGCTCAGCCTTCTCCCCTCTCCGTTCCTCCCACTCAGTCTGGGCCGCCTCCAGCCAGCGAGCCAGGTGGAGGTAGCCCTTCTTCCGAACCTCCTCAGCGGTGAGCAGGGCGTAGTTTGTCCCCACGGGCTCGATGGGCAGAACCACCAGGCGGGGCTTGAGATGGCCGAAGGGGAGAAGGTCGGTGGAGAGAATGGTGGCGTAGAGGAAGCGGCTCTCCACGTTGCCCTTCATCACGAGCCCCTTGTAGGCGCCCTTGGCATACTTCTTAGCCCGCTCCGCCGTCTCCAAGGCCGGCAGGGAGGGGCCGAAGCCCAGAGGCGAGGCTTTCACCTTCACGAACCAACAAGAGCGTGGGACGAGGGTCGCCCCTTGACCAAAGTGATCACGGTAAGGACTTGCCCCTGGCAGCACTGCTCCTTCCGTGGTCGCCCAGAAGGTGCGCTCGCCCCTTCGGTTGAGGAAGAGCTTTTCTTCAGCGACCTCTAGGACCTCGGCTTCGTCGAGGTTGGCGTTTCGGCGGGGGAGCATCCCACGGAAGACCAGGCACGGGAGGGGGTAGGGGCGCAGCGGTGCCTCGCCCCCACTGGCGAGCACCACGCAGGCGGGGACGTTGAAGAGTGGCTCCACCTCCTCCAAATCCCAGACCTCCTCGAAGTTCACCTTCGCCTCCGTGAAGCTGAACCTCCCCTGCCGGAAGGGGTCGTGCTGATCGGCGGTGAAGATGCTGCGGGGGAGAACGAAGGCGATGGCCCCATCCGGCCTGAGGTAGAGGTCGGCTGTCCGAAGGAAGAAGAGCGTCCCCAGCTCCATCTGCGTGATGAGCTCGGCCTTGCCGGAGAGGAGGCTGTAGGTCTCCGTGATTTGCTTTTTGAGGAACTTCTGGTACTCGCCCCGTTCCACGTAGCGGTAGGAGAGCCAGGGGGGATTGCCGACCACGAAATCGAACTTGCGCCTGAGGAAGAGGGGCTTGTAGATGTTCTTGAGCACGAAGGCCCAGATGGTGTCCCGCCTGGCCTGGATGAGGCTTCGCAGCGTTTGGGCGATGTGGAAGATGGCGGAGACTAAGGCGGCATCTTTGGCCAGCGTGGGGAAGCGGGCTCGGACGTAGTTGGCGAACTGCTCCTCGGTCGCCTCCCCCATCTGGACGGCGAACTCCCTGGCGGCCTCGATAGCCTCGTCGTATAGAGCAGGCTCCTCCACCAGCTTTTCGGGCAGGTGGACAGTTTGGTCATCCAATTGCACCCTGTAGCCAGGAAGCTGCATGAATGGAGCAGGATGTTCCTCTTCCCGCACGTGTACAAACAAGGCAGGTCTCACCTCCCACTCCGGGAGGCGGATGGCATCGGCCAGGTAGACCGGGATGGCTATCTTCCCGCGCCGCTTCTTCAACAGGTCGCCCAGGGCCAGGATGTAGTTAGTCTTGGCCACAATGACCACCAGGGGATGGATGTCCACGCCGGCCACGGCGCCGAGGACGTGCCGAACGGTTTTGGCCGAATCGCCCAGGCGCTCCCGCTTCTCTCGGATGGCCAGATAAAGGAAGCTGCCCGAGCCACAGGCGGGGTCGAGGAGGGAACCTTGGGGGTTTCGCTCCAGGAGCGCGCAAACCATCCTGTGAGCCAGCCAGTCGGGGGTGTAGTACTCGCCCAGGTCGTGGCGGGCCTTGGGGTCCACCAGTTCCTGATAGAGGGATTTCAGCACATCTTCGGAGAGCTCCCTCAGATTGTAGTTGGCCAGGAGGTTGTAAAGCCTGCGACTTACCTCGACCCCCGCCTCCCCAACGCCCTCCCGCGCTATCCAGGAGAAGAAATCCTCCTCCAAGAAGTTCTCGATGCCCTGCTCCTTGAAGAACTGCCCCTCCAGCACTCTCAGCAGGGTGTGGTCGTCGGGAGGGGAGGAGGGCTCAGCCAGGCGCATCCAACTGACGAGCTTGGCCAGGGTGGCAAGGTAGGTGTGGCGAATGAAGAGCTCCTCGTCGGCCACGGGACCGCCATAAGTAATGTGGAGGTATTTCTCCCAGCTTAAGTAGACGACCTCGAACTCGCTCTCGCCTTTCACCCTTTCCCAGGCGGAGAGGAGGGCATAGCCTGTCATCTGGAAGGCGTGGCTTTGGGGGCCGAAGTCATTGACGATTTGCTCCGTCCTGGGCCTCAGTATCTCTCGGCGTCGGAAGTGGCGGTCCAGCCAGAAGTAGACCTCCATTGGGGCTAGCTGGCGCCAATCCAGGGACTCTATCCCATTGAGATAGATTTCGTCGGGCTCGAGGGGCCTTCGCAGCGGGGCCTGAGGGGAGTAGACCTTGAATTTCACCCCATCGGCGGCCAGGCAAAGGTAAGGAGTTCGCTTTTGGGGCTCCTCTTCCGACCAGAGGCAGGCAATGTATTTGCGGAGTTGGCCTTGCGCCTCGGGGAGCTTTTCATCCAAATCCCTCTCGAATTCGATGACCAAGTTGCCGAAGAGGTTATCAATTTCGCCCCGGAGGATTCGGTCTTTCTGGTGGGTGCGAACATATTTCTCCATCCCCGCGAGATACTCTTCGATGAAAGGAAGCTCCAGGTCGAACAACTCGTGGAGCAGGATGGAGAAGCGAGTAGACCTTGCAGCTTCGCTCGGTAATCCCTGTACCTCTTGGAGATAAGCTTGGACGCTTCTTTCGATGTGGGGTTCTCGAAAATCCGGCATCCGTGCCGATTTCTCGCGGAGCTTACTTTTCTTCATCTCGATAGGCTCCTTTTGCCAGGCGCCGGGCGAGTTCGAAGGCGGCGGCGATGCGGATGATCTTCACGTCGGAGAGACCCTTGATTTCCAAGAACCTCTCCAGAGGCTGATTAGCCATCTCGGGGAGGGGGCCGAATTTCTCCAACACCTCCTCCGCTATCTCCTGGGCGCTCTTCCCCTTGATGCCTGAGGAGATCAGGATGGCCAAAAGTTCGGCCTCGGTTAACGTGTGGGCGCCGAGTTCACGGAGTTTGCCACCTGGATGGCGCCATTTCCTCGTTGTTTCCATTGTTGCGCTACCTTCGGTCGGATGGACGGCCATAGCTTATCCATCACCGCGCAGAGTGCTCGATTGATCACTGAGTATACCTTTCGGTCCTTACAGGGCACCAACCGTTGTGGACGAAGCAGGGACGGCCTCCAACTGCGAGTAAGAGACGAATGAGACCTCGGCGGGAAGGGAGCGAATCTGATTGAGCAAGACAGTGATTCTATCCGTTACTTCGCCTGTCATATATGGTTCATGGCAACTGGAACAGACCCCGGCGGGGGCATCCTTGACGAGGATCACGGTATCGGCCAGGATAAACGGGATAGTTGCCAGTCCTGGTTTGACCCGGCCGCCGCACAATGGACAGTGGCTATTTCTTTCGAGTTCGCCAGTCATCTTCCCATTCCTCGCCCTGACCATCGTCATCCCTTTCTCCTCCACCCATTATCAATATACCTGCCGGAGATGAGCGATGCGCAAAATAGTCACCCGCCGTTCTTCATCGTCGATCTCATAGATGATACGATAATCGCCCATGCGAATACGCCATTCGTTCACTGTACCTGACAGCTTGACTACCGCATGAGGGCGGGGCTCATCCTCCAGCGCTGGCAGGGCGTCGTTTACCCGCTGACGGATAGCCAGGTCTTTCAACTTGCGCGGTGCACGCTCGGCGACAGGGCGTAACTCAACTGTATAATTCATTAACAAGGCAATTCCCCTGTCTCTGCGAGCGCTTGACGCAAGGGGATAGATTCTCCTTCCTCCGCTCGCGCCTCCTCGGCCAGCATGTGATCCAATGCGTCCTGCAAGTGGCGCGGGAGCTTCTCCCAATCGGCGTACGCTGCCAGCAGTTGCAGGAAGGTACGGTAGTCAGCATAGCTCAACGTGACTTCCACCAGTTGTCCCTGGCGGTCATAGACCAATTTAGGGTAACTTCCTACCGCTTCGGCTGCTTTTGAAGTCCCCTTCGTTTTCGCGGCCATTTTACACCTCCCCATACTCTCGCCTAGCTTTCTTCCCCCCCACCATCATCAGCCCCATCTCCTCCACCCTCGCCTCCCTCAGTATCCACTTCTTTATCGGAATCCCCCCCGCGCGGCGATGGGCCAGATAGCCTCCACCACACCATTGCGGAGGGCGTAGAATTGGTCGTGCAGGTTGATGGTGGTGCAGCCGTGGCTGGGGATGAGCTCGATCTTGTCGCCGGGGCGCAGGCTCACACCATCGGCCAGCTCCAGGGCACCATGTTCCTCCGATAGCTTGGTCACGACGATTCCCTCCCGGCCCACCGCCTCCGGCATGCCGAACTCGGGGGTAAGGGCCTTCATCCCGGCGTCGGTGATGGCTACCCTTGGGCGCGGGACGCTTATCACAGTCGTCACGCAGGTAAGAGCACACTGGAAGGGCAGGCCACAGTCTCGGTAGCGCACGTCCATCGTGGCGTAGGACCCGGCCTCGATCTCGGTCACACCGGGATAGGCGCCGCTGATGTTGTAGGTGCCAGTCCCCCCACCGCTGACGATCCTCACGTCCATCTCCGCGGCCTCAACCTGGTCTTTGGCTCCCACAAGTAGTGCCATGGCCGCCTCGGCCTTCTCTCTGCGCTCCTTAAAGGTCGGCCGCATCACGGCGTGGCCTTCGTAGCCCATCAACCCCTCGAAGATAAGGCCGGGGGAGGAGGCCACCTGTCGGGCCAGGGCCACCGTCGGCCCGCCCGGCTCCACTCCACAGCGGCCCATCCCCACGTTCACCTCCACCAGCACTCGGAGGCCGACCCCTCTTGAGGCAGCCGCCGCGCTCAGGTCGGCCACGTTGTGTGCATCGTCTACAGCGACCATGATCTCGGTCCAGCCGGCCAGGCCCATCAGCCGCCCGATCTTGCGCCGTCCTACGATCTGGTTGGCGATGAGGATGTCACGGATGCCAGCCCGTGCCATCGCCTCCGCCTCATCCAGCTTGGCACAGGTCACCCCGATCGCCCCCGCCTCAATCTGTTTGTGAGCGATGATGGGACACTTGTGGGTCTTGGTGTGGGGGCGCAGCTTGGCCGGCCTGTCGGCGAAAAAGGCCGCCATGCGGGCGATATTGGCCTCCAGCTTGTCCAGGTCGAGCAGCAAGGCGGGTGTATCCATCTCCTGTTTGGGCATTCCGACGAAGGCAGCGTACATGGATTCTCCTTTGCTTCGAGTAATTGTTTCCGCTGAGCTCAGGCCAAGGGATCGGGCGAAGGCTACGTGGCCTCCTGGAAGTTACCACGAATAGCCAGCCCTTCCTCTCATGAGGTCATTTCGTCGGGTACGCGTTCTTGTGGCATGAGACTGATCAGGCCCCGTAATGTGCGATTGACGGCTTCCGAATCCGGGAAATATGCGCGGACATCAGGGTCAAGAATGACAGCTCCCTCCGGCAGTGCAAAGTCCCGTGCCTCGGTTGTCCCATCTGTCTTGTGGATGATGACCTGATAGCCGCGCCGGTAGGCCTGATAATGTTTGCCACGGACGCCACCAGAAAAGTCGTATTCAGGTAACATCTCATCCTCGGCCTGTTGCTTAGATAACTCGTTGTTCATACTGCCTCCTCTCGGCCGGGGTTGCCTTCCGGCAACTGATGATACGAATGCGCGTGCCGCGTTCCGTGTAGACAACCACAAGGACACGCCCGCTCGCAGATAGTCCGACGTCAACGAAGCGATCTTCCGCGTCTGAATGCTCAACGTCGAAGATAGTGATGGTGTTGGGATCGTCGAAGATGGTTATAGCTTCTTCAAAGCTGACGCCGTGCTTATGCACGTTCGCCGTGGCTTTTGCTTCGTCCCATTCAAACTGCAAATCCATCCCATCACCGCCACAGTTACGGATCGAGACCTAGCCGCAGTAGATTCATCACCTCACTGAGCGTTTCGATCCGCGAGCCGGGCCAGGTGTGGCCCTCGTAACCAGGCGCATCCGCCCGCACCTCGTCGGACGGAGCGATCAAGACCGCGCGCATGCCGACATTGGCAGCACCCGTCAGCTCATGGCTGAATCCGTCCCCCACGTAGAGGCACCTGTGGGGGGCGACACCGAGACCGTCGCAGGCCAGGCGGTAGATGCGCGGGTCGGGTTTCTTCATCCCCACAGCACACGAGAAGATCGGCACGTCAATCAGTCAGACGAACGGAGTCTCAGGCCAGAGTCGGGGCACCTCGGGCGTGCAGTCGCTGACCAGAGCAAGGCCCAAGCCAGCGGACTTGATCTGCTTGAGCGTAGCGATGGCGTCAGGCCGAGGCTGCAGGACCTCACGGGTGAAATCGAGGCGTATGAGCGCTGCTTTGGCAAGTTGGGAGTCGGTGGGGTTCAGGCCAACTGCACCGCAGATGTACCGCACGGTGTCCTCAATGGAGGCGAAGCGCCCCATCGCACGAGCCTCCCAGGTCTCCTCGATCCACATCCGCTTGAAGTCTGTGTGGCTGACTCCCACTGCGTCGGCCATCTGCTCAAGAGACTGCTCAAAAAGCAACGAGGGAAACGCAGATACCAGGGTCCCGAAAAGGTCAAACACCACAGCCTGGAAAAACACGAATGCTATCTCCAAAGCAGTCAGGCCACATCCTGTGTGCCTTCAGCCCCTCGCTAGAACATGCCGCGCACCATCAGCAGAAACCCGAAGATGATGAGGGGGATGCCCACGGGGGCGGCAACGACCGTGACGGTCAGGACGAGGCCAACGATCATCAGCACCAGCCCCAGTATGGCCGCCACCAGGCGGCCGGTGAGTCTGAGGATGAAGGTCAACAGGTCCCACAGTGCGACAAAGGGCCACAGGATCCAAGGGTACTTCCTTTCTTGCTTCCCCGACACACTTCTCTCCTTCTTGGATGAGGCACCTAGCTTTTGACGGATGACTGCGACAGACTCATCAACTTGCCCTTGAGCCACTGAATTCTTTGGTACGATTCGTTGATGCGCGCTTCGCCGATTTTGCCATCTTGTATCCACTGCTTAATGAGAGCAACAGTACGAGCGGCAATGTCTTCCTCGTACACTGAATTGTTGGCGATGGCGATGATGTCAACCCCAGCCTCAATAGTGGCTTGGATGGCGGTTTCAAAGCCGTAGTGGTTGGCAATAGCTCCCATCTGCATATCGTCAGAAATCACAACGCCATCGTAGTTCAGCTCTTCCCGCAGGATGCCAGTGATGGTGGGCTTTGAGAGAGTGGCAGGGTATTCGGGATCCAAGTTAGCGTTAAACACATGCGCTGTCATGATGGCATCGGCCTCACCCGCCTTGATGATGTTGGCGTATGGTTCTAGCTCGGTGGGCGACCAGGTGTTGGTGACGTCCACCAACCCAAGATGCGAATCGTCAGCAGAGCTGCCGTGACCGGGAAAATGCTTGAGGGTGCAGAGCACGCGTTGTTCGTGGTGGACTCTGATGAATTCGAGCGCATGGTTGGTCACAATGTCAGGGTCGGCAGAGAAACTGCGTTCGAGTTGGCCAATGATAGGGTTGTCGGGATTGGTATTGAGATCAACCACCGGAGCCAGATTCAGGTTGATGCCGAGTTGGGCCAGCGTTTCAGCTATAGCGGTTGCATGTTCGCAGGTGAGGGCTAAGTCATTCATCGTGCCCAGATACTGGTGCGAGACTGTGGGCGGAAAACCAAATTTCTCCTTCAACCGACGTATTTTGCCCCCTTCCTGGTCAATGGCAACCAACAAGGGTGTAGACGAAACTGCCTGCAAGGCCTCGACCAGCGCTTTCACCTGTGCAGGTGATTCGATGTTGCGCACTGGTGTTTGGGTGGGGACATCGTAATCAAAGAGTACTACACTGCCAAGGTAACGATTCCGTATGTCTTGCACAATGGGATGGTCATCGCTCACCTTGAGTCCACGGAACCCGACCATCAGCATCTGACCGATTTTGACATCCAGGCTCACATCCTGTCCTGTTGACGTTTCTGACAGCCGTGCACAACCGGCAAGCAGCGCCATTGATGCCATCCCCTGACCAACCAACTGGAGAAACTCTCGTCGGGATAATCGGGATAACGGGCTAGAAACAGCACAGATCATGTCAGGACCTGCTTTTAGGCACCTATGTACAACGTCGTTTGATAGCGTGGTAGGAGACCAAAACTATCCCACGGGTGAGGGGGGTTGTTCGCGCCGTCTCTTGAACAGTAAGCCCACCACCAGCATCAGCGCAACCAGGGCCGTCATCACCCAGGCGGCTGTGGCAACCACCGGTGTGCCGGCGTGCTTGACGGCGATGCCTGCGAAGGCCCACACGATGACCAGCATGTAGGCCACATCGCCCCGGGTGAGACTCACCGCCGACACGATCCCCGCCCCCACGACCAGCATGATGACCGTCCACGCCTCGGGGCTGATGCCCCAGCCACTCCAGTTCACATAGTCCAGGACCGACGTCACGTTGGCGATGGTCGCCACGGTGACCCAGCCCAGGTAGATGCTGAAGGGAACGCGCACGAGCCACTTCTCGGCTGCGGAGGCCTGAGTGCGGCCGATTCCCAGGCGCAGGTAGATGGCAATCAGCGACAGCAGGAGCGCGACCATGGCCACCAAGGTCAAGGGGAAAACCTCGTAGTGCCACAGGAAAAGCCAGGCGACGTTGGCCAGACAACTCAAGGCGAACAGGTAGCCGATGCGGTGCAGGCGCGGGTTGTCCCGCTGAGCCAGCAGCGCCTGGTAGATGGCGAAGGCGGCCAGGCCCACGTAGATCAACCCCCAGATGGAGAAGACGTAGCCGGCCGGCACGAAGTATACCTGGAACCGGTCCGATATCTCGCCCGTAGTCTGCCCGTTGAGTGGCAGTGCATTCGCCACTCCATTGATCACGATGGTCACGATGACCGCCAGCAGGTTGATCCATCTCATCCTGTCACCCCCTCCTCATTCTCTTTCTCCACGAACTTCAGCGCGACCGAATTGATGCAGTAGCGAAGGCCGGTTGGCGGCAGCCCATCCCCAAACATATGTCCTAAACGCGCGTGACACCGCGCGCACATCACCTCCATTCTTCATCGCTCTTGATCACCCTCTCTGGCATATGTGCCTCCCCACTGACAAGGCAATCAACCACTGGGCAGCGAAATAGGTACTCAGGACGAGTGCCTGAGCGCTCTTGTATTCTCCTCGAAACCGATTGATGGCCAGTGCCGAATCTGAGATGAGGAACAACACTGCGCCGAGGGAGGCGAGCAGTGCCTGGCTCTGCCCTGTCTGGTTCCACCGCTCCCACGCCTGCCAGGCCATGAACAGGATTACCATCAGATACACCAACACGGGCAGCCTCATCTTGCCCAGGTATGGCGACAGGATGCTGTACATGAAGATACCATAAATGACGAAAGGAGGCAACAACCACCACGAGAAACCCAAGCCGGTTCCGGATACAAACGCGGTTATGTAGAGCAGATGAGCGATCAGAAAGCTGACCAGCCCGGCTACGAACCGATCCGAGGGGAGCATCAAGAAGACGTCGCCGGCCAGGGAGCAGATCAGGCCCGCTATGATCGCGTACATGTAGAGCGAGTAGTTTGCCCTCCCAGCTTGTACAGCGATCAGCAGGATGCAGGCCATCGTCAGCGGTTTGAACACATAAACGTGATGTTGCGGACCGCGATATTCTGCCCGAATGTGCAGAGATGCCGAGGGTATCACCAACAGTGTCAGGATGACGATCAGCATTTCCACTCCTCATAGCAGAACCGCCAAGCACCCAACAGCCCCCTTCGGCACAACCAACTCGCCTCAAAGGATTGGGGCGCCTACCCTCCGCCCGAGCGTTTGGCCGAGCTCACCCCCGACGCCTTGGAAAGCACAGCCTAAAATCAGCCGACAGTTTGGGCCCTGGCTTGAGTGAGAAACAGTCAAGTGAAAAGGATTACTTATGTGAAGCAGCGCGAACCAGCAAGAATGCGCTGGCAAGAGATAACACACACAATACAGCAAACATGATCACGAAGGACCATCGACTATCAAGGCGAACGCGGTAAGGGTCTCCGCCACCAGATGGAAAGCTATTCGAATAGGCTCTGTTTCAAGTTCAGGAACTTGCTTGGTGGCCAGAGAGACCCCCCATTGTCCTATCATGAGTAACCCCACGACGATAGAATAGATGGCAGCGAATCGCATTTGATTGCCTCCATTGTGATTCGACGTGCCTTTTGACACACTCGCTCGAAACCAGGATAGGCACCGGCTAGCAGACGATGACTTTCGGGGCACACCAATGATCTGTCAGGCGGCTCTCTGCTTTGCAACTGCTGGCTCTTCCATCCAAGCAGGTGTCAAACTGTAGTAGAGAACATCCGGGTCTATGTCCGCTCCGTTATCCCAGGCAATTGTACCTCCCTCAACCCTCACGGAACGGAACACAGTCGGATCGCTCCGTACAGGCTCAAAAATGGGGCCGTGCAAGTAGGGCTCAAGGTCAATCTCTTTTTGCGTGCCGTCCTCAAACTCCAGACGCACTCTAAACCCCTCTATGGGTTCTACATCTCGAACGCGTACCAGGCGTCCCAAGTGTTCCATCGGAAGATACCTCCTATCTCAATCAAGTGGTTCAATGCTTCTCAGCGGCAGGCTCTGCCGTGCTCTCTCCCAATTCTCTACCAGTTCAGCACGATGAAGGGTTATCCATTCTACGACGAAAGCATGGGCGCGGCGAGGAAGTTCACCTCTCAAGACTTCAATGGTCTCAATCTTATAAACGGCTTCATACTCGCCATACTCGGCATGGAAGTGTGCTGGCCAATGATCATTATAGAACATGCGAATCACGATGCCGAAGAAGACACTAATGCGAGGCATACTTCCTCCCCGTTCAATTATAACGGCCCACCATCGCGGTAGGACTGCCAGCTACTCAACAGCCCCTGCCCCCCTCACCCGGAAGCAGGGGGAACCTGCCCTTGGTCTGAACTCGGGCCGAAGGCTACGTGGCCTCCTGGAAGTTACCACGACCGGACTTCCACCGGTTAGCAGACGACAGCTCTACAGGGCACACCAGCCGCTTGTTAGACGCAACTCGGCCTCTGGGTTCTGACACTTGCGTTTAGCGGAGAGTGCACCCGTTCTTGGTCCTGCCCATGGAGAGGATCTCATCCAGGTCTTGTGGCCACAACATCTCGCGCCTTCCCTCTGCGTTCTTGTAGTTCATCCCAAGTGCATAGCCGTACCCGTAGCTGTTGTAGAGAGCAATGGCCCGTTGCTCCTCCCGCATGGTACGGTAACGCAGAATGGCATAGTAGAGCATCATCTTGGCTGCGTTTCGTCCGGCGTCAAGTGGCGTCATCTCCTCCCAACCCTTCGGCACGGACTTCGAGTAGACGACCTCGCCAATCTTCCCCATGTACCAGAAGGTCATCTCGTAGGCAGCCTCGGCCAGTGCCTCCTTCGACCATCTCAAGGTAATACGCCACTCGTTATCCCTGATCTGATTGATCTCGTCGTCCTTTCGTGGAGGTTCACCTGCGTCTACGTGAAGCAAGCGGCCGCTCTCCGAGTCTTCGAACCGGAATGATCGCGGCAGCTTCCAGTCGCTGGGCAGAACGGCAATACGTACAACCCGCCAGTCCTCCCCATAGCCCACGTTGACCTTCTCGGCGGGATAGTCGACTCCACTTACCCGGAGGCCTTGCTTTGCTCGTCGAAGATGCTGGCCGAGCTGTTCGCGCAGACGGCTTTCGGATCTGATGTATGACTTGACCTCCGTCACGCCCGCCACGGTAATACTCGAAGCCGCATCCGGTCTGTGTTCTTCGATCAGGATGTGTAGGTCGGCGCCCTTGAGGAGGCCTTTTCCCCTCACCCTATGGATGCCCACCGAATCACCGACATACAGCCGGGCGTTTCGGGGGAGTTCGCCGTCCTGCTGAAGCCGCCTCAGCAGGTGCAAGCAGGCTTTGGCCGCAAGCATCTCCGTGACCGCGCCCTTAAAGCAGTTGACCATGTGCGAGTAGATGAATGTGATGGCCGCGGCAGAGTCAGCGTCGGAGAGGCGCTGGCCGACCAAAGCCGTCGGGATCTCTCCAACATCCTCGTAAGGGCCTTTGAGTAGGAACTCCTGGAATAGCCTGCCCCGTGGGTGTGACTCGATGTTGCGGATGGAAGCAGCGAGCGCTTGGCGAAAGATGGAAAGAGCATCGTGCCCGTTTGCGAAAACCGCACCACCCGACAACGCAGCTTGGAGCGCAGACTCGACGTCTTTGCCCAGACCGCAACCGAGAAGCTCAAAACCGACGGTGTCAACAAGCGGCCCTGAATCAGATATCATACTTGCCGATGGAGCGCAGAACCTGCCTTCGGAACGGGGTCGGTCTTCCATTGATCGCCTTGGCGTCTAACCATGCTTATACGACATTATTGACACCATAACTGTAGTTTCGCGTAAATTGAGTGGCATAATCGGGAATTATTTGTACACTCTGCCCTACTATGGCAGAGATACTGAACATTCAGCATGAGCGCATAGATTGTAGTGCCCCCCTAAAACTGGACACGATTTGAGTGATTCTTAGTGAACATCGGAAGTCTGTACGTGCTCGGCGCGCCACTGGCTTTCAAACTCGGCTGGGGTGAGATAGCCCAGCGAG